>Ga0316191_10001424_pt1 | contig 16814 bp, 16 predicted proteins | sample Eddworburr2cm_MG_FD_204928 | JGI IMG/M metagenome (GOLD analysis project Ga0316191, IMG submission 204928) | Coastal sediment microbial communities from Maine, United States - Eddy worm burrow 2 cm | ecosystem: Environmental > Aquatic > Marine > Coastal > Sediment | place: USA: Maine...
CGCCTTGGCGGCGCGTTGCGCCGGGCTTCGCCTGCGGCTCGCGCGCTGCATGTCTTGAGGGCGGCAGCTTTCGGCGTAAGGAGGAGCCCCCGTCGCGATGCCCAGCACAGTGAGCGGGAGGGAGCGAAGCGAGCGGGCCCCGCTCGCGAGCACGGGCGTCGTGACGGGGGCTCCGTGTGCCCCAGCTCTGCTACCTTCCCCCCATGGCGTCCCTTCTCACTACGGCGCGAGATCTCGAGCGACTCCGACAGATTGCGGGGGTCCTCGCGGTGCATGGATTTGGCGAGGTGGTTGAACGTACCGGCCTCGCGAGCCTCATCCCCGGCCGCAAGCGGGAAGACGGCGGGCGCATGCCGGCCGGGATTCGGCTCCGTAAAGTGCTCGAAGACCTCGGCCCTTCGTTCGTGAAGCTCGGCCAAATCATGAGCACGCGGCCCGACCTCATCCCAGAGGACATCCTCGTGGAGATGAAGAAGTTGCAGGACGATGTCCCGCCCGTCCCGTTCAGCGAGATTCAGACCCAAGTCGAGCGAGAGCTCGGCTGCGAGCTCGGCGAGGTCTACACCTGGTTCGACGAAGCGCCTCTAGCCTCCGCCTCGATCGCTCAAGTGCACCGGGCGCGTCTACGACGGGGCGACGACGAGGACGAAGTCGTCGTCAAGGTGCAGCGTCCGCAGGTGCAGACGGTGATGGCCCGGGACATCGACCTCTTGTACTGGCTCGCCAAGGCAATCGTTCGATCGATGCCCGAGTCTCATCTCTATCGACCGGTCAGCCTCGTAGAAGAGTTCGATCGCTCGGTCTCAGCAGAGCTCGACTTCTCTCTCGAAGCCGACAACCACCAGCGCTTCACAGCGAATTTCGAAGCCAATCCGCACGCGAAGTTTCCCAAGGTCTATCGAAGCGCGAGCGCCAAGCGCGTGCTGACGCTCGAGTATCTCGAAGGTCAGAAAGTGTACGCAGCAGAGCGCGCCGGGGTGAGCGGAGAGCTCATCGCGAAACGCTCCATCGAGATCATCATCCAACAGATTTTCGAGGACGGCTTTTTCCACGCGGATCCGCACCCCGGCAACATCATCATCCTCGGCCCCCCCGATTCGCCCGTCATCGGCATGATCGATGTCGGGATGGTCGGGCGACTCACACCAAAGATGAGGGACCGAGTCGTCGACTTGGTACTGGCGGCGGTTCGCGAAGACTACGCCGGCTTGGCTGACGCCCTCTGGGCGATTGGAAGGCCGACTCAGAAAGTCGATCGCGACGCCTATGACGCCGAGGTAGCGGCGCTCGCTCAGCGTTACCTCGGCAAGCGTCTCAAGGAGATCGATCTCGGCGCCCTCATCCGGGACCTCGTGATGGGCTCCCGGAAGTTCGGGCTCGAGGTTCCGACCGAGTTCTTGATGCTTGGAAAGAGCCTCATGACCGTCGAAGGCATCGGCAAGGAGATCTATCCGGAGCTCGACCTGCTCGAAGAGGTGCGGCCGTATTTCATGCGGCTCTTTCAGCAGCGCTACTCGCCGGAGCGGATGACGGAGGACGCATTCCGCGGGCTTCGTCGCCTCGGGGCGGCGGCCACCGAGATGCCCCTTCAAGTCGAAGAGATCCTCGATGACCTGCGCAAGGGGGCGTTCAGCATCCGCACGCAGCAGACCCAACTCGAATCCGCCGCCGACCGCCTCGGCAGGCGCGCGTTCAGCGGCATGGTCGTGAGCTCGCTGATCGTCGCGGGCGCGATCCTCCTGTCAAACGAGAGCTACTGGCTCGGCGGCGCGTCGCTCGGCGCCGGAGCCTTCTACGCGTTCGTGCATTCGGCGCGCGTCTGGCTGAAGGGGCCGCCGGAGTCGTAGGCTAGCCGCGAATGACGCGGCCGAGGACGACGCCGAGCGCGCCTGCCAGCAAGCAGATCAGCACCGTGCCACCCATGTAGAGGGCGGCGCGTCCAAGCGCGCCCGCTTGCATCAAGCCGATGCTCTCGAGATTGAACGCGGAGTACGTGGTGAAGCCACCCATCACACCGGTACCGAACAGCAAGCGGACGTCCGCGCCGAAGAGCGTTCGATCCTCACCGAGCACGAAGACCAATCCTAGGCCGAGCGATCCGACTACATTGACGACGAGGGTCGCCCAGGGGAACCCCTGGCCCACGGTGATCGGGCCGAGCGACAGCGACACCCAGTAACGCAGACACGACCCGGCAGCACCTCCGATGGCGACCCAAACGAAACTCACGCTCGGGTTGTACGCGACAAGTTTGCACCGGCGCAAGGTTCGCGGACCTTGCTCCAACGTACGCTTCGGGAGCCATGCCGTGCTAAGGTCCGCGCGTGATCAGCGAGGACTTTGCCTTCTTCGGCTTCGACGAGACGTCTTGGAATCGCCTCGTCTCGCTCGGCATCGGCGACAGCGACCCAAGCGGGGTTCTGGTCGTCGTCGTCAATCGCGTCGGTGTCCCCGTGGCGAGCTTTCACACAGCCCGCGGCATGCTCGACCCAAGGTCGCTACCGGCCCCGGGCGACCTACCCGGTCTCTGCGCCGCCACGGAAGCAAAAGCCTGCATCGTCATGCGGGACCGAGCCATGGGCGACGTTGCCGACTACCTCGCCGAGCCGCTCGACCCCGACCAAGATTACGTCACCCGTGTGATGCGATTCGCACACGTGCTCCGCGAGCTGGGCAATGGCAATTGGCTTCGCGTCTGGCCGAACCCGTTTCCCGATTTCTTGCTCGCCGCAGCCCCCGCGGCCAAGTCCGCGACCGAACTGCTCTTGCCCGATGGACACTCGGTCGTCCTCGGCATCTTCGACCAAGGCGAGCTCTGGACGGGGGCCGTCTTGCGCCGGAACGCCGGTCATTTCGAAGCGTTTGCGGGCCCCGTCGCGATGGCGGAATGGGCCGGACCCCTCGGTGGGGCATGGGAGCGCGACCATCGAGTCGTCGCCGAGGCCGTCCGCCGGGAGTTCGGAGACATCCATCTCGGCCTGTTCATGCAGCGGACCACGGCAGAGCGCCTGTTCGGAGCGGGCCCGTCCGGCGAGTGGGCCCGGGCCTTCGCGACCCGGGAGATCGTCGTTCACCCTCTCCCTGCCTTCGCCGCGGCGGGCCTTGGCTTCGACGTTCTGCGCGGAGCTGCGCAACTCGCTATGCAGCTGGTCGAGGGCATCGATCCCGAGGAGATGGGCTCAATTGCCAAGGGGTTCTGGCGCGGGTTCACCGACGGCCGTGGCCTCGAGGGGCTCCTGGACATCCTCCCGTCCCCTGGCAAAAAGAGCAATGATTCAGAGCCCGAGGACCTCGAACCGGGCCCGAATACCTGAGCAGCGCTGCACAGATCGTCTCTTCTTTGACAGGAATGGCGACAATATGTACCTTTATCCTACCTGCTAAACCTTACAGGGAACACATGTGCAGGCAACAGCCCGGTTTTCGGGGGCAAGGATGGTGACAGATGCGAGCGGGGGAAAGCATGCACAAGCTGACGGATCGTCAAAAAGCAGTTCTCGAGTACATCTCGGACTCGATTCACGCACGGGGCTACCCGCCCACCCTTCGGGAGATCGGGAACCACCTCGGCATCCGAAGCACCAATGGGGTCAACGACCATCTTCGCGCCCTCGAGCGAAAGGGCTACCTGACCCGCGAGGACATGAAGTCCCGCACCTTGCGCCTCATGAAGACCCCCGACGGCAGGCCCAGCAGCCGCCCGCCCATCGGAAACGATAACCTCGTCGAGATTCCCATCGTCGGCCGTGTCGCCGCCGGCGCCCTTTCGGAAGCCATCGAGCATCCGGAGGACACCGTCCAGATCGACCGCATGTTGATCGGCGGTCAGCAGGACGTCTTCGGTCTTCGAGTCACCGGTGAGTCCATGATCGAGGCGGGCATCTTCGACGGCGACTTCGTGTTCGTCCGCAAGCAGCTCAACGCCAACCGCGGCGAGGCCATCATCGCCCTGGTCGGCGACGAGGCCACTTGCAAGTACTACTTCCCGGAGCGCGAACACGTCCGCCTTCAACCGGCCAACAAGGACATGGCGCCGATTCTCATTCCGAAGAACGACTGGCGCAGCACGCAGATCCTCGGGGTCGTCGTCGGCGTCTACCGACGCCTTCACTAGACCGCTCCCAACACCATCGCCGGGCCCCCGTCCCGGCACTACAGAGCCCCTCGAAATCCGCTTTTTCGAGGGGCTTTGTCTTGTATGGTGCACGCATGACGACGAAGCGCGTATTGATGGGGCCCGGCCCCTCCGACGTCCCGCCCGAGGTCTTGGCAGCGCTCGCGCGTCCGACGATCGGCCACCTCGATCCAGAGTTCTTGACGGTCCTCGACGAAACCCAGTCGATGCTTCGGCAAGTGTTCGGCACGGAGAACGCGCTGACGCTTCCCATCTCAGCGACGGGATCGGCAGGCATGGAAACCTGCTTCGTCAACTTGATCGAGCCAGGCGACGCGGTGTTGATTTGCCGCAATGGTGTCTTCGGCGGCCGCATGGCCGAGGTTGCGCGGCGTTGTGGCGCAGAGGTGACCTTGGTCGACGCACCTTGGGGGCGCGCGATCGATCCCGATGAGGTCGCACGCGCTGCGAAGAACGCTCGCTTCAAGGTGCTGGCACTCGTTCACGCGGAGACCTCGACTGGTGTGCTTCAAGACCTGGAGCCGTTCCGCGCCATCGCGGACTCCGCAGGCGCCATGCTCCTCGTCGACGCAGTCACCTCACTCGGCGGTGTTCCGGTCGAGGTCGACCGACACGGCGTCGATGCGGTCTACTCCGGAACCCAGAAGTGCTTGTCGTGCCCGCCTGGACTCTCGCCCGTCTCGTTTTCTGAACGCGCGCGCGATGTCATCGCGAAGCGCACCGCGCCCGTTCAGAGTTGGTACCTCGATCTGAGTCTCATCGGGCAGTACTTCGGCGGCGAGCGCGTCTATCACCACACCGCCCCGGTGAACATGATCGTGGCCCTGCACGAGTCGCTTCGACTCGTCCTGCAAGAGGGCTTGCCGGCCCGCTACGCGCGACACCGAGCCCAGGCCGCAGCACTCTACGAGGGACTGGAGGCGCTCGGGCTCGAGCTCCTCGTCGAGCCCGACATACGTCTTCCACCACTCACGCTCGTGCGGATTCCCGACGGCGTGAACGACGTGGCGGTACGAAAGCAGCTGCTCGCGCAACACGGACTCGAGATCGGCGGCGGCCTCGGCGAGTTCAAAGGCAAGGCCTGGCGCATCGGCCTGATGGGGGCCTCGGCGACGCCCAGACACGTCGCACTCTGCGTCGAGGCCCTTGGTCAGGCGCTTGAACGAATGTGATAGGCTCACCAGCCGATGCTTGCTTCGCTGCCAGAATCATTTGGTGACTACGAACTCCTGAGGCGCCTCGGCACCGGCGGCATGGCAGAGACCTTCGAGGCCGTCCGCCGCGGCTCGGCCGGCTTTGAACAGCGCGTCTGCCTGAAGCGAATTCTTCCGACGTTCGAAACCGACCCAATGTTCGTAGAGATGTTTCTTCGCGAGGCGCGCCTCTCGGCGCTGCTCCATCATGCTCACATCGCCCGTGTGCTCGATTTCGGCGCCGTCGCCGGCACGCACTACCTCACGCTCGAACTGGTCGAAGGGACGGACCTTCGAATGCTGCTGCGGCACCTGCGACGGCGCGCCGAGACCCTGGATCGCGGACTGGTGGCATACATCGCTCACGCGCTCGCGCGCGCCTTGGACTTCGCCCACACCGCCGACCCCCAGGGCAACGCCGCGGGCCTCGTACACCGCGACGTGTCGCCGTCAAACGTGCTTCTGAGCAACGCGGGGGAGGTCAAGCTCGCTGACTTCGGCATCGCGAAGGCGATGAACCATCCCGGGAGCGTTCAAAGCCAAGCGCTCAAGGGCAAGATCCCCTACATGGCCCCGGAGTACGCGCTCGGGCGGCACTGTAGCCCCCGCTCGGATCTGTTCTCGCTCGGCGTGGTGCTCTACGAGTGCCTTGCTGGGTGCCGGCCTTTCGACGGCGGTCACGACCTCCAGACGCTCGATCGCGCGCGCGATGGCATTCGAGAGCCCCTTCGCGCGCTGGCTCCCGATGCCCCAGACGCACTGATCGAGGCAAGCGAAGCGCTCCTCGAGCCGAACCCCGAAGACCGACCAAGGCACGCAGCCGAGCTCCTCGAGACGCTCGACGCCGCACCGCCTTCGGCCCTCGCCATGCGGGACCTCGGGCGCCTGCTTGCAGAGGTGGACCGACAGGATGCCGAGGGTACCCTCCCCGGGCTCGCGTCGACCCGAGCGGCCGCTACTCGGCGTCCTCGGAAGCGCCTTCCCTCTCGACCGTAGACTCGCTAGCCGCGCCGTAGGTGTTATTCTTCTGCTCCTCGAGCAGGCTGAGCCCGATCGCCGCAGCCTTGCGAACGCGCTCGAGCAGAGCGTCGTCCTTCGCGATCTTCTCGACCGCCATGCTGAGCTTGGCGTCGAGCTGCGACTTGTGCGCTTCGAGCGAGCCCACTCGTGACTCGAGCTCTTTCTTGTTGGCCGCGAGCGCCTGGACCTGCGCACGGCTGGCATCGAGCTCTTCCTGAAGCCCGTCGCGCGCCTGCTTGGTCTCTGTAAGCTCGCTCTGAAACTGGTCGCGCATCGTACGGGTCTCATCGAGCTCCGTAGTCGTCGACTCGAGTGTCGATTCGGTCTGCTTGAGCTTGCCCTCGAGCTCTTCCGATCGCTCCTCGTTGAGCTGTTCCCGCTCGCGAGCGCCCGAAAGCTCGGTCTCTGTATCTGCAAGCTTGCGTCCCAAAGTCGCAAGCTGCTTCGAATGCTCTTGCTCGGCGGTCTCGAGCTCGGCCTGCTTCTCCGCTTGAAGAGCCGACTCCCGCTCGGACATCGTCCGCTGCCACTCGGCCTCGGCGGCCGACATCTTTGTGGACGCTTCTGTCTCGAGGTCTTCGCGAAGCGCCGCGAGGGCGCCTTGCTTCGCCGCATCGGCCTCGGCGGTGGCTTGCGCCAGCGCAGCAGCCTGCGTGTCAGCAAGCTCCGAACGGAGTGAAGCGAGCGCCGTTTCTTTCTCACTTGCGGCTGCGTGGAGCGCGGCTTCGAGGTCTTCTTGCCCCTTGGCAAGCGCAGCGGCGGACTCGGCCTTCAGGAGGTCGAGCGCATCCTCGGACGCAACGCGAGCTTTCGCCAACTCGGCGTCATGTGCACCCTTGAGCGCTTCGATATCCTCGGCACGGCCTTGGCGCTCGTTGGAGAGTTCAGCTTCGAGACCCTCGGCCTTGGCCTTCTCCCGCTCGAAGCGTCCTTTGACGTCTTCGTAACGCTTGTTGGCGTTTTCCTTGTCCTCGGTGAGGCTCGCAATCGCTTCCTGTGCTTTCGACAGCGAGCGCTCGAGGCCAGCAGTCTTCTCGTGGAAGTCGGCGCTCGCGCGCTCGAGTCCGATCGACTGATCACGAAGCTCGAGGATCGCTTTGTCGCGTCCGCTGAGTTGGTCGCGGAGCTCGAGGATTTCTTTGTCCTTCGTGTTCATCGCCTCGCGGAGGTCGAGGAACTGACGACTCGACACGCCACCGGACGACTCTGCGAGCTTGGCTTTGAGCTCCGAGATCTCGGAGCGAAGGCGAGCGGCCGCGACCTGCGCGGTGCCGGGCCCATCGGTCGAGGTCGGCGCGGGTGCATCCGAAACGGGCGCCACAGAGGCGGGCGCCACCGACGCAGGAGGTGCAGACGGCGGAGCCGAAGGCTGCACGGAGACCGCGGCAACTTCCTCCGGAGGCACGTCCGACACCATGATGACGTCGTCGAGCTCCACGTCCTCGTACTCCCCGGTTCCGGCCGGCTCAGCTTCGACGGCAGGCGCGGCGTCGGTGCTGTCCGCCTTGCCTTCACCGTCCATCAAGAGCGCGTCGAAGGCGCTCTCCGCGAACTCGTCGATCTCGGTATCGATTTCCGGTGGCTCGCCCATCTTGGTGGGCGCATCGCTCGGCATCTCGTCATGCGACATTTGGCAATCCCCTCTAGTTCCCTTGCTCAGATTAGCAGTGTTCCGTCGTTTCCAACGAAACCCTGGCAAACCCAATCCCCCTAGGCATTCAAAGTTCTGCCTACGTCAAAAAATAATAGAGGTTTGGGGGCCGCCGTGTCAACGACTGAGGGCCGGGAAAACCAGCGCGAGCGCGCTTTCAGTAGGCTACGCGAGCGTTGGCGGCGAGCTGGAAGAGCATCGGGCGATCGAGGTCGCCGAAAAATGCATAGTTCACGCCGCCCTGCTGCCGGATCGTCACCACGTTGCCGCCGACGTCGTGATAGTAGAGCTCGCGACCGCCGACCTCGGTCCGCCGGGCGTTTTGGACGATGCCCGGCCCCTGAAAGACCAGCAGCGTGACCCTACGCCCGCCCTGGTTGTAGTAGAGGGCTGCCGCCGGCCTCGAGCCGACGCGAATGTAGCGCGCGCCAACGAACTTCACGCTCGACTCGGGGAACTGCGCGGGTTGAACCGGGAACGGGGTCTTGCCCTCGAAGTAACGAACGACGTCATTCGGCGTCTCTGCCTGCACGTCCGACGGGAGCCCTTGGGCGTGCAAGTCCATGACGTCCTGAAGCATCCCCGCGCCTCGGTACTCGGCGCCATCCGGTAGGCCCACGACGCCACCAATGACCAACACTGCCGCAGCGGCAGCCCCGAAGACCGCGGTCTGTCGCCATCGCATCGGACGGATTTGGATGAGCGAGGTGTGTCGCGCTTTGGTGTCGTCGATGTCGTCCAAGCGGTGGAGCGCCCTGCCCCACAGATGCTCGGGTGCGCGAACGCTCCCAAGCGACGCACGAGTCTGCGCCCGAAACGAACGCTCGAAACTCAAGCCTTCCTGGCAAGCCGGGCACACGTCGAGATGACGCTCGAACTCGATCTGCGTTGCAGGGTCGAGCTCCCCATCGACCAACGCGCCGAGGTGACGCCGCACGAGCTTGCAGCTCATGGCTTCTTCGCCTTCCTCGAACGAAAGGCTCCGAGCGACACGGGCTCCTCGGCGTCGTCGGCATCGGGTTCGATGATGCCGAGCTGAATGGCTTGCTGCTGAAGCGAAACCTGAAGCTGCTTTCGGGCGCGGTGCAATCGGGACATCACCGTGCCGATCGGGCAGCCCATGACCTCGGCGATCTCCCGGTACGAAAGCTCTTCGACGTCAGCCAGAAGCACCATCGCGCGAGAGTCTTCGGAAAGCGCATCGAAGGCCCGATTGATTTCGCGCGCGATCAGCGTTCGCTGAGCGACGCCCACGGGATCGGTCAGACCGCGCATGGTCGCGCGGCTCATGACCCCCTCGCCGACCGGGACGGCCATCGGTCCCTGAAACACCTGTCGCTCGCGCGTCGTGCGGCGGTAGCGATTCACAAAGGCGTTCATCTGGATGCGAAGGAGCCAGGCTTTGAAGTTGGTCCCCGCCTCGAAGCGCTCATAGAAGCGGTACGCTCGAACCAAGGTGTCTTGCACCAGGTCTTCCGCGTCGACCGGCGATCGAGTCAGGCGCAGGGCCGTCGAGTACAAGGCGTCGAGGTGGGGCCGGGCCTCCTCTTCGAAGAGCTTGCGTTCAGCGTCGATCTTCTTGGGCTTCGTCCGCATCCTTCACCCTGAAACACCCACAAACGCGTATTATTCCACAGAGTCGGGCGGTTCCTGCTTCGAGGTCGCATGGCGAAGCTTGCCCTCGAGCTCTTCGATGCGGGCCTGGAGGCGGAGCACTTCCCCCTGGAGGTGCTTCAATTGGCCGGATGCGGTCTCGAGAACGCCGCGAACACGGTCATCGGCGGCGCTGTACACCTCGGCCCCGAGTTCTTCGGCGCGGCCGACCAACTTGGCGACACGCCCCTCCTTCAAGGTCGTCACGAGCTTCTCGCGCCCCTCTTGAATGAAACCGCGGAGGGTCTGCACCGACCAGGCTGTAGCATGCCCGCTCTTCTGCTCTTCGTAGATGATCTGGGCGAGCGTCACCTTGGTCAGGTCCTTCTTCGACTTGTTGTCGAAGACCTTCACTTCCTCGCCGTTTCGAACGAGCTCGGCGATGCGGTCCAAGGTGATGTACTTGCTGTCGCGCGTGTCGTAGAGCTTGCGATTCGCGTACCGCTTGATCACCCGCGCTTCTGCTACGTCCATCATCAGACTTCCAGGCTAGCCGGGCGACGCACCGCGTCAAGCTGGCACTTCCAGGCCATCGCATTAGGGTCCCTTTGGGAGGAAACGAGGGAGTGAACGACGGGGATGAAGAAGCTCGGCTCTTTCGGCGCCTGGCGCAGGTGGACGAGCTCGACATGCGCGTGGGGGTCGTCTGCGAGCGACTCGAGTCGACCCCGAACGATGGGGCCCTTCGCTTTCTCGATGCCGCGTACCGTCTCGCGGCTGCGGGCGACTCCGATGGGCAGCAGGTCCTGCTCGCCGTCGGATGGGCGATGTTTGATCCAAGGGTGGAGCCAAGACGCCCAATGCTCGGTGCTGCGGCGCGGCGAGCGGAGCTTCATCATATCGCAGACTTCGTGGCGCCCCCTTCAGCTGAGGACGAAGGCAGCGACAAGGCGCCTCGCATACCCGACTTCGGACGAGGGCGGCCGCTGACGCTCGGCGAGCGAAAGTCTCTCGCACGCACGCACGAGCGAAGGCTCATCCAGCGCGTGGTACGTGACCCGCACCCTGATGTCATTCGCATCCTCCTCGACAACCCTTCGCTCACCGAAGAAGACGTCGTGCGCGTGTGCGCGAGGCGCCCGAACGACAGCGAGGTCCTGCGAACGGTGTACCTCCACCGTCGCTGGGTGGTTCGCTATCGACCGAGGAATGCCATACTGCGAAATCCGCGCACACCGCTCGACATCGGTCTGCTGCTGGCACCTCTGCTCCGAACGCCGGAGCTCAAAGAGGCCGCCACGTCTTCCGAGCTCACGGCGCCACTGCGCTTGAGCTGCAAATCGATACTGGAGTCGAGGGCCGAGCGCGCGAGCACGCGAGCGGACTGACGCCTACTTCGACTCGACCTTGTCCACGACTTCAGCGTCCTCCACACGGGAGGCCGCCTGATGCGGAACCTGCTTGTCGGCTGGGGTCACATCGATGTCGTCATCGGTATTCAGGCCCCGCTTGAGATTGCGGATCGCCTTGCCGAGGCCTTCGCCGATCTGCGGCAGCCGTCCGGCGCCGAAAATCAACATCACGATCAGAAAAACAATGACTAATTCGCCAAATCCAAGATTGGGCACGGTATCCCCTCCGGTCCGCTCAGGTTACGCGCCTGAGCAGGCGTCCGCAAGCCCAGTGGTGTGGTATGGGGACCCACGATGGAGAGTTACGAGGCTCTGGACCCCAGCGGCGTTCGAGGACTGGTCTTCGATATCGACGATACGGTCACGCGAAACGGCGTCCTCGAGCCAAGTGCGTACACGGCGATGCACCAACTGGCCGACGCCGGCTTCCTGCTGATCGCGGTGACTGGGCGCCCACTCGGCTGGGCGGACCTGATCGCCCGTTTATGGCCAGTGCGCATCGCTGTCGGCGAAAACGGCGCAGGCTGGGCCTGGGTCGAAGGAGCGCAGTTCCACGAAGGTTACTTCAGCGATGACGAGACACGGACTGCACACGCGCAGGTCCTCCTCCGCATCGCAGGCGCAGTCGCCGAGGCGATGCCGCATGTTCAGGTGAGCTCCGACAACCGGGCCCGTCGTTGCGACCTTGCTTTCGACGTGGGCGAGTCCGTCCACTTGCCAAAGAGCGACATCGAGCAACTCGTCTCGCTGTTCGAAGCACACGGAACCAGCGCCTCGGTATCGAGCGTTCACGCCCATGCGATACCGGGCCCGTGGAACAAGGCGAGCGGTGTTGTGCGAGCGGCACGCGAGGTCCTCGGCATCGACGTCGACGCCGAGCGCGAGCGCTGGGTCTTTGTCGGCGACAGTGGCAACGACGCCGCGGCATTCGACTACTTCCCAAATAGCGTCGGCGTCGCGAACGTTCGGAACCAGCTCGATCGCGTTCCGACGCCTCCGAAGTTCATCACCAACTCTGACCGTGGACTCGGCTTCGCCGAACTGGCTTCACATCTGCTGGGCGCACGTGGCTAAGCGCAAACGACCGGCAAGCCCTGTCGGCGCCGAGGCGCACTACGAAGACGGGCGCTACTACGATCAGGCCTACCGGCGCCGTAGGCACGACGTGCGCTTCTACACAGACCTTGCCGTCGAGTCGGGCGGCCCCGTTCTCGAGCTCGGCGTGGGCACCGGTCGCGTGGCGTTCGCCATCGCCAAGGCCGGCATCGAAGTCACGGGAGTCGAACCGATGGCGCCGATGCTGGAGCAGGCGAAGCTGCGGCTAGCGTCGATGCCCAAGTCCGCGCGGGACCGGGTGGAGCTGCGGCGCGGAACACTCGAACGGCTCCGCCTTCGCCGGCGCTTCCCGCTCGTCATCGCCCCCTTCAACGTCTGGATGCACCTCTATACGCGGCCGCAGCTCGAACGAGGCTTCGCCACCGTGCGACATCATCTGGAGCCTGAAGGTCGCTTCGTGTTCGATGTGCTGCTGCCCGACCCGATCAGCATGGCTCGCGACCCATCACGTGGGTATCGCGGCGGTCAGGTCCCTCATCCGCGAGACGGGGTGAAGTATCGATACAGCGAGTACTTCAGCTACGACCACCTCACGCAAGTCGAGACCACCATCATGGACTTCGAGCACCCAATGAAAAAGTCACGCTCGTTTTGTACCCCACTCAGCCAGCGACAGTTCTTTCCCGCCGAGCTCGAGGCGCTTCTTCACTACAACGGCTTCGAGGTCGTCTCCCATTCGAGCGACTTCACGGGCGATCCGATCACGGCCGCGACGGAGTCGCAGGTGATCGTCGCTAGGCTTGGGCGCCCTACTCGCGCAGCAGCACGTCGCAGTAGTACTTGACCCGCTTCACCAGCTTCCCATGGGGGCGGCTGTGGATGTCTCGCTTGAGGGCAAGCATGATCCGGCGCTGGAGCGTGTAGTTGTTCCGGGGCGGCTTGGGAGCCGGTCCACCACCTGCCGCTTCGAGCGGCGCCCAAAGCGCCTCGGGTGGCCATTGCCACGCCGCTAGGTCGGGCCCCTCGAGGCGAGCGACCATCGACTCGGCGAGCGCGCGCTTGTCCTCATCCGCCGCAAGCTCGAGCGCCCACTTGTCGACGCTCGCGGTGACCGGCCTGCCCTGCTGGTCCACCGTGATTGGGTCGCCCATGCCCTTCTTCGTCTCGCCCGCTCTGCCGTACTCGACAGCGCTCGGGTCGTGCTCGAGTCCGAGGAAGGCGAAAATTCGTTCGAGCTGCGACTCGGGCTCCATCACCAAATCCTCATACGCGACGTGAAGGAGCGGTACCGGACGCTCGCGAATGAGCTCCGCCATCGCAGGCACATATCGCTCGAGGATCGGATTGAAGGCATGCGCAGCGTTCCAGTCGCCGTCGAAGAAGCTGTTCGCGTACGAGCTGAACACCGCGAGCGGATGCCTCGTGAGCACGATGTACTTCGCGTCCGGATACAGTCGGCAAAGGAACGGGAGCACCAGCGCGTTGGCCGGTGTCTTGTCGAGGAAGTACGTGGCGTCGCTGGTCGAGAGCATTCTCCCGTAGAGCGTGTCCGTGTACGCACGGAGCGCGTCGAGGTAGTCCTGCTCGCCGTTCGGCAAGTCCTCGATGAACGCCTTGATTGCCTCGGCGGCGTTGATGTGGTCGTAGGGCGCCTTGTCGATGCTCCCGTAGACGCCGAGGTGCGCGATGGGACTGATGAGGTGCGGCTCCGGGTGGGTGAAGATCTCCGCGTGCGCCCCCATCATCCGCTGGAGGAGCGTGGAACCAGCTCGGGGCGGCGAAATGACGAAGACCAGAGACATGACCGACTATGCCGCTACGCTCACTGCGAAGCGAGCTGCCGCAGCACGTATTGAAGGATGCCGCCGTGCTGGTAGTACTCGACCTCTTGTGGCGTATCGAGACGCGCTTTGACGCTGAAGGACTTCCCCGTGTCGGTCGTGACGGTCAGGACCTTGCCGGGCTCGAGCCCCGCGGAGATACCCTTGATGGAGAAGGTCTCTTCGCCGGTAAGGCCAAGACCCTCACGGCCCGCCCCCGCTTCGAACTCGAGCGGCAGGACGCCCATGCCGATGAGGTTCGAACGGTGGATCCGCTCGTAACTCTCGGCGATGACGGCCCGCACCCCAAGCAGCAAGGTGCCCTTCGCGGCCCAGTCGCGTGACGAGCCCGTGCCGTACTCCTTGCCCGCGATGACCACGAGGGGGGTGCCGTCGGCCTGGTACTTCATCGAGGCGTCGAAGATGCTCATCTGTTCGTTGGTCGGAAGGTAGCGGCTGATGCCACCCTCCGTGCCCGGTGCGAGGAGGTTCCGAAGCCGGATGTTCGCAAACGTGCCGCGCATCATGACCTCGTGGTTTCCGCGGCGACTTCCGTAGCTATTGAAGTCCCTCGGCGAGACGCCATGGTCTTGCAGGTACTTCGCCGCAGGGCCGTCGAGCGCGATGGCGCCCGCTGGCGAGATGTGGTCGGTCGTGACCGAGTCGCCGAGCAGGCAGAGCACGCGGGCGCCTTCGATGTCGGTCGCGGGAGCCGGCGTGCCGGCTTCCACACCCTCGAAGAACGGAGGCAGACGGACGTACGTAGAATCAGGGTCCCACTGGTAGCGGTCGGCTTCCTCGAAGCTGACGGCGCGCCATTGCGGCGGCCCCTCGAGCACCACCGAGTAGCGCTCGACGAACTGTTCTCTCTTGACCGACTTGCGGAGGGTCTCTGTGACCTCCTGGTGCGAGGGCCAGATGTCGCGGAGGAACACGTCCTTGCCGTCGGAGCCCTGGCCAATCGGCTCGTTCTCGAAGTCGATGTCCATCGTTCCCGCGAGCGCGTACGCAACGACGAGTGGCGGCGAGGCAAGGTAGTTCGCACGCGTGAGCGGATTGACGCGACCTTCGAAGTTCCGATTGCCACTGAGTGCGGAGGTCACGACCAGGTCGTTTGCTTTGACCGCCTCGGCAATCTCGGGGTCGAGCGGGCCGGAGTTGCCGATGCAGGTCGTGCAACCGTAGCCGACGAGATTGAAGCGCATGGCGTTGAGGTCGTCCATGAGCCCGGAAGCCTCGAGGTACTCGGTGACGACCTGGGAGCCTGGCGCGAGGCTCGTCTTTACCCAGGGCTTGGTCTGAAGGCCCTTCTCGCGAGCCTTCTTGGCGACGAGACCGGCGGCCAACATGACCGAAGGGTTCGAGGTGTTGGTGCAGCTCGTGATGGCCGCGATGACCACCGCGCCGTTCTGAACGGGGAACGTCTCATCTCCGCGGGTGACCTCTACGGACTTGTCCGCCGACGCCTTGTAGCCTTCGAGCACGTGCTGCCATGCGCGCTTCGAGTCGGTGAGCGCGATGCGGTCCTGCGGGCGCTTGGGCCCGGCGATGGACGGGACGACATCGCCGAGGTCGAGCTCGATCGTGTCGGTGAAGCGGGGCTCGGGAGCGCTGGCGGTATGGAAGAGGCCCTGCTCTTTCAGAACACGCTCGACGGCCTCGACATGTGCCTCTTCGCGACCGCTAAAGCGAAGGTAGGCGAGCGTCTCGTTGTCGACGGGGAAGAAGCCCATCGTCGCGCCGTACTCGGGCGCCATGTTTGCGATGGTCGCTCGGTCCGGCAGCGCGAGACTCTCCATGCCCTCGCCAAAGAACTCGACGAACTTGCCGACCACGCCCTTCGCGCGGAGCATCTGCGTGACCGTCAAGACGGCGTCGGTTGCGGTGGCGCCCTCTCGGAGCTTGCCCTTGAGCTTGAAGCCGACGACCTGCGGCAGCAGCATGCTGATCGGCTGGCCGAGCATCGCAGCCTCCGCCTCGATGCCGCCGACGCCCCAGCCGAGAACGCCGAGTCCGTTGATCATGGTCGTGTGAGAGTCGGTGCCGACGAGACTGTCCGGGTACGCGACGAACTTTCCACCGACGTCGCGGGTGAACACGACGCTCGCGAGGTACTCGAGGTTCACCTGGTGAACGATGCCCGTGCCCGGGGGAACGACGCGCATGTTTTCGAAGGCGCTCTGTCCCCACTTGAGGAACTGATAGCGCTCCTGATTGCGCTCGAACTCGCGCTTCACGTTGTCTTCGAAGGAGCGGAGCAAGCCGTAGCTATCGACCTGCACCGAGTGGTCGATGACCAAGTCGGCGGGTTGAAGCGGATTGATGCGACTCGGATCGCCACCCATGTTCGCGAACTGGTCGCGCATGGCAGCAAGGTCCACCACAGCGGGGACGCCAGTGAAGTCCTGTAGGAGGACACGCGAGGGCCGGAACGCAATCTCGGTGCTCGGCGCGGCGCTTGGGTCCCACTTGGCGACGGCTTCGATGTCCTCGCGGGTCACCGTCTTACCGTCCTCAAAGCGGAGCAGATTCTCGAGCAGCACCCGAATCGAATACGGGAGCGTGGAGATACCCTCGAAGCCGGCTCGGGTAAGCGCATCCAGGCGGTGAATCTCGACCTGACGTCCTCCCGCATGGATGGTCACGCGGCTCTGAAAGGAGTCTTTTGATGTCATGAGGGATGGCCTACCACGCAGACTCTGGCGCGCCACCCAGGTTCTTCGCTATGCTTGGACACGCTGCGTGACAAGCGCCATCAGAAGCGCTACAGAACGCGGCCTTGGGCGCCGTAGCCAAGTGGTAAGGCAGAGGTTTGCAAAATCTCCATTCGTCAGTTCGATCCTGACCGGCGCCTCCAGAAAAACCAGGGTGAAAGGACTCTCGCCACCCTTCGAAATGATGCCGGTGCAACGTGCGAACAAAGCGCACTGACGG
>Ga0316191_10001427_pt1 | contig 16800 bp, 11 predicted proteins | sample Eddworburr2cm_MG_FD_204928 | JGI IMG/M metagenome (GOLD analysis project Ga0316191, IMG submission 204928) | Coastal sediment microbial communities from Maine, United States - Eddy worm burrow 2 cm | ecosystem: Environmental > Aquatic > Marine > Coastal > Sediment | place: USA: Maine...
CTCGGGACTGGTCGCGGTAGTGATACTGCTACTGGCCATCAATCTGCTCGCCGGCCTGTTGATCAAGGGCGTCAAGTTCGACATGACGGAGAACAAGCTGTACACGTTGTCGGACGGCACGCGCAATATCCTCGCCAAGCTCGACGAACCTGTTACCCTGCGTTTCTACTTCTCGGAAAAACAGTTCAGCAACATGCCCGTGATCGCTACCTACGGTCAACGCGTACGTGAACTGCTGGAAGAATACGCCGCGATGAGCGGCGGCAAGTTGCAGCTCATCATTGAACAGCCCGAGCCGTTTTCCGAAGCCGAGGAGCAGGCAGCACGCTACGGTATGCAGGGTGTGCCGGTCGACACGTCCGGCGGCAGCTATGCCTGGTTCGGACTGGCCGGCAGCAATGCGGTCGGCGATATCCGGCGCATCCCCTTCTTCCAGTCAGACCAGGAAGATACGCTGGAATACACGGTCTCGAAGCTGGTCTACAGCCTGGCGAACCCGCAAAAGCCGGTGGTGGGTCTGATGTCCGGCTTACCCATCACGGCCGGCTCGCAGGCCGATCACCCCCTGCTCGGCGCGCAGGCGCGTGACTGGTTCACCCTCACCCAGGTAAGGCAGTCATTCGACGTGCTGGAACTGGCCACGGACAGTGAAACTGTTCCCGAAAACGTCGATGTGCTGATGATTGTCCATCCCAAGGAGCTGCCGGAAAAAACGCTGTTTGCCATCGACCAGTATGTGCTGGGCGGTGGTCGCGCGCTGGTGTTTGTCGACGCATTTTCGGAAGCCGATACTTCGATGCCCGAAGTGACCAGCCCCGAACAGGGCTACGTCGAAGCGGTTCGCAGTTCAAACATGCAACCATTGATGGATGCCTGGGGTATCCGGCTGGCGCCCGATTATATTGCCGCCGATCGCCGTGCCGCGACCAGTGTGATGACCAGCAAGGGCAAACCGGTGGATTACCTTGTGTGGCTGACCTTGCGCAAGCATTACTTCAATGCGGAAGACTTCGTGACGGCGGACCTGCAGTCGCTGGTGATGGCGAGTTCCGGCTACCTGTTGAAACTGCCGGATGCAACGACGCAGCTTACCCCTCTGGTCCAGACCAGCGATCAGGCCATGCAGCTGGAAGCGGGCTATGTGAAATACGGCACCAAGCCAACTGACCTGTTACAGCTGTACCACCCGGGCGAAACAGCGCTGGTGCTGGCGGCGCGCATCCGTGGGGATGTCAAATCCGCGTTTCCACAAGGTATCGAAGGACAGGAAATCAGTGACCGGCTGAGCGAATCAAGTGAATCGGTGAACGTCATTGTGGTCGCCGATACCGATATGCTCGAGGACAGCTTCTGGGTCGACTTTAAAGACTTTTATGGCCGGCGCGTGGCCGCCACCCGGGCCGACAATGGTGCTTTCCTGATCAACGCCCTGGAAAACCTCAGCGGCAGTAATGACCTGATCAGTCTGCGCAGCCGTGGCCGCTCGGCACGCCCGTTTGTGAAAGTCGCTGCGCTGAAAGAGACTGCCGAGAAACAGTACCGCGCCAAGGAGCGCGCATTGCAGATCAAGCTCAGTGAAGCGGGACAAAAGATCAGTGAGCTTCAGCAACAGAAAGAAGGCGAAAGCACCCTCATCATGAGTGCGGAACAGCGTGAAGAACTACGCAAATTCCAGACCGAGCAGATCAAGACCCGCAAGGAACTGCGCAACGTGCAGCATGACCTGACCAAAAATATCGAAAAGCTCGGCACCTGGCTGAAAGTCATCAATATCGGCCTGATACCGCTGCTGGTGATCCTGGTGGCGACAGTACTGGGTGTGGTGCGCATGCGGCGCATGCGCCGTGCGGCGATAGCAGAAAATTGATACACACTTGTAGGAGCGGCCCCCTGGCCGCGATTCTTTTCGGTGCAGCAATCGCGGCCAGGGGGCCGCTCCTACAGGTGTTCACCAATAACGTAGCGATCACATAGATAGTACGCGATGCAAAACAAGCTACCGGCAATCATCCTGACAGCGCTGGCTTTTGCAGCCGGCGCCTGGCTGTGGTTCGGCGAGCGGCAATCATCACCTGACGACAGCGTTAGCGGCCAGCGCCTTTTCCCCGGGCTGGAGCAGCAGCTGAACGACATTAGCCGCATCCGGGTCGAACACAGCGGTAGCACCTATGAAGTCGTAAAAAAAGGCGACCAGTGGCAATTGCCGGGCAAAGGCGGTTACCCTGCCCTGTTTGAACGGGTCAAGCCGCTGCTGCTGGGCATCGCCCTGCTGGAGAAAGTAGAGCCCAAAACCAGCAAGCCGGAAAACTATGCGCGACTGGGTGTGCAGGAACCGGCTGCAGACACCGGGAACATGCGCATCAATCTGTACCTGACGGGTGACACCCCTGTCGCCTCGCTCATCGTCGGCGGGATCAGGGGTGGTCTGATTGCCGGCGGCAAGGATGGTATTTACGCGCGGGTATCCGGCGAACCACAGGCCTGGCTGGTCGCCGGCAAGCTGGATCTGCCACAGGCAGAGGTTGACTGGGTCGACCGGCAGGTTATTCATATCAAGCCGAAAGCCGTGCAGCGCGTCACTATCAGATACCCCGACGGTGACAGTCTGGTAGTGGAAAGATCACGCCAGGGTGCGCCGGACTTCACGCTGGTAAATATGCCCGAAGGTGCCGTGCTGAAAGACGGCATAGAGATCAACCCGCTGGCCAGAAGTCTTGCCGGACTTAATATGGAAGACGTCCTGGTTCGCTCCGAAGCCGGGCTTCCCGAGGCAGAGGCGGTAGCCGCCGTTTTCGAAACCTGGGATGGTTTACAGGTCACAGCCTATACAGTCGAACAGGGGCGTAAAGTTTTTGCCTGGTTTGATGTGGGTGTGACCGCCCTAGACGTGACGGACCTGTCCGGGGTAAGAACCACGCAGACCAATGACGCTGAGCTGCGTTCCCGGCTCGAGGGCTGGGTCTACCAGGTACCACGGAAACGCGGGGATAAGCTGCGGGCGAAGCTGACAGACCTCATCGAGGCAGATTCGGGGTTACCATTACCACCCGGCTACCGGAAATAATTCCCCGGGTCGGACATGAAGCATAAAACCAGGCAGAAGTCGGGAAGCGGGGCCGGGAATATGCTGAGTACCGACCACGCCGGACTTCAGGAAAAACTCGACTTTGCGTTACAGCAGCACAGAGCAGGGAAGTTTAAAAAAGCAAGGAAGGTCTATAAACAGATTCTTAAGGCCAGACCGCAGCATACGGATGCCCTGCATATGCTGGGCCTGCTTGAGCATCAGTCCGGCGCTATTGAAACAGCCATCAGGTTATTGACTCGCGCCGTTGAGCAGGGCCCTGCAAGCGCGGAATTGTTCACCAATCTTGGTTCCGCCCTGCAGGCGAAAGGAAATTACAACGAGGCTATTAATGCCTTTCAGAGCGCTATCGAGATCAACCCCGGTTTCGCACTGGCACATAACAATCTCGGCAACGCGCTACGTGCAGCCGGCGACCAGGATGCGGCAGGCAGTGCTTTCCGTCGCGCCATAGAATCTGCCCCGCATTTTGCGCTGGCACATTACAACCTCGGTGATTTGTTGCATGCACAGGGCCGTCAAGATGAAGCCATTGCTTCAGTGAGGCGTGCACTGGCCCTCGAGCCGGATTTTGCGGATGCCTGCAACAGCCTTGCAACCATGCTTATGGAGCAGGGAGCAACGGGTGAAGCCAGGACTTTGTTTGGGCGCGTGTTGCAACTGGATAACAAAAATACCAGTGCACGACACATGCTTGCTGCACTGGAAGGACAGACAACGGAAACCGCCCCGCAGGACTATGTAGTTGGATTGTTTGATGGCTGTGCGGCGTATTTTGATCAGCACCTTGTTGACGACCTCGGGTACAACGCTCCCCAGAGTCTTCACAGGGCAGTATCACGGTTAATCGATTCCAGCCGGCAGGGACTGGATGTGATGGATCTTGGTTGTGGCACCGGTTTATGCGGCCCCCTGTTTCGTGACATGGCCAGAACCATGGTGGGTGTGGATCTCTCGCCGGGAATGTTGGCTATGGCAAGCCAACGCAAGTTGTATGACCAGCTTGTCACTGGTGATATAACGAAGGAACTGCGTAAATATGAAGATGCGTATGATTTGATCCTGGCTGCCGATGTTTTTATTTATGTGGGCGGCCTGGATCAGGTGTTTACGGCTATTAGCGCAGCCTTGAAAGCCGGTGGCCTGTTTGCGTTTTCCGTCGAGGCAGAACACGAGGATGACGACTTTGTGCTGAAGCCAACAGGGCGCTATACCCATTCAATTGGTTATATAGGAAGGCTGGCGGAAGTCTCCGGGTTACGGGAAGTGCACCTGGAGGAGAGCGTATTGCGGATGGACAAGGGGCAGCCCATTGGCGGCTACATCGTTGTGCTGGGGAAACCTGAGGAGGGGAACCCGTAAAACACCTGTGCCGGGAGCCATGAAATGCCGGGTTATACTGAAATTTCAGCGATTCTCACGGAATAGAATGCCCCCCGGTTGTAACTACTAATAGCGTTGTGACAGCTGCGACTATCCCAAGTATTAGAAAACGGTAGCGCACCCTGGTCTGATACTACAAATAAAGAGGTCAGCGCCCGATTGCCGCTGACCACGGTTGTTTTTCCTGCTTGATATGATGCGAATTTGATGGAAGGGGATGTGCGACACATTGGCAAACACCTGTTGTTAGTGGCTTTATTGCTGACGGTCGTGTGCGGGCCTGTATTCGTCAATAATTTGGCAGCCGAAGAGGCGGAGACCATCCGCATCGGCGTGCTTGCCTACCGGGGCAAGGTGCCTGCGCTGGAGCGCTGGTCAGCGACCGCCGCATACCTGTCTGACAGTATCGGCCGCAAGTTCGAGATCGTTCCGGTAAACCTGGACGAAATAGCAGATGCCATCAATTCCGGACGGATTCAGTTCACACTGACCAACCCCGGAAACTACGTCAGCCTCGAGGCACGTTTCGGTGCGTCACGTATTGCAACCATGCAAACCCGGGAACAGGGACGGACACACGTTCGTTATGGCGCCGTAATCATCGCACTGGCAGCTAATCGCGATATCAGGTCGCTAAGTGACCTGAAGGGACGATCCTTTATGGCGGTCAGCCCGGTGGCCTTCGGTGGTTTTCAGATGGCCTGGCGTGAACTGATCGAGAACGGCATCGATCCTTTCAGTGACTTCGGGGATTTGCAGTTTGCCGGTTTTCCCCAGGACAAGATTATCCATGCCGTCCAAAACGGCGAAGTCGATGCAGCTACAGTCCGCGCGGAAACGCTGATGCGTATGGTCGAAGCCGGGACGGTAAGACTTGATGAGTTCCGAATCCTGAATTCACAACACGGAACGGACAGCGCGCTTCCACTAAGTACCCGGCTTTATCCAGAATGGCCATTTGCCACAATGAAAGATACGCCCCGGGAGCTGGCAACCCGTGTGGCACAGGCACTGCTTTCGATGCCGCCTGACCACCCGGCTGCGCGCGTTTCACGTACCGCCGGGTGGACCGTGCCACTGGATTATTCGCCGGTACACAGGCTGATGAAGACCTTGAAAATAGGGCCCTACGAGGTGTTGCGCCAGACGTCATTTACAGCGGTGTTACAGCGCTATGCCGGCTGGTTTGCAATGGCCGCCCTGCTCCTGCTGTTCCTGATCATTCTGAACGGTTATATATCCCGCACCAACCGCAAGCTCAAGCATGCGCAATCCGTTTTGCACGACGAGATTTCCGAGCGCAAGCGCTCGCAAGAGGCGCTTGCGCGCTACCGGGATACGCTGGAAGAGCAAGTGACAGAACGAACCGAGGACCTGAAAGAAACCAACCGGGCACTGGAGAAAAGCCGGATAGCGTTGCGCGAACTGGTCAGGATTACCAGTGCCCCGGATTTATCGCACGACGAAAAACTTGCGCGCTTACTGGATAACGGCCGGGAATACTTTGACTTGCCGGTTGCTGTGCTTGCGAGCATTGAAGCGGGTGGACCCCGGATCTGCAGGATTTCAGGTGATGCCGGGCTGGCGCCGGACCGCTCAGGACCGCTGAGTGACAAGTGTGTGTCCCGCCTGCTTGACTGCAAGGGTGAACCGCTGGATATCCCCGATCTGGAGAAGGATACAGAGACTGACTGCGGGTGCCGGCAACCGGGCTGGAAAAGCTATCTCGGCGCTGCTGTCATGGTCGACGGTCGCATCCACTGCACCCTCGAATTCGCCGGCACACGCGCCCGTAGTCATGTGTTCAGCAAATGGGATCACGAATTGCTCAAGGTCATGGCTCAGTGGATCGGCGATGAAGTGGAACTGCGGATCGCACATGAGTCACAGCAACGCCACCAGGCCGAGTTCGCACGCGTTTCGCGTATGAGCACCATTGGAGAAATGGCAGCCAGCCTTGCACATGAACTCAATCAGCCGCTGACAGGCGCAATAAACTATTGCAGCGGGTGTTTACGTATGCTGCGGGAAGGCAATACGAATACGGAGAAGCTTACGCACGGTATGGAGAGCGCTGTAGAAGGGGCAACACTGGCCGCAAATATCATCCGGCGTGTCAGGGAATTTGTGCAGAAAGGCGACACCAAACTAAGCGCGGTGGATCTTAACCATGCAGTGCGTAATGTAGCGACACTGGTGAAGCACGAGGCCAGTCGTCACGATGTGGAAATCAAACTTGACCTGGATGAAAATCTGCCTCTCGTCGAGGGGGACATTATCCAGCTTGAACAGGTTGTACTGAATTTTATTCGTAATGGAATTGATGCAATGGATGCGGTGGAACCGGGAAGCCGCAACCTCACAATTACAACCCGGCGCATGGGGGAGGCAACGGTGATGGTAAGTACAATTGATAGTGGGAAAGGTATTACGGAAGAGGCAATGCCAAAGATTTTTGATGCATTTTATACCACCAAGCCGGATGGTATGGGGATAGGCCTGTCGATAAGCCGATCGATCATCGAATCCCACCAGGGAAGGATCAGAGCCAGGCCCCTGTCGGACGGTGGCACCGAATTCTTTTTCGAACTTCCAGTACTGCAGCCGAGTCAGCCATGAACCCTGTTATCAATATAATTGACGACGACCGCCTTGCCAGGGAGTCGCTGAAATGGCTCGCAGAGTCTGCTCACCTGTCGGTACGCGAATTTGAGTGCGGGCATGCGTTCCTTGATCAATTCGACAACAATATACCGGGGTGTGTGGTGCTCGATGTACGTATGCCGGATATCAACGGTCTTGAGCTGTATTCTCGGTTGAAGGAATCCGGGGCAAGCATTCCTGTCATTATTGTTACAGGTCACGCGGATGTTGCCATGGCTGTCAGGGCGATGAAAGCCGGTGCTTACGACTTTGTTGAAAAACCCTACAATGATGCGCTAATGCTGGAGCTGATCCAGAACGCTATCGCATACGATAGTGACAAACGCGAAAACCAGGTAAAGGTGGATGATGTCCGCTGCCGCATACGCCGCTTAACCCCGCGTGAACACGAAGTAATGCAATTTGTGCTTAATTCAAAACAGAATAAGGTGATCGCATCCGAACTTGGCATCAGCATCAAGACGGTGGAACTTCATCGTGCAAACCTGATGGCGAAAATGAATGCGGCCTCCCCTACTGAACTTGTCAGGCTGGCGATGCTGGCCGGACTGGATCAGGGTGACGGCCTATCGGGTTAAACCCGCAAGGCTTAACTCCTCCAACCCCTGGGCGCTACACCCGTTTGATACGGGGTAGCGCTTTTTCCTAGGGCCTACCCTAGGGTGGAGTCGGGTTCAACCCGGTTACGCGATTGATATCAGTCTAATAGACTGGGTCGCGCAATAATCAGTAAAACGAACCAATTTGGAGGATTTCACAGATGTTCAAGTTCAACAAACTAAGCACAGCATTTGCTCTGGCGGGGGCATTGTCCCTGATACCAGCGGGCGCCGCATTTGCTAAACACGATGATGACTCAAATGACGATGATGACAAGCCATACATTCTGCAAGGCAACTGTGCACAACTACCTGCGGACCGCACTACAGAATTTCACGGCAACCCGGCGACCAGTAACCTGAACCTGGCCATGGCCGGTAACCAGTGGGTGGTGTTCGACCACTTCATGCAGGCGTTCAACGAGCACCGCGATGCAACTGGCGAAAAGGGCATCGATCTCACCGCCATCGGTAACCAGCCGCGGACCTTTGCCGGCCTGCAGAACAAGGGGGCCGATTACTTCATCGAACTGATCCCGCCGGGTCAGGAACGGGACCAGATCAAGAGCGGTTGTATGTTGCTCGGCAATGAAGACGACCGTAACTTCCTGCCGACCAGCATCCAGGTCGACTTTGACGTGTTTACCAGTACCAACTTCAACCTGATGCGTGACCTGGCTGCCAATGGCTTCGTCACCGAAGCAGTGCCCTACATTCGTAACCAGCTGACTTTGATGACCGACGATGCCAACAGCGCCGGAATCGGTGTCGGTGCCGATCCGACCGTGGATGCGACTCTGGATCTGGTGGACCCGGTGATCCGTGTTTCCCAGGTTGACCATATCAACGAGGGTATCCACCGCGGCATCAACAACATGTACAAACGGATGGACGAGTACACCCGCCTGAACGGTGACCAGTCCGATATCGACCAATTGGATGCCTGGCTGGCTCTCGTCGCCACGCCTCAGCCCGGTTCACCGGCAGCAACCCGTACCGGTGTGAGCACCAACTTCGACCTGGCCACCAATGCGGAATGTCATTACTCCGGTCACGCCAGCATCGCGGACGGCACATTGCGCGTGTGTGAGTATGCGGTTCTGAACAAGAGCAACACTCACGAGACGCGCGTGCACCACGTCGAGACACCGGCGCGTATCCTGGCGGATGAATCCGATGTGGGTCCGGTATGGGTCTCCGAGCTGCAACTGGCGGTCAATAATGGCGACGCTGTGGCCGGTTTCCAGCCGCCGGATAACGTCAACCTCCCGGTTGTCTACTCGGTAGCCTTCCTGGCCACCATGAGCAAGAAGCACAAGAAGCTTGCCAAAAAATGGGTCAAGTTCCTGCTGAGCCCTGAAGGGTCACAGGTTTATGTCGATGGTGGTTTCTCGGCGCTGACCGGTACCGAGCAGGGCGAGCGTTACTCGTTCGATGAAAATGGCGATCTTGTCATCGAGCAATTCACTCCCTAGCTAATATTTTCAGGGAGTATTGAGCCTGTCCGCGCCCTGCGGACAGGCTTTTTTTTGGCATCGATGATTGTATGAACTGGCCGTCACCCACGCCTCTGCTCCAGCGCCGGGTAGTCCGTGTATCCTTCCGCATCACCACCATAGAAGGTCTCCTGGTCCGGTTCATTGAGCGCCGCCCCCTGGGAAAACCGTTCCGGCAGGTCAGGATTTGCGATAAACAGCCTGCCAAATGCCACCATGTCTGCATGCTCCTGTTGCAATGCCTGCTCGGCGCTGGCCTGGGTATAGCCATTGTTGGCCATATAGAGTCCTGCAAAGCGTCGCTTGAGTTCGGGGTAGTCCACAATGCGTTCGCCACCCAACATATCGCCTTCCAGCACGTGCAGGTAAGCAAGCTTATGCCCACGTAACATATCGACAACAGCATTAAAGGTCGCTTGTGGCTGCGCATCGTGGATATCGTTGAACCGGTTTTCCGGTGACAGGCGCACACCGATACGGTTAGTGGGCCAGACCGCACTGACTGCCGTGATCACCTCGTTGAGCAAGCGCATACGGTTTTCAACGCTACCACCATAGGCATCGGTGCGGGCATTGGTACCGTCGCGCAAAAACTCGTCCAGCAGATAGCCGTTCGCCGAGTGAATCTCTACGCCGTCAAACCCTGCATCCTTTGCCCGTTGTGCCGCAGCCGCATAGTCAGCAATCAGGGCGGGTATTTCATCAAGGGTCAAGGCACGAGGTTCCTCGAAAGGTTGCATCCCCTCGTAAGTCACGGCCTCACCTTCAGGACGGATGGCCGAGGGTGCTACCGGCTGAGCGTTGCCGGGCTGCATCGAGGGGTGTGATATACGTCCAACATGCCAGAGCTGTATAAAGATGCGCCCACCTTCAGCGTGCACCGCATCGCAAACCTGCCGCCATCCTGCCACTTGCTCATCGCTGTGGATGCCCGGTGTCAACGGATAGCCGACGCCCTGTGGTGATATCTGACTGGCCTCGGTAATAATCAACCCGGCACTTGCCCGTTGCGCGTAATACTGGACATTCAGTGGCCTCGGTACATTGCCCTCCCCGGCCCGGTTGCGGGTCAGGGGTGCCATCACAATACGGTTTGGCAGCGTCAGGTCACCCAGCCTGAGCGGCGTGAAGAGGTTAATGGCCGGTGATTCGTTAGCATCCATGGCCCACTCCCTTTATGAATTTTCAGCAGATGCCAGTCTAGAGGCCTCGATGCCATCCGTACAGCACCATAAAAACAGGCGCCGCCGAACCCTGGAATATACGTTACCGGAGTTCGTCGAAAAAACAGCATTCGCCGCATCGCGATAGCAATACTGGCCTGGATTATCAGTTGTTACCCGCTTGCAGTGGACTTCCCGAATACACAGATATAGCCATTGACTGGCTGGTTCATATCCTTGCGCAGTACACATTTCTCAACACTCAGTTCCTGCAGGCCTGCATCATCCATCAGGCGCCTGATATAGCTCATCGAGTGGGCGTAGCGCCCCGAGGGACGTAGTACATACGCCGCACCTTCTTCCTCTGCTTCAAGTGAAAATGCAAACAGTCCGCCAGATCTCAGGGCCTGTGCTGCTGCCATGAATATCTGTCCCAGGTCAACGATATAGACAAATACATCGACCGCAATTATCAAGTCGTAGGCGTCCCTGGCAGGGCTTAAAAAGCGCACTATATCGCTTGATGCAAGTTCATCGTATACGTCGCGCTGTCTCGCCTTTTCAAGCATTTTTTCCGAGAGATCGATACCGGTCAGCGTTCTGGCCAGATCGCGAAACAGTGGTCCGCACAAACCGGTACCGCATCCAAGATCCAGCACATCGAGTTCCTTGTAATCCGGACCAATAACAGAACGCACTGACAAGTCAACAATCTCGGGAGTCTTGTACTCAAGCTTCTCTATGAGGTGATGATCAAAGTTTTCAGCAAAATCATCAAAATATTTTTCTACATTTTCACGATGGGCGTCTGCACCTGTCTCTCCCTGAAGGGCTGCCAGCAGGGTTTTCGCCTGGAGATTACTGCTGTCAAGCTGCAGGATATGCTTAAACTGGATTACAGCCTCATCGGTTTTTCCTGTTTCCATGAGCGCCATTGCAAGATTGTGGACTACGTTTTTATTATCGGGATCCACTGCAAGTGCATTCCTGAAGCTGGCTATTGCCTTGTCGAGTTCACCTTCGGCATACAGTGCATTGCCAAGGTTGTAGTGTGCGAGGGCGTAACTCGGGCTGAGACCGATAGCATGCCGGAAACTGGCAATGGCTTCATTTATTTCACCCGCTTCACGAAGTGCATTCCCGAGGTTATTGTGCGCGAGGGCGTAATCCGGGTTGATCCTGATTGCCTGCCGGAAAGCGGCAATGGCCTCATCAATCCTGTTGCAGGACTGCAGGGCGGAACCAAGGTTTGTATAAACCTCTGTACTCTCCGGACCGTGCTCAATAGCCTGGTTGAACAATCTGATGGCAGTTTCATGATCATTTTGCTGGTGCAGGAGCAGGCCCAGCATGTGAAGAGCATCGACATTCCCGGGGTCGACCTTCAGAAGCTTGCGGTAAAGTGCTTTAGCCTTTTGCAGCCTTCCCGACCTGTGATGCTTGAGCGCAACATCAAGTCTGTGTTGGATATCCCTGCCTTGACCCTTGAGTCCCGCACTCTTCCCGCTTTTACCCATTTGTTAATTTCACGTATCTCATTTTCTGGAGAGATCAAATCGATCACTATTATGGTAAACGGGGTAAGAAGTACTGGAAGCATAAACACCCTTTTCCTATAAGTCCAGCCGTACCGGGTTGGCTGTTGAGTGCAAACACGCCGTGGGTGTCACGTTACCGGAGTTCGTCGAAAAAACAGAAATTGCCGCCCTGCTTCGATTTGGTTTGATACATAGCCCGATCGGCCGCTTTCAGAATGACGTTGGCGTCTTTACCGTCTTGAGGTGCAATCGCGATCCCGATACTGGCCTGAATTTCGATATTGTGTTGCTCTATACGCTGAGGCTGGGATATTTTCTTAATAGCTTTTTCGGCAATACGCACAATGCCTGCGCGCGACTGGCAGGATTCCGCCAAAATAACAAACTCGTCACCGCCTAACCGTGCCACGGTGTCACCACTGCGTAACATAGCCTGCAAATGCTCAGCAACTGTTTGTAAAAGGCGGTCACCGATTGCATGACCCAACGTATCATTTATACCCTTGAAACCATCCAGGTCGACAAACAACACTGCCAGCTGTGTCTTGTTACGAATGTGTGTACGCAGTGCATGCTCCAGCCGGTCGACCAGCATCAGTCGATTGGGCAGGTCGGTCAGTGGATCATGATAGGCCAGGTGGCCTACGTTTGCCTGCTGTCGCTTAATGGCAGTGATATCGCAAAATATCGAAACATAATGAGTGACATGCCCTAGCCTGCTTTCAAAGATCGGGCTGATGGTATGCAGAGCAGGGTAGTCCTCGCCATTCTTATGGCGCCCCCAGATCTCTCCGAACCAATGTCCTTTTTCTTCGAGCGCTTTCCAGATTTGCCGGTAAAAAGCGTTGTTATGCCGTTCGGACTTAAAATAACGCAGGGATTTACCCCTGATTTCATCGACCGCATAACCAGTCATCGCAACAAACGCCGGATTCGCATAGACAATGCGTCGCCGGGTTTTCTCAAAAATGACCACGGCCTGGTGAGTGGATTCAAGAACAGTTTCAGCGAGACAGCAGTGCTTTCCATCACTCCCCGGCTTTGATACAAAAACAGCATGCTTCACAGTTCGAATACCCTCTACGCGACTAACTCAATTTATTAGCGTTGTACAGGCCAGGCAATGACACTGGAGAAAGAAAGTCTGAGATTCCGCATTGAGTAAAGCCATCCTTCCCTGGACATAGTACGTCCCTATCGTGCCGTCACTGCTTATCGATGTCAACTTCAAAAATACAGGCCTGATAGCGTATGTGTAACCTGCTACAACATGCATGACGTGGACTTCGTCGTCGAATTCATACAGGTTGGAGCCCCTGGATGATAAGCGCTTGAGCGGACGTGATATTGGTTGTAGCTAACTAACGACATCAGCTATCCAACAGCTTGTCCAGACGATCCAGGTCATTTACAACCTTCCACAGACCACCACCTTCATACACCCGCTTTTCCCAGTCATCCAGGCGATTCAGGTAATCCCTGGGGTCGATATTATCGCTTCTCAGTTTGGTGACGTTTAAGGCAACCACCTTGATCTGAACCAGCGGCATGGTGAAGTCGCGAATATGACCTCTGACCAGATCTTCCTCAAGATCTGAAAAGATCAATATGTACTTCGTTTGTGCCTGTGTTTCATTCAGGAACTCGGATGCCTGCAACACCGCACCACTTATATCGGTGTGTGCGCTGGGTTTAGCGCTGCTGACAAAATTATCCAGCTGGCGCTTGAACTGGTGCTTCTGCGTCGTCGCCATGCTCGGGCGCATATCAAACGTCACTTTGGAAATGATGTCCTTTTCGCTGAAACTGCCACTGTCGATCCTGGCCATGGCAAGCGAATCGCCACTGTTCAGGCTGCCCAGCAGATAATTGCCGATTTTCTGGGCTTTATCCAGTTCCCGGGTGTATGTGCCCGATGTATCGATGAGCATATACACAGCCCTGGATTTCGGGGCCTTCCCGTCACAGGCGATCAGGGTTGAACACAGCAGTAGTGTTGTCACCAGGTGAAATGTTTTCATGGCTTGATACCTCCCACAGTTTCATCAGTTTTCAAAATGATCTCATCCACGTCATCACTGTCGCGCGCCGCTTTGCTGTTGCGCACCAGCTGTTCGACAGAGAGTGGTAAAAAGATCGCCATATCGTAGGTATGGATCATGATACGACCGGCCTGGTACATCATCTGGCCTGTCATCTTGGCGGCATAAGCCAGCATCCGTACGACACTTGCGCCGGCCAGGCCGATAACGGTACGGCTGGCGTGAATAAACGACTCCAGCGGGATCGCCACAAATGCCAGGGCAAATGGCAGTATGAAACCCATCACCATCTGCCCGATGGATGGAATCCAGCGGAACTCGACATTGCTGGCGGCGACACCGGCCAGGGACTGCGCCAGTGCTTCACGATCCAGCGCCAGCAGGTCCCGCATGTAGGCCAGCGAGGCTTCAACACTGGCCAGAATGGTCAGTATAGTCAGTGTGACAATCACCATGCGCTTGCGCATCTTGTCATCCATACTGCTGATGACCGGGAACAGGTGGGTAATCCGCAACGACTCCAGCAGGAACAGGCCCATCGCCACCTCGACCATAATGATCACCATGGCGGCTATATCCGCTGTACGCCAGCCACCGATTTCGCTGACGCCACCCACCATTTCCGACATCGGCAGGGCAATCAACTGGTAATTGATCAGTCCGCCGAACATAGCGATCACCATCACCAGACCCGCGACAAAGAACTGGGTCAGTGATGACGAAGTGAGCATGCGCGCGATCTGGTCATCATTCCTGCGCATGCGCTCGTACTTCTCCATCTGTTTATCGATGAACGCTGTTCGCTCACTCAGATCGGTGACCGCGGTACTCATGGAAGAAACGGTTTGCGACAGGCCACGCCAGGACGGCAGCATCTTTTTCAACACCTGCAAACGCTCCAGGCTGCTCTTGCGATAGGCCTTGACCGTCTCCTCGTGGGCTGATTCGATGGTTTCCTGAATACTCTGCAGCACCTGACTGACAGTCGAGTCGCCACCCTTCTCGATACGCGATATAGTGTCGACCGCTTCCAGCCATTCCGGCGGAGACGGCGGCGTCTCGTTGGATGCCTGATAGTCCGTCTCGATCTTGTTGATCAGGTCGGTAATCGTGCGTTGTGCGGCCGGGTAGCCACTCAAATCCCTTTCCACGATCGTATTGACCCGCTGGAACTCCCGTTCGATGGTCCGCTCTGCTGATTCCTGGCCGGCCTGCAGAATGACCTGCTTGTTGCGTTTGACCATGCGTTGTTCCAGGGCTATCAAAGATGACGCTGTCATACGCAGGGCAGCCCGTAAGGAACGCGCCACGGCCCCGATGGACAAGTGGGCCGATGACCGTGCCAGGTACATGGCCGTCACCAGCAGAATGGTCCAGATAAGCAGGGACAATCCCCGGTTATCCGACCACAGCATAATGATTTCTGAAATACTCATGGTGTCACCTCATTACTTGCCAATTACTCTGAAATTAAATAACCGGGCATGCACTGCCCGATCGGCTTGAGGTAGTTGTACCAAGCGCTTGTAAAAATCCTGTGAAAAATGAAATACGAAACCGGTGGAAATTGCTCGGGTACTGGCAGGCTGCTGATTCGATGGGGAAAGCCGAATCGCGGCGGATATCTGGAAATGGGAACCGTGTCACACGCGCTGTGGTGCGGTATCGCGGTCAGGAGACCGCTCCTACAGGTCGTAGGGCTGTGCTGTGTAGGAGCGCCGGCCTTCGGCGCGATTGTCATCGCACCCGATCGCGGTCAGGGAAACGCTTCGAAAAACTTAATCTTCGATCAGGACGCTGACGGCTTTGACTTGCTCGTTCAACGCTTCGGGTTCCGTCAGGACCTGTTGCGTTGCTTCGTGGTACTCGGGATCCAGGCGCGATTCTGCGCAAGGGATGTGAATAGTAAATTCCACTCCCATGACATCGAGCGGCTTGAAGCTGATCTCCGTCGACGCAAGCCGCTCCACCACGTCGACACACCAGGCCGGGCTCTCAGGGTAACCGGGATCCAGAATCCGCGTCTTTCCGGATGACTCAAACTCACTGAACACATGCGTCTGTTTAGCCGCTTGCCGGGACACCTCCAGGGTTCGGATGCGTTCTGGCAAACTGAACTTCAGTCCTTTCTCCAGTGTACCGGTTTCACCCTTACACAAAGGCTTGCCTTTCTCGTTCACCGCAGTTTCAACGATCTGATTAACGACAACACCGGACTCGCACTCAATCCGGACGACATAGGTATCTTCCCGGTTAAGTACATTGTGAAAATCAATACTGCCTTCATAGCCGTTAACCAGCTGCTTGACAAAATACAGGCCCAGCCCCTTACCCTGATTGCCTTTGCTACGCTTGGTCGAATAGCCCAACTGATAGATCTTGTCGTGAACATCCTCACTGATTACCGGGCCCGCATTATATATACGAAACACGACGTTGCCGTTGTCTTTCACCATACGCAGTGACAGTTTGGCATAACGGTTCCTGTATTGTTTCTGGCCGGTATAGTACAAACCGTTGTTAATCATATTCTCCACAATTAACAACACATAATTCTCATTGCCAAGCAGTTCACCGACATCGTCCAGCTCTACCAGAAGCTGGTCATCCTCGTAACAAAAGCGTTCACTTGCATTGAGCAATTCTGTACTGACACGGTCGCTCTCTTCCACGAAACCCCGCACCGCCCTGACTGCAGCCCGCCGTGCAGGAAAAGTTGGTGTAAAGGGTGACGCCTTGGAATCCGCATCCAGCACCTGGTGATAATAGAGCTCCTCGCATTCGTATAGTTTATTGGCAACATACATGGCTATATTGTCTGTGGTGGAGA
>Ga0316191_10001428_pt1 | contig 16800 bp, 10 predicted proteins | sample Eddworburr2cm_MG_FD_204928 | JGI IMG/M metagenome (GOLD analysis project Ga0316191, IMG submission 204928) | Coastal sediment microbial communities from Maine, United States - Eddy worm burrow 2 cm | ecosystem: Environmental > Aquatic > Marine > Coastal > Sediment | place: USA: Maine...
ATCCCGCTCGGGGTTGCACCGTTTACGAGCCACGGCAACTACGATCCCGCGCTCGGTCTGTGGACCATCGAACAGCTCGCCGAGGGCGAGAGCGCGGTACTTGTGGTGCCGGCCCAGGGCGGCGTGGACCCGTTGCCGCAGTGCGTGGTCAACGAGGCTATTGTCAGTCCCTATCCGGACGACCCCGACCCGCACAATGACAGGGCCTCCGTTGCCGTTCACGCGCCCGGGATCGATCGCTGCGTGGATCTTTCGATTGCGCAGTCGAGTTTCATGCTCGCGGAACCCTTTTGCGCAAATTCGACCCGTGTGCTGATGACGCTGTCGGTCACCAACTACGGTCCCGATCCGGCGCGCCAGGTGCGCGTCAGTGTCGCCGACAGCCCGGACGTGGTCCCGGGGCTCGTGTTCGACGACGCGTTTTGCACGACAACGGGCACCACGATCTGCGAACTCAGCGAGCTCGGCGCCGGCGAGTCGGTACTGCTGTCGCTCAGATCGCAGCAGTTCAAGAACTCGGACGGCAGGGAAGTGACGGTTACCGCGACCGTGACGAGCCCGGACCCGGAAACCGGCCTCGGCGACGGGCAGAGTATTCAGAGCTGGTACGTGCCGGCCTTCGGCGATTGTACCTACGACATCGGCACCAGCGGCGGTGCCGGCGCGTGTTTTATCGCGACTGCGGCTTACGGCTCGCCGCTGCACCCGCATGTCGCAAGCCTGCGCCGTTTCCGGGACCGTCATCTGCTGACCCATACGGCGGGCCGCCGGTTCGTCGACCTCTATTACCGCTACTCGCCGCCGGCGGCGGACTTCATCGCCGAGCGTCCGGCGTTGCGTGCAATCGCAAGGCTGGCGTTGTGGCCGGTCGTTTTCGCGGTGGAGTTTCCGTTGCGTGCAGCGCTGTCGATGTTCGGGCTCGCGGTCGGGCTGTGGAGTTGGTTGCGGTTGCGACGTATCCGCCCGGCTGCGCGCTGGCGGGTTTTTCAGTGAGTGGTGGCAATCCGGGTTCGATGCTCTCGAGCCGGGTCCGCTCGTCCCAAGGGGGAGTGAAGTGAACAAATACGAGAATAAGACAGGTGTGCTGGTGCTGGGACTCGCTTACGCGATGACTGCGACGGCGACCTCGGACATCGCTGTGGAGAAGACCGTCAACGATGCGGCGCTCGCGCCGGGCGCGGCGGTCGAGTTCACGGTAACGGTGTCCAATTCAGGGCCCGACGCAGCGAGCGGGGTGAGTGTCAGCGACAAGCTGCCGGCAGGTCTGTCGATCCCCGCCGGCGTGGTACCCGTCGCAAGCCAGGGAGACTACGACGCAGCCGCCGGGACGTGGGATGTCGGCGCGCTTGCCGTCGGCGTCGATGCGGTGCTCGCCGTGCCGGCCCAGGTCGTTGCCGATCCGCTGCCGCTTTGCATCGCGAACCGCGCGGTTGCCGACGCCGCGGGCGACGACCCGGATTACAGCAATAACCTGGCGATCGCGGCCTTGCGCCAGCCGGGTGAGCCGGGCCGCTGCGTCGATTTGAGCATCGAACTCGTGCGCTTCGGGCCGTTCCTGTATTGCGACGACGAGACGATTGAAATCTGGGTGACCGTCGCGAACCTCGGCGCTGATGCGGCCACCGACGTCGTGCTGCAACTCGAGGATGGCCCCAACCTGCCTCCGGGTCTCGAATTCGTAGAAACTGCGTGCGGCGGCGGCGCGAGCTGCACCGTGGCGAGCCTCGCTGCCGGGATGTCGACGACCCGGATCCTGCGTGCGAGCGGGATCCGCAATGCACAGAGCGTGACATACGATGTCGCGGTATCGGTCTCGAGCGCCGACCCGGACGTGCTGCCGGGTGACGAGAGCGCCGCGCTTTCGGTCTCGAAGGGCGCCTACCAGGAATGCGACTTTGATTTTGGCGACCCGTTCGACAGCGGCGGTGGCGGCGGCGGATGTTTTATCGCGACCGCGGCATATGGCTCGGCGCTGCACCCGCATGTCGTGGGCCTGCGCCGTTTCCGTGATCGCCATCTGCTGACGAACGCTGCCGGGCGCGCGCTCGTGGACATCTATTACCGCTATTCGCCGCCGGCCGCGGACTATATCGCCGAGCGCCCGTTCCTGCGCGCGCTTGCACGTGCCGCGTTGTGGCCGGTCGTGATGACGGTTGCCCATCCGCCCCTGGCGGCCCTGTTTGCGGTTTTGACGTTGTTCCTTGTCGTGTCGGTTCGGACCGGCGAGCGCGTGCCGCTTTGGTTGCGCGCGATCGGATCGGACGGGAGATGCCCTGATGAACGCGAATGACAATCTGCTCTTCGCCTCGATTCTGGTACTGCTCGGGGTCGCGGGCGGCTGCACCAGTATGCGAACTGTGGATCACACCCATGAAGAAACGGAACACGCGGTCGAGGTGGGCGATACCGTGCGGATCGTTACCCATGCGGGTCAGCGGATCGAGTTCGAGGTGACCGCGATCGACCGGGACACGGTGACCGGCGTGCGGCGGAAGAAGACCGGGCGGGTCGTGACCGGCTACGAGATCGACCCGGCGGACAGGGAATTGCCCGACGAGACGCTGCGGGTGCCGTTGGACGACGTTGCCAGGCTACAGGTGCGTGAACTCGAAGGCTGGAAAGTGGCCGCGGTGGTCGGCAGCACGGTCGGGGTGCTCTGGTTGATCGGTTTCCTGATGGCCACTTTCCTGATAGTCCCGACCTTGTAGCGGGTATGCCGCAGGGTGGGCCGGCGGATACGGCCCGGCGCATGCGGCAGACAGCGCGATGACGATAGTGGCCGAGAGCGGGGAGACCAGGCTGCCGGCGGGCAGACCGGTCGAGAGGTTGGATTTTGGGTGTGCCGCGTTGCGAGAGAAATGAAAAGCGCGGCGCGCCGGGAGCCGGGCCCATGTCGGGCCGGGAAAAGGATGCGAGACATCCATGAGGAGAGTGAGATGAATTACAGGTATGCAAGCGCGGCCGGCATCACGCTGGCGGCATTACTGGTTTTGGGTCCTGCGCCGGTGTCTGCGCAGGTGCTGGAAGAAGAGCCGAACAATACCTGCCAGACGGCGCAGGCGGTCGGCGCGTTGCCGGGACTGCCTGCGATCGTGTCGGGCAGTCTCGATACCGACTACGTCTCCGATCCGCCGGTCTACGATGTCGATTTCTACCAGTTTGACGGCATCCCGGGCAGCAGGTTGCGATCCGAACTGCGCGGCATGAGCAGCGGCGTCGGCACGCTCGGCGATCCCTACCTTGGCTTGTTCGACTCGGACTGCAACCTGCTCGCGGCGAATGACGATTCCGTGCTCGGGTTGGAGTCGCGGATCGATTTCGAAGTGCCCGCGGACGGCGTCTTTATTCTCGCGGCGACCGGTTGCTGCGATGGCGAATTCATCGGGGCACACGGGCAGGAAGGCAGCTATCAGCTCAGTATCCTCGAGGCATTGCCGGCCATCGGATCGATCAGCGGCCGGGTCGTGGACGAAATTACCGGTGAGCCGCTGTCGGGTGCCGAGCCGCCCTATGCGTTTGCGGAGCTTTTTGGCTGCAGCAATGCAGGATGTTTCAATTATTTCGCCTTTCTGCCGGTTGATGCCGACGGAACGTTCCGGGTCGAGACCGATAACAACGGCAATCCGCTGGAAGTCGGCAGTTACCTGGTCGCGGCGCGCGCCGACGGTTATCAGCCGGCGGAGTCCGGTCCTTTTGCGGTCGCGGCGGGCGAGGACTTTTACGTCGGCGATATCGTGCTGACACCACCGCCGGTAACGTTCGACAATATCGTGCCGTGCGCGGATTTTTTGCCCGCCGACGGCGGTGTCTGTCGTTACACGGTCGATGTCCGCAACAATACCAATAGCGCGATCCGCGGTCTCGGCTGGAGTAACGTGCAGGCGTCCGGTACCGGGTCGCCGCTGGGTTACAGCCTGTTCCCGGCCTTTCACAAGCAGTTCGTGCGCGTGCCGGCGCTGTCCACCCGCACCATGAGTTTCAGCTTCAGAGTGCCGGCGGGGGTCGCCGACGGTGCGTTCTTCTGTGCCGATGGCTGGTTCTCGGATCGCGAAACGGCCTTCATGGGCACGTTGAAAACCGAGCTCCTGTTCTGTGTCAGCAAACAATCCGGGGCGTTCACAGCGCTGGATCCGAAATTGGCGGCGGGCATGCTCAAGGCTTACGGCCAGAACCCTGGTCGCGGAGCGAAGCCGACAGTCCGACCGTTGTCTTTGCAGCGTTAATAGTCGAGGAGAGCCCCGCCGGAAATTTGGCGGGGCTTTTTTTGCCCTGGAGTTGCAGGCATTCGGAGACGAGTATTTTTTGAGCTCTGCCACCGCGCCGGCGCGGGTCGCCGCGCTTATCCCCGATTAGATCATTGGGGTCAGAGCAAATACAGATTGGCCGCCGAGCCGGGTTTTGCTCAGAGCTTGTTTATCCAGGCGCCTGCCGATGCCAGTCAGATCTCGATCGGCAGGCGGCGGCAACGTTTGCCGGTGGCGGCATAAATCGCGTTCGCCGGCGCCGCGGCGATTGGCGGCACCGACGGCTCGCCGAGCGCGGTCGGATGGGCGTCGGTCTCGGCAAAATGGGTTTCGATTTCGACTGGCGATTCGTCGACGTGCAGCAGTCGGTAGTTGGCGAAATTGCCCTCGACGATGCGCCCGTCGGCGACCGTGATGCGTTCGCACAATGCCGCCGGCAGGTCCTGGGCGATCTGGCTTTGCCCAACTGCTTAGATGACTACTGACCGCAGATATGGCAGCGGGGCGCCTGAGGCCGATCAAATGCGATCAGAAACCACGCGACGAATCGCTCTGGGCGCGCGCCGGCCAATGACCTTGAATCCGCTGCCGCCGGGGCAGCATGACGCCTGATCTTTTGGTTCAGGAGGTTCGCTGTTTGCGCCGGAACGGGGGTCTTGATCGTGGACGCGACCGTGTCCCGAAAATGGCGCTGCGGTCATCGTTGGACCTGGTGGGTCGCGATTGCGATACGCGGGCATGCCGGTAGATGAAGACGCCGCAGCGACTGCCGAATGTTGCGCCGAAGAATTTCAGGAACGGGGCGAAAAGGGCGGCGAAAACGTATCGCATGCGTCGATTATGAAAAAGCTGGACGCAGGGAGGGCTGCGCATATGGTAGATTCGGACTGCGCCGGCACATGCTCAAAGATGAGCGGGCAGCAAAAACACGGACTCTGGGGGACGAAAATGACGTCAATGAACGGATTGAGGATAGTCCTCGCCGGCGCTCTGATCATGGTGCTCGCGGGAGGAGTGACCGCCGGCGACGCGATTGCCGCGCCGGGCGAAAACGCAAGCAAAGCACGCGTCATCGAGTACTGGACGCCGGCGCGCCGCGCCGCGGCGATGCCAAGGGATCTCGTCATCGACCAGCGTGGTCTGGGTTACCTGCGCCGCGCCGACGGGTCTCTGAAGCCGCACGGCCACCAGATTTCGGCCGAGGCAGGTGGCGCGAAGACACCGCAGGCGCGACCGGGCGGTGACGGTAGCGACACGACGCCGCCGCTGATATCCAGTCTCGACCCGGCCGCTGGCGATACGATCGGCGGCGCCTACACATTCTCGGCCGTCGTCACTGATGACGTCGGTGTCCGTTCGGTGACTTTCGAAATAACTTACCCGGACGGCGTAAACACCCAGTCTTTCTCGGCAACCAATACCGGTGGCGACTCTTGGAGCGCTGCGTTGTCGGGCTTCACCGATGGCGACTGGAGCTGGCAGGTAGTCGCCACGGACACCGCTAAAAGAGGCGGTAACTCGACGCTTTCGGCCAGCACACCATTCACGGTCTCCACCGGCGGCGGCGGCGGCGGTGGCGGTGGCGGTGGCGGCGACACCGTCACGAATGCGCCGTGGACCGGTGGCGGCGACGTCCAGCAGACCGCTGGCCGGCTCTTCTACGAAATGCCGGCGAATTCCAAGCGCAAGGGCCCATGGAACGGCTATGTCTGCTCCGGCACGGTCGTGACCGACAATGCGAGCGGTCGGTCGGTGATCCTGACTGCCGCGCACTGCGTCTACGACGACGCCAACGGCGCCTTTGCCCGCAACGTGTTGTTTATTCCGAACCAGGACGGCACGACCGGCAGCCGCACCGACAGCGACTGCAGCAACGACCCGATCGGTTGCTGGGTAGCATCGTTTGGTGTCGTGGATACGAACTGGACCCAGGCTGTGTTCCCGGACAACATTCCATGGGACTACGCGTTCTACGTGGTCGATGACGCTCCGGGTTCGCACCAGCCGGGCATCAATTCGAGTTCAGATGTTCTGGATGCTGCGGTGCCGGCGCTCAACATCGACTTCACCGCGCCGAAGGTTAACGACGGCACGGCGGGTTCGGCGTCCGCCGACTTCACTCACGCGCTGGGTTATTCGTATAGCGACGATCCGAACTTCATGTACTGCGCCGAGGACATGACCACCGAGGGCAGCGACAACTGGTGGCTGCCGAGCTGTGATCTGTCCGGCGGTTCTTCCGGCGGACCCTGGGTCCAGCCGCTGAGCGGCGGCACCGGGCCGATCATCTCGGTCAACTCATGGGGTTATACGACCAGCCCGGGTATGGCCGGTCCGAAACTTAACGGCACGTCGGCGAACTGTGTGTACAGCGCGGCCACGGCCAATGCGTTCCCGAGCAACCCGAGGGACGGGGACGCCGGCTACGCGGTGAACTGCCCGTAGTCGCGAGGCGGCAAAACGCCGCCTGATCGTGTGAACGGATACGGCGCGCCTCGGCGCGCCGTTTTCTTTGCGGCTGCCGGTAACTGCAGTATCGGCACTACACCCGACAGACCCTGTCTACTCCGATTTTCCCAATCCGCTTGAATCCGACCGAGCGCGACCGGCCGAGTGCCTTGCCGCTAACCCATCGCAAGGGAGAAAAAACGATGAAGCTTCGCTCATTTGCTTTTTTCGCGGCGCTCATACTCGCGATCGGTACCGGCGGTACCGCGTTCGCTGGTCCGAGGGGCCAGGGGCCCAAGGGCCCAACCATCGTCGATGTCGCCGCATTCGTGAATTCTCAGAGCGGCGAGCTCGAAACGCTGATCGCTGCGGTCAACGCCACCGACCCGGCCGTGGCGGCGACGCTGGCTGGCGGTGGCCAACACACGGTGTTGGCGCCGACGGACGCGGCCTTCGCTGCCCTGGGTCTGAACCCCGGCAATCTGTGCCTGCTGTCTACCGACGATCTGACCAAGATCCTGCTCTACCATGGCGCAAGAGGCAATCGTGATGCCGGCGAAGTGACGTCATCGGACATGATCCGCACCTTGCTTGGCGCGCGTCTGGACCAGGCCAATGGCGTCCTCACGGATCAGCTCGGCCGCAGCGCTGACATCGTTATGCCGAATGTTCCGGCTGCGAACGGCGTTATCCATGTGAATCAATGCCGTCGTGCTGCCGTTCGCCCCGACCATCGATCCAAGCGGCTGTCAGTGATGCATTCTGCTCGTCGGTGACGGGCGTCTCGGCAAGATTCAGCCCCGCCTTGTGGCGGGGTTTTTTTGCCGCAATGCGCTGCGCCCGAGAACGTCATCGCGTCTGTCGCGACAGATATTCAGCGCAGGAGTCTTCCCGCGGACATTGACCACCTGATTTGCCGCGGCAGCGCGGAGAACGCAAGCCGGCTTCTCTTGTGCGCCGGGCCATGCAAGACTGGTGGCAGCGACGGCAAGCGGTCCCTGGAAAGTGGCACCCGAAAAAAGGCTCAAGGCGCTCGAACATGCAGTCCGCCCGCGCGTGCTGGCACGCCACGGCGGCCAGCTCGCAGTCACCGTGGCAGTTCTGAATGTCCTGCCTCTCGTGGCTGCCTTGCTCGCCGGGGCCTATGTCAGCGCCGCGGCGTTAGCGTGCGTCGTCGCGCTCCTCGCTTGCTGCGGCTGGCTCGGCCTGCGCGTCGAGGCACCACAGGAGATCCAGGCCAACGAAGCGCTTGTGCTCGCGGCGGCCGCGTTCGTGCTGACACCACTGGCGCTGGCGTGGCCTCTGTCCACGTACGGCCTGACGCCGGTCGATGCGTGGTTCGAGGCGGTCTCCGCGGTGACCACCACGGGGCTGTCGACCATTGCCGCACCAGAGCAGCAACCCTGGGCGCTGCTACTGACACGTGCCTGGATGCAATGGTATGGCGGTCTCGGGTTTGCCCTGTTTTGTGTGGTGTTGCTGGTGCCACGCGGCCTCGCCGCGCGACGGCTGCTCGAGCCGAGCGGTGCAAGGGAATCGAATATCCCGTCCATGACCATCCATGCGCGCCAGCTTTTCGTGGCATACATGGCGATGAGCGTCATTGGATGGCTGGCGCTGTGGCTGGCCGAACGCGACAGTCTCGGCGCGCTGATGCACGTGCTCTCAGGCGTGTCCACCGGTGGATTCTCGTCCCTCAATGCCAGCCTTGCAGGCTTTCGTCATCCCGCATCCGCGTGGGTGCTCAGCCTGATCACGCTGGCTGCGGCGGTTAGCCTGCCACTTTATTTGAGCTGCGCTCGCGGCGACTGGCGCCGCCTGGCAACGGATCCCGAGTTCCGCGCCTTGCTGATCATGACTCTCGCATTTGCCACCATGCTGAGCGCGATTCTGGCGGCAAGCGGCATCAACCTGCCTACGGCCTTGAAACACGGTTTTTTGCTTGGCATTTCGTCGCAGACAACGTCCGGTTTTGCCAGCCTTGATCCGTCTGTATTGCCGGATGCCGCCAAGTGGACGAGCATCCTGAGCATGACTGTGGGCGGCAGCGTGGGATCGACCGCGGGCGGCATCAAATTGCTGCGTCTGCTGGTGCTGTTGCGAGTGGTTCAGCTTTTCGTGCGACGCATGGGCCTCCCGCCTCATGCGATCGCAGAGGCTCGAATCAATGGCCGCGTGCTGGAGGCCAGCGAGATACTTCAGATTCTCGCGGTGCCGACGCTGTTTCTTGTCGCGATTGCCGTGTCCGTTATCCCTTTCCTCGTGAGCGGTTACGCTCCCATCGACGCGTTGTTCGAGGTCGCCTCGGCAACGGGCACGGTTGGGCTCAGCACCGGGATTACCAGCAGCGATCTCCCGGGAGTCTTGAAGACCGTTCTCGCTTTCGACATGCTGGCCGGGCGCCTCGAATTTATTGCGCTGCTGGTATTCTTGTCTCCTCACACGTGGTTCGGAAAGAGGTACGAGAGCGAATGAGAGCGGTATTCATCGGCGCGAGCCCGGCGACGCTGGCAACCGTCCGGGTGCTGATGCCGCGCGGCCATGAGGTCGTGATCATCGAGCGCGACAAGGAGGTCATCGAATCTCTGGCCGAGACGCTCGATTGCGGCATCCTCCATGGCGATGGGAGCCGGCCGGCTCTGCTAAAAGAGGCAGACCCGCACAGCACCGACTTCCTGTTCTGCCTGACAAACAACGAGCAAACCAACATCATTGCAAGCCTGGTCGGACGCTCGCTGGGTTTTCGCCGTGTGATCACCCGAATCGAGAACCCCGACTTCGAGCACATCTGTCTCGAACTCGGTCTCGTCGATATCATCGTGCCGGAGGTCACCGTGGCCCGATACCTTGCGGACATGATGGAAGGCCGCGATCCGCTTGCGCTGTCCGCGGCGCTTGGCGGCGACGCGCGGATGCTGTCTTTCGTGATCGGCGAAGACGATGCGGGACCGATCGAGAATCTGAAACTGCCCGGAGATTCCCGAGTCGTCTGCCTGTACCGAAACGACAAGCTGATTTTTGCGGAAACGGGTCTCGAGCTTCATAAAGGTGACGAGCTCGTCGTTATCGGACGGATCGACGATGTGGACGAACTGCGGGAGCGCTGGTCCAAGAACCACACCCGGTAATTCGGGGACAGTTACGCTATTTCGCGCTGATCAGGGACGCTGAGCTATTTAGGGACACTGACCTTAGTTGCTCCCATTTAGCGACAGTGACCCCAATTCGCGCACACGTTTTGGTCACTGTCCCTCAACTCCCCCAACTTCAATGAAGTTTTGCTCACTGTCCCTAAAATCTCTAATCAGGGTCGCTGTCCCTCAACTCCACTGTCCCTCAACTCTTGTGCTGCCGGACCATGACAGTAGTCAAATCGTTGTAAAGTCATGCCCGGCTAAATGACGTCAACAATCTTAGGAGACTCAGTGTCCGCCATTACTGTTAAGCACATTAGGTTCGGCGCGTTTCTCGCAGCCGTTTCCGCGCTCACACTGATCGCGGCGTGTCAGCCAAAGGAGGGTGCAACCACTGGCGCCCGTGGCGACGGTATTGAGCAGCGTGCGGAGGCGAACGCGCTGGAGCGCTCGACCGCCGCCAGGCGTGCGGCCAGGATCAGGAATCTCGAATACAAGCTCTTTGTCGATGTTGCGTCCAGCCCCGACGAATTCTCCGGTGAGGTGACGCTGCAGTTCGAGCTTGCCGATGCCAGCTCGGCCCTGAGCATCGATTTCGCCGGCGGGGCAGTGACTTCGATCTGGGTCAACGATTCGGCGATTGACGCCGACTACAACGGCAGTTTCATCACGATAGCCGCAGAAGATCTGCAACCTGGCCCTACCGGGATCCGGATTGCCTACACACATCCTTTCTCCAGGGACGGAAATGGCCTGCACCGTTTCGTCGACCCGGAGGACGGGCTGGCCTACCTGTATACCTATCTCTGGCCCTACTATGCGAATCAACTGTTACCTTCCTTCGACCAGCCCAATCTGAAGGCGCATTTCTCGCTGGGCGTGCGAGCGCCCAAAGACTGGACGGTGATCTCGGCGGCGCCGGGAAGCCCGGCTGAGGCCGGGGACGGCACGGCGCTGTGGACGTTTGCGAGAACTCCGAAGATTGCGACGTACATGTTTTCACTGCATGCGGGCCCCTACCGGGTGTGGCAGGCAGAGGCTGGCGATGTGCCGCTGCGCCTGCTCGCACGCCGGTCGATTGCCGAATATGTTGCCGTCGACGAATGGTTCGAGATCACGCGGCGAGGAATGGAATTCTATGACCGCTATTTCGACATTCCCTATCCGTTCGAAAAATACGATCAGCTGATCGCGCCGGAGTCGACGATCGGTGGCATGGAAAACGTCGCCGCGGTGACGTTCGGCGAGCAGTATGTGCAGCGCCGGGCAAGCGATCGGGCGCAGCGCGAGAGCAGGGCCAGCGTGATCCTGCACGAACTGGCGCATATGTGGTTCGGCGATCTCGTCACTCACGACTGGTGGAACGGGATGTGGCTGAATGAGAGCTTTGCGACCCAGATGGCCGTGCTGTCGCAACTCGAAGTCACCGAGTTCAGCGACAAGTGGCATGGCTTTTTTACTCAAAGCAAGAAGCGCGCCTATGACCGCGACAGCCGTGTCACCACCCACCCCATCGAGATGCCTGTCGACTCCACGGATGAGTTCCACACCGTGTGGGATGCGATCACTTATCAGAAGGGTGGCTCCGTACTCAAACAGTTGCAGTACTACGTCGGTGCGGAGAACTACCGCCGCGGCGTCTCCGCGTATCTGAAGGAAAATGCCTGGGGCAATACCGAGCTGTCCGATTTTATCGCGCACCAGGAGAAAAGCGCCGGCCTGAGCCTCGCGGACTGGTCGGCTGAATGGCTGCTCCAGCCGGGCTTCAACACACTTCGGGCCGAGGTCGAATGCGAGGGCGAACAGCTTCGCTCGCTGGCGATCATCCAGTCGGCGCCCGCCGAGTACCCGGCCCTCAGGACGCACCGCATCGAGGTGGCGTTGTACGACGTCGATGGAAGCGGCGGGCTCGTGGCGATGGATGTGCTGCCGGTTCAGGTTGCGGGCGAGCGTACCGCGGTTGCGGTTCCCGAGGCACGGCCATGCCCGGTCATCGTCAATCCGAACTTCAATGACTGGACGTATGCGCGCATCGGACTGAGCGACGGCGACGTCCGGGTTCTCAACGAACGTCTGGGCGCCATAGCGGACCCGTTGTCGCGATCGATGTTTCTCGCGGCGCTGTTCGACCGGGCGATGAATGGTGACACGCCGCTCGCGGACTACGCCGATCAGGCTTTGCGGCTCGCCGAGAACGAGCAGAATATCCGCGTGCTGGAGCAAATCACGGTTTCGATCGTCGAGACCCTCGATTTGATGCAGCGGCTTCGACCCGAGACCGATGCGGCGCTGGCTCGATTGCTCGGCGGTATCGAAAGGCTTGCGCTGCAGCGCGCGCATTTTGCCGACGCGCGGGACGTCAAGTTCATGTGGCTCAATATGTTCCTCGGCGTGGCGTCGAGCCGAGCCGGTCTCGGTACCGCGCACGCCCTGCTCGATGGCGAGGCAGAGATTGACGGTATCGACGTCTCGCCCGATATCCGCTGGGCGCTGCTGATCATTCTCAGCCGCAACGACGCCCCACAAGTCGGCGAACTCCTCGAAGCCGAGAGAGCGCGTGATCCGTCCGACTACGGTACGAAAAAGTGGTTGTCGGCAAGTGCCGCAGCGCCGGACGAGGGCGTCAAGGCGAAGTGGGTTGCGGAACTGCAAAACCCCGAATCCGGGACGGGACTTGCCGGGCAGCGCGCCGTGATGGCCGAACTGTTCCCGGCCAGCCAGACCGCTCTGCAATTCATGTTCCTCGCGGACATACTCGCGGCGATGCCGGCGATGGGCCGGTATGCCGATTCCTATTTTCTGTCGAGCTACGCGCAGGCGCTGTTGACCCCGATGTGCCGGCCGCAGAGCGTTGCAATGATGCAGGCCGCACTGGACGACTACCGCGAGAAACTCGACGCCACAACACTGCGATTCCTGCGCGAGGCGCATCAGGCCGATGCCGAGTGTCTGGGGTTGCGTGCGGTGCAACGGTGACTGGCGGCGGAGGTATCAGTGTGGCCTCGCAGGCGGCTGCGGTAGCGGTGCCCGCAGTGTCGTAGCGATGCCGGCGGTGACCCGACGACAGTGCTGTGGCGATGGCCGAGAAAATGTTGTGACTTGATTCGGCATCGCCGCCGGCGCTTGACCTGCCAGTTAGGCGGCCGCGAACGATTTGCGAGTTTATCTATTGGCCGATCAGGTTGCATCGTTACCGCCGGCCACGGACACCTGCATTTGGGCAGGGCGATCACCGGCACTGATTGGTCATGGTCACTGTCCCCCAACTCTGACCGCCAGGTCGCGGAGTTGCTTTTCCGCCTCATGGCGACTTCCGGTATGCTCTCGGTTCGTTGCAATTGCGCGGTGTCGGGTGGGGACGGCCTGTACATCGTAAGGCCAGGGGCTTTCGTCATCGGCAGAATGTCGGTTGGCGGACGAAAAGGCGATGCCACGCCGCTAAACTTGGCAGGTCGGGGGCCCTGCGGGGTCGGAAGAACGCTTGGAGGAAAACGAATGCTGGCAAGATGGTCGTTTCGTACATGGGGATTGGTGTTGCTGCTCGCGTTGTTTTCGGGCTGCGCCAGTATTGACCACGACTATCCGCGGACGGAGTCTCGCGCTCTCACCGATACCGGTGATAGCGAGTTCGGCCGGTTGCTCGAACCGATCGTCACCGGCAAGCCGGAGGGTGAGTCCGGTTTTCTGACGATGCGCAGTGGCATCGACGCTTTAGCGGCACGCCTGGCGCTCGCCGATCGCGCCGAGCAATCAATCGATGTCCAGTACTACCTGATCAAGAACGACCTTGTCGGGCGGGTATTTATCTATCATCTGTTGCTCGCCGCCGACCGTGGCGTGCGCGTGCGGATACTGGTAGACGACATGTTCACCTCGGGTTACGACGTCGGCCTGGCCGCGCTGGATTCACACCCGAATCTCTCCATACGCATTTTCAACCCCTTCAAGCGCGGCGCTGCGGGCCGCTCACTCGGCGCGGTGAGCGGGTTCAGCCGGATCAACCGGCGCATGCATAACAAGTCGTTCACGGTCGACAACCAGGTCACGCTGATCGGTGGCCGCAATATTGCCGACGAGTATTTCGGCGCCAGGAAAGACGCCAAGTTTGGCGATCTGGATGTAGTGGGCATTGGCCCGATTGTCCAGGACATTTCCAATATGTTCGATCTCTACTGGAATCACGAAACGGCATTGCCGGTGCTGGCTTTCGTCAAGGAGCTCGATGATCCCGAGACCGAGCTCGCCAGGGTCCGCAATAGTCTTGCCAAATCTCAGCAGGAAATCCTGAGCACCGAGTATGCGGAGGCGGTGAGGACGAAGCTCGAGAGTTACATGGGTGCCGAGTTCAGTGCTTTCCGCTGGGCCCCGTATACGATGGTCGTCGATTCACCGGATAAGGGCATAAAGAAGAAGGCGAAGGACGCCGATCAGATTTTGACGCCGCTCGTTGCCGCTTTGCGCTCAGCCGAGAGCGAGGCGATCATTGTTTCACCGTATTTCGTGCCACGGAAACGCGGTGTCGAGTTCTTCAGCGGACTCGAAGCACGTGGTGTGCATGTAAAGATCGTTACCAATTCGCTTGCCGCCAACAACCAGTTCACGGTGCACGCCGGCTATGCGCCATCGCGAAAACCGCTGCTGGAGGCCGGTGTGGAGATTTATGAGGTCAAGCCACACGCCGATATCGCGGGCGCTGAACTCGTCGCCGCGGTCGGTGCGAAGGCGACCCTGCATACCAAGGCGTTCATTGTCGATCGCAAGGAGATGTTTATCGGCTCTTTTAATTTCGATCCGCGCTCGGCCAACATCAACACCGAACTGGGGGTTATCATCCGCGATCCCGGCCTCGCCGAGCAGTTCGCAAAGTTCGCGGATGAAACCCTTCCGGTGGGTGCCTACGAGGTATTTCTCAACGATAGGAACAAGGTGCGCTGGCGTGGCATCGAGGACGGCCAGGAAGTGTTCTACGAGAAAGAGCCGGAAACGAGCTGGTGGGATCGCCGGAAAGTCGGGTTCGTCAGGATTTTGCCGATACGCAGTCAGCTATAACCGATAGTTTCGCGGCGGTGTTCTATTTAGGTGCAGTGACCAAAACTCCAGAACCCGGCACTTGTCTTCCATCAAGGAAGGCTGGGGGAGTTATTGCTGCTGCGGGACCGTGACCTCACCTCAACAGATCCGAGTTATGGTCGCTGTCCCTAAATCGTCCCCAAAAAACCCAATTATGGTCGCTGTCCCAAATAGCGGTCGCTAAATCGCCATGGTGGGAATCCTCCGATAACAGAAGCGGGGCTCGCTTTCCGGCCCTCCAGCCAGGTCTGAGACCGCGTCTCAAACAGAGCCAATCGCCTCGCCGGTGCTGGCGGCGGTGGTATCCGCCACGGCCAGTTCGTCGTGCAATTACAGCAGGTAGATTTTTTCCTGTCGCGAGGCTTTCCAGTTCTCGCCCCAGCTTTCGAGTTGGAACGCGGCATAGCCACCTACGGCCATTACCAGCAACTCGAGCGTAAGAGCTCCCCAGTTGGCCGGCTTGAGATTGTCTGCGAGACGACTGAGGATCAAGGCGTTACCCGGTGGGCGGTTTATCCGCCTGGCAGGGCAGGGCCAAGTATCAGTCCCACCAGCCTGATAGTTTTCGATAGTTTCGGGACAGTGGCTTTAACTAATCATGGTCACTGTGCCTGCATGCCATAAATGTCGTCGCGGTTAAACGTTTCGGTTTCGAGCCGAACCCGGCGGAATCGGGCGGCATCGGGTTCTGGGGGCAGAGTTTTATCGCGACCGCCGCATCGACGCCTACGAATCCCTGACCCGGCGGCCCATCGATCGCGACTGACGCGATCGATGTCCGTTGCTCGCGCAGGAGCCCGGGAGTGCGCCGCATGATTTGCCGTGCGGCGCAGAATCAGGCGGACGGTTGCCGGTTTGCTCAGCGGCCGCGCGGGCCGAGCGACGGATCGGTAAAACGTTCGACTGCCTGGTCGTCGTCGCGAAACTGGACCGAGATCCGGTGAATGTCGGACGGCCAGTTCGGCACATTGACCACGGTAACATTGCCCGATCCGCGCGGGTCGTCGCTGACGGCAACCGTGCCCGAGGCGTCGGGCGAGGCCGGTGTCGCAACGTCGACAGCGGTCAGGAATGCCAGGAAGTTGAACGGAAACAGTTCGCCCTTGTCGAGGTCGGTGACGCCGTCGAGCCCGTCGTCATGCGCGAACACTGCGAGATTGACGCCGACGCGCGGGCTGGTGTTCGACAAAATCACGTTGAGCCCGTCAATTTTCAACTGATCGCTCTGCGAACCCTGGTCACCCCAGAACTCGCGCTGCCGGGAGATGACCAGGTTGGTCCGGCCCGCGTCGTTTGGCACGAATACTTCGAGGCCCTGATTCGGCAGGCTGGTGTTGAGCCGGACGAAATGATCGCTGCGGCTGAACGGCTCGAAATAGAAATGATGGATCGTTTCGGGGTCCCCGGGGCGTCTGACTGCGAGCTCGTAATGCTTCAGTCCGTTCACCTTCACCGGGCCGAAGTTGCCGGTCAGATCGATTGGGAACGTCGCCCGTGGACTGTCACCGATCCGGTGCCCGGTCCCAGGCTTTACTCGCCACAGTTCGACCGTTGCGCCGGGATAGCCGACGTTCGCCGGAAAGAGTACCGCGCGGCCGGCGACCGTCACCTGTCCGGGCGGCTCCGGTATGACATCCGTTGTGGCTGGCGCATGACCAGTGAAGAACTCATACATCACCGCGAATGCCTCGGCCGACGTGGTTGTCTCGGTGTGTGACTTGGTCGCGAAGTAGTAGTTGTCGGCGGGGTTCGGACCGATCTGCGCGTTGGTGTTACCCCTGCGGTTATAGCCGCTATCGGCGGTGTTCCACTCGCCCCATATGCCGATTGTCGGCACGCCGCCCGGTAGTTCCTCCAGAGTCCGTCCGTCGATGTTCACGTATTTCGCGACCTTTGCCGGGCCG
>Ga0316191_10001430_pt1 | contig 16795 bp, 15 predicted proteins | sample Eddworburr2cm_MG_FD_204928 | JGI IMG/M metagenome (GOLD analysis project Ga0316191, IMG submission 204928) | Coastal sediment microbial communities from Maine, United States - Eddy worm burrow 2 cm | ecosystem: Environmental > Aquatic > Marine > Coastal > Sediment | place: USA: Maine...
AACCGCCTTTCACGGGCCCTCGGCTCGTCCACCAAGATTCACGAAAGTGGCAAGGAACGCGGCCAAGTCCGAATCAGCTACTCGAGCTTCGACGAGCTAGACCGCTTAATCGACAAACTCACCTAGGCGACCCGGGGCACAGGGTCCCGCTCGGGAGCACGTGCGTCGCTAGCCGTTCTCCGGTCGTGCAGTGCCGATGTCCTACATGATCCGGGCTTCGGCGGCGTCTACTGTGTTGCTGAGGAGCATGGCGATCGTCATCGGTCCGACCCCGCCCGGCACCGGTGTGATGTGCGACGCGCGCTCCTTGGCGCCTTCGAAGTCGACGTCACCGGTCAGGGTGCCGTCATCGAGGCGGTTGATGCCGACGTCGATCACGACTGCGCCTTCTTTGATCCAATCGCCCTTCACCAGGTTCGCGCGGCCGACCGCGGCGATCACGATGTCGGACTCGCGGACGCGGTCGGCGAGGTCTTCGGTTCGTGAGTGCGCGATCGTCACTGTCGCGTGCTTCTCGAGGAGCATCAGGGCAATGGGTTTGCCGACCAGGGTGCTTCGGCCGAGGACGAGAGCGCGCTTGCCTTTGGGGTCACAGCCCACGTTCTCGAGCATTCGCATGCAACCGCTGGGCGTGCACGGGCGAAGCCCTCCTCGGCCGACGACCAGTAATCCGGCGTTGAACGGGTGCAGGCCATCGACGTCTTTTGCGGGGTCGATCGCATCGACGATGGTCTGGTCATGTAGATGATCCGGCAAAGGCAGCTGGACGAGGATGCCGTCGATGTGATCGTCGCCGTTGAGCTCGAAAATCAGCGCCATGAGGTCGGCCTCGGCCGTCTCTGTGGGGAGCCGGTGGACGCGCCCCTCGATTCCGGCTCTGGCCGCGGCGCGCTCCTTGTTGCGGACGTATACCTGAGAGGCAGGGTCGTCCCCGACGAGCACTACGTCCAAACCCGGCGCTCGGTTGTGCGTCGCCTTGAACGCCTCCGCCCTCGCCTTGACCTCCGCCCGCACCTCTTTGGCAAGCGCCTTCCCGTCGATCAACTCAGCCATGTGCGGGGGTCTACCAGGAGCCCCGCCAGTTCTCAAACCAGCGGCCCCGGTGGAAATCGCGGCTTGGCGTGGTATGCCGCGGGGCCATGTTCGACCCCGTCTCCCCGCAGGTTTCGTTCACCGAGCTCGACGCGACCCAACTCGCGTTCTGGGAAAACGCTCGCATTTTCGAGAAGACCCTGGAAGGCGGCGAGGCGAAAGAGGCCTTCATCTTCTACGAGGGCCCACCAACGGCGAATGGCATGCCCCACCCCGGTCACGTGCTCACCCGAGTCATGAAGGATGTGTTCCTGCGCTACCGGACGATGTGCGGTTACCACGTACCCCGGCGCGCCGGCTGGGACACCCACGGTCTCCCGGTCGAGGTCGAGGTCGAAAAGGAGCTCGGCATCAGCGGCCGCGAGGCGATCGAGGACTACGGGGTCGAGGCGTTCAGCCGCAAGTGCATCGACTCGGTGTTTCAGTACATCGGCGAGTGGCAGAAGATGAGCCAGCGAATCGGTTTCTGGGTCGATTTCGATTCTGCGTACGTCACCTTCCACAAGTCGTACGTCGAAAGCGTGTGGTGGGCGCTTTCCGAGATGTTCAACAAGGGGCTGCTCTACCAGGGCTACAAGGTCGTGTGGTGGTGGCCGCAAGGTGGGACGGCGCTTTCCGCGGGTGAGGTCGGCCAGGGGTATAAGACGCTCGACGATCCATCGGTGATGATTCGCTTCCCCGTCAAAGGCGAGGACCGCACCTCGTTCCTGGCATGGACGACGACCCCTTGGACGCTTCCATCGAACATCGCGCTCGCCGTCGACGCCAAGACCGACTACGCGACCGTCGAGATCGAAGGTGGCGAGCGCTTAGTTCTCGCCGCCGCGCTCGTAGGCAAAGTCTTAGGCGACGACGTGAAGGTCGTGGCGACGCGCAAGGGCTCCGAGCTCGTCGGGTTGAGCTACGAGCCGCCGTTCCGTTACGCGGAGCCCGAGGGCGGCCCTGCCTGGGAGGTCGTCGATGCGGATTTCGTGTCGCTCGACAGCGGTTCCGGCCTCGTTCATCTCGCGCCGGCGTTCGGTGAGGACGATTTCCGGGTTTGCAGGGAAAAGGGCATGGGCTTCCTTCAGCTCCTGAAGCCGGACGGCACCTTCCCAGACGAAGTGACCGACTTCGCGGGGAGGTTCTGCAAGGAGGCGGACCGGGACATCATCCGCAACCTCCGCGCCCGTGAGGTGCTCTTCAAGGAAGAGGTGTACCGCCACGACTATCCGTTCTGCTGGCGTGCGATGCAGGACCCGCTGATCCAATACGCACGCCGATCCTGGTTTATCCGTACCACACAGGAGATCGACCGCGTCAAAGAGAACAATCAAGATGTGCACTGGGAGCCGGAGCACATCAAGACCGGCCGCATGGGGCAGTTCCTCGAGGGCAACGTCGATTGGGCGCTGTCACGAGAGCGCTTCTGGGGAACGCCACTTCCGATTTGGAAGAACGATGAGACCGGTGCGGTAGAGTCGGTCGGTTCGGCAGCCGAGATTCTCGAACGAAACCCCGACGCGTTTGCGCACTTCGAAAAAGCAAAGGCTGTGGATCCCACGTTGCAGGACCACCTGATGGTTCACAAGCCTTGGATCGACGAGGTGACCTGGACCAACGACGGTGAGCCGGGCGTGTACCGGCGCGTCCCTGAGGTCATCGACTGCTGGTTCGATTCGGGCTGTATGCCGTTCGCGCAGTGGGGTTTTCCGCACCAGAACAGGGAAGGCTTCGAGAGCAGCTTCCCGGCCGATTTCATCACCGAAGCGGTCGATCAGACCCGCGGCTGGTTCTACTCGTTGATGACGATCAGCTCGCTCATGTTTCCGGAGCGCCCCCTGCCCCATCCGTTCAAAAACTGCGTCGTCCTCGGTTTGATGACCGACGAGAAGGGCAAGAAGCTCAGCAAGCGCGACAAGAACTACACCGACCCGCTGGTGCTCATGGATCGCGTGGGCGCGGATGCGGTCCGCTGGGCGCTCTATGCGGGCACGGTGCCTGGGCAGAATACGCGGTTCTTCGATGACGCGGCGACCGACGCTGTGCGCGAATTCCTCTTGAAGATCTGGAACGTCTATAGCTTCTTCGTGACCTACGCGAATATCGACGGGTGGACCGCAGCTGTCGACCGTCCGCCGCTCGAGGAGCGGCCCGACATGGATCGTTGGGTGCTTGCCGAGCTCGATGCGACGGTGCGCGCGGTTCGAGAAGAGCTCGATGACTACAAGAGTCACATGGCGGTGCGACACCTCCTCGGCTTCGTGGATGGGCTGTCGAATTGGTATGTCCGCCGGAGCCGGGCGCGCTTCTGGGCCTCGGATGATTCTGCCGACAAGCGCGCGGCGTTCAGCACGCTCTACGAGGTGTTGGTCGACCTGACCAAGCTTGCGGCGCCGTTCATCCCCTTCATGACCGAGACGCTGTTCCAGAACCTGGTTCGCAAGGACGACAACTCCGCACCGGAATCGGTGCACCTGGCGTCGTTTCCGGAGCAGGATGAAGCACGCGTCGACGAAGAGCTCCGGCGGACCATGGAGCGGGTTCGAAACGTGGTGACCCTGGGGCAGCGCGTTCGAAACGAAAACAAGCTCAAGGTGCGGCAGCCGCTCGCGGAAGCGATTGTCGTCGTGGCGGATGATACCGAGCGGCAGGCCATCGACCGTTTCGCGAGTGCGATCCGAGAGGAGCTCAACGTGCGTGAGCTCGGGTTTACACAGGAGCCACGCAAGTACGTCGAGTTCGAGCTGGTTCCGAACTTCCGCGTGCTGGGACCGAAGCTTGGCAAGCAAGTCCCGGCCTGCAAGAAGGCCCTCGCCGAGGCGGACGGTTCTGCCCTCTACGCCGAGATGGAAGAAAACGAGAAGATCATCGTCGAGCTTCCGGACGGCCCCATCGAGCTCACTCCGGAGGAGGTCGAGGTACGGCTGAGCGCTCGCGAAGATTTCGCTGCGGCATCGGGCGCGGGCCAAGTGGTCGTGATCGACACGCGGGTCGACGACAGCCTTCGCCGCGAAGGCCTCGCCCGCGAGGTGGTCAATCGCATTCAACGAGCCCGCAAGGCCATGGACCTGGCCTACGAAGCGAGAATCGACGTGAGCTGGAACGCCGACGGCGACCTGTCACAGGCAATCGAAGAGCACGCCAATCGCATCGCCACGGAGACCCTCGCCACCGGATTCACCCGAGGCGGTCCAGACACCAGCAGCGAGCACGACACCGAAATCGACGGAACCCCCCTAGCCCTCGCGATCACGCCCGCGTAGCAAAAAGGGGTCAGCTGGCGAGAGGCTCCGCGCCGTCCGCGCGTGCCCTTTTTTCCCTGCGCCCATCGACGAAGCCTTCGATGAGAATCAAGGTCACGCCGATCGTGATCCATGCGTCGGCGACGTTGAAGGTGGGGTACGCCCAACGGTCGTTGAGGTGAAAGCGGACAAAATCGATGACGTAGCCCAGACGCACACGGTCTACGAAGTTCCCGACGGCGCCCGCGATGATCAGCGGAACACTGATCGCGAACAGTGTGCCCCCGCGACCGGTAACGAACATCCAGAGTAGAAGAACCACAGCTCCGGCCGCGGCGACGTAGAAGACGCCCTTGCGCACCAGCGTCGGCATGTCGCGCATGAATCCAAATGCGGCGCCGCAGTTCTCCGCGTATCGAAACTCGAGATAGCCATCGATCAACACGACCGGTGCCCGTTGGCCCCGCTGGGTTTGAATCCGGCCGTACTCATTGGGCTGGCAGACAGGCTCCGGCGCGAGCGAGGCCGGCTGCGAAAGCCGCTCGAGCGCCCAGTGCTTGCTGCCGAGGTCCATGGCGGTGAGGGCAGCGGTGGCGGCCAGGCACAGGATCAGGGCCTTCGAGGAGCGGGGTGTGCGAGTCACGGCGGGCGACTCTAACAGTTGGATTTCGCGGGTCAAATCAGCAGAGCCAGCTCGACGGACGGCGTGTGATACATGGGTTGAATCGAGCTGGGCGGGGCTAAAAAGTCGTAATTACAAATGTTTACAAGATTGTGACACGAGCCCGGTTGCGATTGTGTCACATCGTGTTACAAGTGGGGCATGAGCGAGGGAGACGACAAGAAGAGCCGCCAGGACGCCAGGAAAGAGCGGGTGTTGCACACCCGCGTGCCCGCGGTCCTCGAGCAGGAGCTCAAGCGGGTCGCCAACGCATGGCGTGTTCCGGTGTCCAATGTCGTTCGAGCGCTCCTCGAGGACGCGCTCGATACACTCGACGTCGTGGGCGCCAAGGCCGAGGGCGAGCTCCGCGAGGTCGTGGAATTGCTCGCCTCCGAACGGCACCGTTTTCGACGAAGGTCGAGCGCGCAACTGAGCAAGATCCCCGGGGCGGAGGCGACTGCCAGTCCGGAGCCCGTAGAAGAGTCCCCGGCGCCGGCCGATCCGTTCGAGGGCGCCGTCGGGGTGACGCCGATGACGCTCGTCCACGACGCAGTCTGCGGCGTGACCGGAGAGACGCTTCCTGCCGGGTCCGAGGCCTACATGGTTCTCTTCGACGACCCCGGCCGAAAATTGATCACGGGCAGGGACGCCTTGCCCCAAGCATCGACCCCCAACCAGGAGAAAGCCGATGACTGACCAAGAAAAGATCCAATCCACCATCGAAGAAAACATGAATGCAGCTGTCGATCAGGTCAGCAAGACCGCCGAAAGCGTCACGACACTGGGCCGCAAGGTCACCAGCTTGTGGCTCGGTGTTTCGCGCACCGCAATCGACGCCGCCGCCAGCACCCTCAAGACCACGTCCGAGATGATCAGCGGTATCGCGGAGTCGATGGGCGAGCTCTCCGATCGGGTCGAGGGCCCCAAGAAAGAAGCTTAGTCCCAAGCCGGCGGGTTGGCGGAAGCGGTCTATCACCACCACCGCCCCGCTACCCGTCGGCTCCCTCCCTTTCTAGCGGTCCATCGGCCCGTGAGGGAGCCGCCGAGCTTCACGCAAGTGACGGAAGGCGTTGATGCCCCAGCGGGTGATGAAGTAAGCGGGAAGTGCGACGATCAGGCCGCAAACCAATGCGCCCATCCATAGCTCGCCGCCCGTGCTGGCTAAGAGCCGGCCCGTATCGCTCCAGAACTCCGCTTCGAGCAGGCGCTCCATGCCGTCGTCCTTCAACGCCCGCCCGGTGTTGCCCAGCCAGGACTTGATCGTGGCTCGTGTGACTTCCCTTTCGGGGTGCAGGACGGCCGCCCCAACCGACCAGGTCGTGTAGTACAGCGGGACCGCGGTGAACGGATTGCTGATGAACAAGATAGGAATGCCCGACACTTTGTTGGCGCGAAGGAGTGCCGCAACCGGCAGGTACAAGACGATCTGAAGCCCGAGAGTCGGCGTGAACGCTATCATCGCGCCGATGAACACGCCCCAGGCGATGCGATGCGGAGTGTCATCGGCGTGGAGAATATTGTGAAAGACGATCTGCTGGAGACGCCGCCACAGTTCCTTCGGCTTCATTCCTGGCTACCCCACGCACCGCCTCCGGGCGTTTCGACGCGCAAGACATCGCCTGGTGACACATCGACCGTGACACGATGAGCAAGTGGTTTGTCGTTCAGGAGGTTCATGCCCGGAGCCCCTGGGCCGCCGCCGCGCATACCATAGGGCGGGACGACGCGCCGCTCGGACAGCACCGAAACCCTCATTGCCGCGAGGAATTCCAGCTCGCGAATCAGTCCGTTGCCTCCCGTTCGTGCGCCCTTGCCGCCCGAACCGCGTCGGAGCTCAAACCGACGAATCCGTATCGGAAACCGGGTTTCGAGAACTTCGGGGTCCGTACATCTAGAGTTGGTCATGTGGGTGTGCACGCCCGACGCGCCTGACCGCCGCTCGGTTGCGCCCGCCCCTCCTCCGAGTGTCTCATAGTACGCGAAGCGATCGTCCCCAAAAGTGATGTTGTTCATGGTCCCCTGGCTCGCGGCGGCGAGGCCGAGCGCGCCGAAGAGGACATCCACGATGCGCTGCGAAGTTTCCACGTTGCCCGCGGCGACCGCACGGTGGGGTTCTGGTGAAAGAAGCGAGCCGTCAGGAATTCGGACGGTGACCGGCCGCATGCAGCCACTGTTGAGTGGGATCGGTTTTCCGATCAGCACGCGCAGAACGTAGAGAATCGCGGCCATCGTGACGGCCCGTGGTGCGTTGAGGTTGTTGTCGAGCGCTCGGTCCGTCCCTTCGAAGTCGATCTCCATTGCGCCGCCGCGGACGATCACCCGGACTGCAATGCGGGCGCCGTCGTCCAGCCGGTCTTCGAACCGGTGTTCGCCATCTTCTAATGCCTCGATTGCACGGGCGGTCAGCTCGGCTGCGTTGTCCTGGATATGCTGCATGTAGGCAGTGACGACGTCGATCCCGTACCGTGCGAGCAGCTCGTCGAGCAACTGCATCCCCTTCTCGTTGGCAGCGATCTGCGCCTGGATGTCGGCGACGTTCTCGTCTGGGTTCCGTGCCGGATACGGACCGCCCGTCAGCACATCGCGCAGCTGCTCCTCTCGGAAGGCCCCGTCTCGGACGATCTCGAGATTGCGCAAGACGACTCCTTCTTCTTCGAGCGTAGTCGAAAACGGTGGCATCGAGCCGGGCGTCAGCCCCCCGACGTCGGCATGGTGCCCGCGTGATGCGACTACGAACCGGAGCGTTCCATTGCCGTCGTGGACCGGGGTGACGACCGTGATGTCCGGAAGGTGCGAACCGCCCGCGGCGGGGTCGTTGCTGACAAAGACCTGGCCCGGCGTGGTGGCCGGGTGTGCGGCGAGCACGGCACGCACTGATTCGCTCATGGCGCCGAGATGAACCGGGATGTGCGGCGCGTTGGCCACGAGCCCTCCCTCGGCATCGAACACCGCGCACGAGAAGTCGAGGCGGTCGCGAATGTTGGTGCTCATCGCCGTGCGCTGGAGCACCACACCCATCTGCTCCGCGATCGACTTGAACTGGTTGTTGAAGACCTCGAGGAGAACGGGGTCGACGCGGGTGTCGGCAGCCTCCCGTCCGGGGTTGGTTTCGGTGTCTTGGAGAATGAGGTAGTTGCGCTGGTTGCGAAGCGCGACGAAGCCTGCATCGACAACCACCGATCCGGTAGCGTCCAATATCAACGCGGGCCCGGGAATCTCCTGCCCAATCGGGAAGCTCTCGCGGTGATAGACCGGCGCTTCGACCAGTGCCCCACCTGACCAAAGGGCCGCCGTGCGCTCGGGCTTTCCGGAGCCGGGCTCGGCGAACGGGAGCTCGGGTTTTTCGCCACTCAGCTCGACGGTGACTCTCAGCGTGGCGGCCTCGACCGGGTGATCGCGCCGAACATACCCAAACTCGCGACGATGAAGCGTCTCGAATGCCGCACGCATCGCGCTCGAGTCACCCCAGTCGACGGCAAGCGCCGTTTCCGTGCCGCGGTAGCGAAGAGAGATTTGGCGGCGGACGATCCACTGGGCGCCCAGGCCAGCGTCCCGCTCGAGTGCCGCGCGCCCGGAAGCCTCGAGCTCCGAAAACGCGCTTCGCCATCGTTCGGGCAACGGGTCGTTCAAGCTCGCACGTCCCGCATCTCGTTCCCCGTGCCACTCGAAGTTCGCCACCCCCATTCCGAACGCCGACAACGCGCCAGCATACGGGTGGAGCACCAAGCTTCGAATCCCGAGCCGGCGCGCGATGAGGCAGGCGTACTGTCCGCCTGCGCCACCGAATACGACCATGCCGTGTGTGCGCACGTCATGACCACGGCCGACCGAAACCTTTTGAATCGCTGCCGCCATGTTCTCCACGGCCACGCGCAGGAAGCCATGGGCAATCTCCGTGGGGGAACGTTCGAGGCCCAACGCTTGCAGAGAGGCAGCGATCTCAGCGAGCTTCTTCCGCGGCTTCTCCTCGTCGAGCTCAAAAGGAAATCGATCCGCTGCGATGCGTCCCAGATGAAGGGAGACGTCGGTCAGCGTGAGCTCGCCCCCGCCGGGCTTCCCGTAGCAAAGCGGTCCCGGCTCGGCGCCCGCGCTCTTTGGGCCGACCGTCATGCGTCTTCCTTCGAGCTTGCAGATCGATCCGCCTCCGGCCGCAACGGTGTGGAGCTCTATCATCGGCGCACGTATCCGAATACCGCCGATCTGGCTTTCGAACACCCTCGAGACCTTGCCGGCGTAGCGGGACACGTCGGTGGAGGTTCCACCCATGTCGAAGCCGATCACTTCCGAGAGACCGAGCTCGTCGGCGACTGCCCCTGTCGCCACGACGCCCGCGGCAGGACCGGACAGCACCGCGTTGCGTCCGATGAAGCCGGGTGCGTCGACCAGTCCTCCGTTGCTTTGCATCATTCGAAGACGTCCAGCGCCTAGCTCTCGTTCGAGCTCCGTCAGGTAGTGCGTCAGCAGCGGCGTGAGGTACGCATTGGCGACCGTGGTGTCGGTACGGCCGAGTAGCCCGAGCTCGTTCGAAATTTCACTCGAGACCGAAACGTGCGTGAACCCGACTTCCTCTGCCAGCGCCTCGATTCGATGCTCGAGCGTGCCGTCGCGGTAGGCGTGGATCAATGCAATGGCCACCGATTCGGCACCGCGGTTTCGCGCCATCTGGAGCGCGTTGCGGAGTGCCTCCGAATCAAGGGCGTGAAGGAGCGAACCGTCGGCCGCCATCCGGGCGCCCACCTCGATCACCGCTTCGGGGAGCGGCTCGGGTTTGTCGATTTCGAGTGCGAACAGCTCGGGGCGCGTCTGGTCACCAATTCGAATCAAGTCCCCAAGGCCTTCGTCCGCCACGAGAACGCACCGGCATCCGCCCCGCTCGAGGAGTGCATTGGTGGCCAGGGTGGTCCCCATCCGGACCTCGCTGGGGGGGATCGGATCGTCCGCCCCGAGCCCCAGAAGCGCCCGGATGCCTTCGAGCGGTGCCTGATCGGATGAGAGCACCTTGGTAACCCGGAGGACTCCCGTGTCCCGGTCGCGGTGGATGCAATCCGTGAACGTCCCGCCACGGTCGATCCAGAACTGGTGCCGGGGAGCTGCTTGTGGCATCGAGATTGGCATCGAAGCACGGCCGCAGACGGGGTCAAGAGATCCGGCACGATCTAAGCCCGGGCGTGCAGAACTGGCCCGAATAGCTTACAAGAACCTCACAAATGACTCTTCTGACCCCGACCGGGCGCAATTTTCTGGTTTTCAAATGAGATTCCTGGACTTATACAGGCCAGCGAGTCAAGGAATCTGAGGACGATGGACACGGAAGAATTAACTGTCTCCTCCGTGATACCCGCGAGTCCAAACCGTATTTATTCCGCGTGGATGGACGAGCGCCATCACTCCGCGTTCACGGGTGCGCGGGCTACGGTGGACCCCTGGGTAGGCGGTCGAGTCGTCTCCGACGATGGTTTCATCGATGCGACCCATGTCTATCTGGTGACGGGCAGCCGGATCGCGATGACTTGGCGAACTCGGGACTTTCCCAAGGGCGCCAATGACTCACATGTAGATATCACATTCGAGCCGGTGGCGGGCGGGACCAAGGTCGAGGTCACCCACACCAAGATCCCTCCGGGCCTCGGAAAAGCCTGCGAGAAACTCTGGAAGAAGCTCTACCTCGACGCCATGACCAAGTACTTCGGTGAGCCGGAGGCCATGCGGGCTGCCTATAAGGCCGCAAAGAAGGCAGGGCATCTGCCGCTGTCAGGCATCAAGGCGAGCCGGCCGGCGCCAAGGCGTCCTTTCGTTTCCCCCCAGCAGCTTCCAGTCGAGGAGGCCGACGAGGAAGAGGAAGAGGAGAAACCAAAGAGGACTCGCACGCGGGTCGAGGCGAAGACGATCGACCTGCGCGAGCTCGCGCTGGCGCAGGCTGAGGCGCGCAAAGAAGCGGCTCGCAGGAAGGCCGAAGTCAAAAAGAAGGCCGAGGCGGCGCGCCGGCAGGTGGAGGCCGAGCGAAAGAAGGCCGAAGCCAAGCAGAAGGCCGAGCTGCTCCGTGTGAAGAAGGCGGAAGCCAAGCGCCTGGCCGAAGAGAAGAAGGCGGCACTGGCTCAAAAGAAGGCTGCCGCGAAGAAGAAGGCCGACGAGGTGAAGCGGAAGAAGGCTGCCGCGAAGAAGAAGGCCGACGAGGTGAAGCGGAAGAAGGCTGCCGCGAAGAAGAAGGCCGACGAGGTGAAGCGGAAGAAAGCTGCCGCGAAGAAGAAGGCTGCTGCGAAGAAGAAGGCTGCCGCGAAGAAGAAAGCTGCCGCGAAGAAGAAGGCCGCCGCGAAGAAGCGCGGCACTCCCAAGAGACGGGGCGCAACCACGAAGAAGCGGGGCGCCCCGAAACGCCGGGGCACGGCAGCCAAGAAGAAGCGCGGCGCAACTCCGAAGAAGCGCGCCAAGGTGGCCAAGAAACGCGTAGCTCCGAAGAAACGGGGCGCTGCCGCGAAGAAACGCAGCAAGGTGACGAAGAAGCGCGCTACCCCGAAGAAGCGCGCCAAGGTGACCAAGAAACGCGCTACCCCGAAGAAACGGGGCGCTGCCACGAAGAAACGCAGCAAGGTGACGAAGAAGCGGAGCACGCCCCCGAAGAAGCGCGCCAAGGCTCCGGCCAAGAAAGCCAAGCGCCGTTCATCGAGACGTTAGTGTGCGGATCTTTTCGCCCGTGGTCGGCTTACCTCCTCGCTCGCTCGCTCGCTGCGAGGTACCGACGTACCTCTCACTCGCTCCCTGCGGGGGCGCTCGACCACAAACGAAAATCTCTCGCACACTACGCGCTTGGATCACACGTTAGTCGAGCGGCGATTCGCTCTGGCGGCGCAGACCGTCGAAAAGTGAGTCGAGCGCGCGATGCTCTTCCGCGCTTTCGATGATGCTGAGCTCTTCGAGCTCGCCATCGGGTGGGCTCGCGGCGAGCCAGATCTGCATGCCATCGAGCGCGGGCAACAAACCCAAGCTCCGCCCCGGCAACGCGAGCGCCGCGGTCGATATCCTCGCTTCGGCCAACGCTTCTGCGATCAGTCTGCAGGCGCTTTCGGCGACCCCGATGTCGAACGCCGTACTCGGTCCCAGGCCGAAGAGCAGCAGCCCCTCCGACTTGAGCTTCGGCGGCGCGGTGACGAGAGCCTTTTCACCGAAGTGCCCATCGATATAGCCGGCCATGAGCTTCCTCGACAACGCGCCGCACAGACGCCAATCGATGAGCCCAGCGGCGCCGCACAGCGGGCGTTCGTCCGAGAAGAAAGGCAGGACGATGATTTCAGTTTGGAGCTCGTCCAAGCTTCCCGGCCCCGCCGACACGAAGTCGTACGCGATCACGGCTTTCCTAGCTCGGTGGCGATGCGATCCAAGACTCCGTTGACGAAGGAGCCGCTGCCTTCCGAGCCGAAGCGCTTGGCCAGCTCGACGGCTTCGTTGAGCGTCACTCGCTTGGGAATGTCGCCCATCTCACGAAGCTCGACGATTGCGACACGCAGCACGTTGCGATCGACGATCGGCATTCGTTCGAGGCGCCAGTGGTGGCTCGCGGAGCGAATGAGATCGTTGACCTCTTCTTCGTGGTCGGCGTAGGCGCGCACCAGTTGATTCGCGAAGTCCGCCCCTTCGGAGGGCTCGTCGTCACCCGTGAGGTGGCCCCAGTACGACTTGATTGCCTGAGTTCCACTCACGCTCGACACATCCATGAAGTATAGGATGCGCAACGCGGCTTCACGACCCTTTCGTCGTGATCCCATCGTCCGCAAGCTTCCTGTCGAACACCGCCATCTCGATCGCCGTCAACGCGGCGTCCCGACCTTTGTTGCCGTGCACTCCACCAGCGCGATCGAACGCTTGGGTCTCGTCGTCTGTGGTGAGCACGCCAAAGACGACCGGAACGCCGGTGTCCAGGGTGACCCGCCCGAGGCCGAGCGCGGTGCCCTCCGAGACATAGTCGAAATGCGGTGTGCCTCCACGAATGACCGCGCCGAGCGCGACGACGGCGTCGAAGCGCTTGCTCTGCGCGAGCCGTTGCGCAGCGTACGGCAGCTCCCAGGCGCCAGGTACTTCGACGACGTAGATCGAGTCGTCGGACACGCCGTAATCAGAAAAGCATGCTTTGGCGCCGTCGAGGAGCTTGCTCACCACCGCGTGGTTGAAGCGAGACCATACAATGGCAAACCGCGCGTCCTCAGGCGCTTCAATCGTGACGAGCGGCGGGTTGAGATCGTCGCTCACTTTGCGGCCTGCGGCTGCTGTGGTGCGGTGCGTGTAAGCTCGCCACCCGGCGAAACCAGGAGCTGTTCGACCACATTGAGGCCGTAGGCGTCGACGCTCGGAATCCGCCGCGGCCGGTTGGTGAGCACACGCAGCTGTTCGAGCCCCATGTCGGAGAGCACCTGAGCCCCAAAGCCATACTCACGCAGCACGATGCCTGGCTCTTCAGGTGGGCGGCTTATAGGCTCGTCCAGGTAGAAAGCGAGATCGGTTTCCGGATCGGCGTGTCCGGGCAGGAACAGGATGACGCCGTTCCCCTCGCGCTCGATGGCGGCGACGCAGTCGGCGATATGCACACGGTCGCCCATGCGCACCTGAAACGCATCACCAAGCACGCTGCCGCGGTGCACGCGCACCAGTGTGGGTGCCGAGGTGATCTCACCCAAGCTCAACGCCATGAACTGTTGCTCGCTTCCGACCTGGACCTGGTAGACCGAAGCGGTCCAGGTTTGCCCCGTTGCCATCTCTACTGGCGTCTGCCGAATCCGCGTGACCAGGCGCTCGCGTGCCAGCCGGTACTGAATCAGGTCTGCGATCGTGAGCAGTGGCAGCCCGTGCTCCTCGGCGAAGGCGACCAGGTCCGGATAGCGCGCCATCGTGCCGTCGTCTTTCATGATCTCGCAGATGACGCTCGCCGGCCTCAAGCCAGCAAGCCGCGAAAGATCGACGGAGCCCTCGGTGTGGCCCGTACGCTGCAGCACACCCCCGGCGACCGCCTTGAGCGGGAATACGTGACCGGGGCTCACCAAGTCCGCAGGCCCCGCGCCATCCGCGACCGCGGTCAGGATCGTGTGCGCGCGGTCGGCAGCGCTGATGCCGGTCGTGACCCCCTTGCGGGCCTCGATCGAAATCGTGAACGCCGTAGAGCGCGACGAGCGGTTGTCGTCGACCATCATCGGCAGGTCGAGCTGACGGATACGGTCCTCGGTCAGGCTGAGACAAATCAGCCCTCGCGCATGCCGTGCCATGAAGTTGATCGTTTCAGGAGTCGCCTTTTCGGCGGCCATGCACACGTCGCCTTCGTTTTCGCGGTCCTCGTCGTCGACCAGAATGACCAGTTTCCCCTGACGGATGTCATCCAAGGCCGCGACGACCCGCTCGATCGCGCTCGCCATATCGCCGCCACCATGACGCGAAACTGCCCGTCATTCCAGCGGACTACCGCAATTCCTCAGCCCTCGGCGGCGTCCACGCCGGGCTTGCCCATCAGGCTCGCGACGTACTTGGCGAGAATATCGACCTCGAGGTTGACCCGGGTCGCGCTCGACATGTCTCCGAAGGTGGTTTCGTCCAGGGTGTAGGGCACCAACATGACGTCAAAACGAGTGCCTGCAACGGTGTTCACGGTCAGACTGACGCCGTTGACGGTGATCGAGCCCTTCGGCGCCAGGAAAGGGGCGAGCCTCTCGGGGACCTCGAAGCTCGCGCGCACGTAGTCTCCCGACGGGGCCCGTTCGACTAGCGTACCGACGCCATCCACATGACCGGTGACCAGGTGGCCACCTAAACGGTCGCCGAGCGCGAGCGCGCGCTCGAGGTGAACTCGGTCGCCGACGCGTAGGTCGCCGAGGTTGGTCTTGTCTAGCGTTTCGATCGATGCATCTGCGTCGAAGTGTCCTTCCGCGAACGACTTCACCGTGAGACACGTTCCATTCACGGCGATCGATTCGCCGAGCTCGTAAGGATGAAGGGCACAGTGGATGCGGATCGACAACCCGTCGCCGCGTCGTGCGAGATCAGCGACGGTGCCGACCTGCTCTATCAATCCGGTGAACATCTATTACATCCTCTCGAAATCGCCAGAGACCAACCAGTCCGACCCAAAACTCTGGACTCGTGTGCCGACCAAGCGCCACGCGCGCTCGATCGATTCGACCCCGGTGCCGGCCGCAAAGGAAATCGCGTCTGCGTCGCCGAGGATGCGAGGCGCGATGAAGATCGCGGCACGATCGGCGAGACCGAGATCCAAGAACGTGCCGTGAACACGCGAGCCGCCTTCGACCAGTAATCGCACTACATCCCGCTCACCCAATTCACTCAACACCTCTCTCAGGTCGACGCCCCGAGCGTCTCGCGAAACTGGGACCAACTCGACGGCCGGGCCGCTCAGAGCCTCCCGGCGGGCGGGGTCCGCGTCGTGTGCATGGAAGAGCAGCGTCCTGGCACTAGACGCCGGAGCCTGGGCGAGGACGGCCGCGCCGGCTGGGGTTCGCAGGTCGGCGTCGAGCACGACCCGAATCGGATCTTGTCCTGCGACATGGCGCACCGTGAGCGCCGGGTCGTCGGCGAGGACGGTCCCTACTCCCACCAGAATTGCGTCGCTTTGCTCACGCATCCGGTGGGTCTCGGTTCGAGCCTCCTCGCCGGTGATCCATTTCGAGTCGCCTGTGCGAGTGGCGATCTTTCCATCCAGCGTAACGGCCGCCTTCAGCGTGACGAAGGGAAGCCCGGTCCTGATGTGCTTGGCAAAGTCAGCGACGAGCGCAGTGCATTCTTGTTCCATCAGTCCGACCTCGACCTCGACGCCCGCGCTGCGCAAGCGATCGATGGCCCCTGCGACGTGTGGCGCTGGGTCGCGGCACCCGATCAGAACGCGCGCAATGCCGGCCTCGAGGATTGCCTCGGTGCACGGACCGGTGCGGCCCTGGTGGTTGCAGGGCTCCAAGGTCACGAAGAGCGTCGCGCCCTCAACCGAGGCGCCGGCGTTTTCGATGGCATCGACCTCGGCGTGCGCCTCACCAGCCCGCTCGTGATGCCCTACGGAGAGGAGCTTCCCATCGCGAACGATGGCGGCCCCGACGCGCGGGTTCGGGCTTGGACGGCCGCGCTTGGCCTCCTCGACCGCCTGTTCCATCACCTCGCGCTCGAAGTCCGACCACATGTCAGTCCTTGAGCTTGGTGAGCTCGTCGAGGAACTCATCGATGTCTTGAAAATCCCGGTAGACGCTGGCGAAACGAACGTAAGCGACCGGATCTAAGCCCCGGAGCTCGTGCAGGACATGCTCTCCTAGCCGCACCGAAGGAACCTCCTGCTCTCCAGTGTCCACGAGCCAGCGCTCGACCTGGTGTAGGAAACGCTCGAGCGCGTCGGCCGAAACCGGGCGCTTCACGCAGGCTCGCCGGAGGCCAGCAAGCAGCTTGGCGCGGTCGTAGGGCTGACGGCGACCGTCGTTCTTGATGATGAGCGGTAGCGTCTGTTCCACCCGTTCGTAGGTGGTGTAGCGCCGTCCGCAATGCTCACATTCGCGCCGGCGTCGCGTGACCTCTCCTGCCTGCGAAAGGCGCGAGTCGATCACGCGGTTTTCCAGCGTTCCACAGTAGGGGCAGCGCATATCCGGGCACAAGCTAGCGCCCGCGCCGAGGCAGGGCAACGTAGCGTGCCGTGGTCACACGCGAATGAGGCGGACGAGCGATTCCAAGTGGGCGGTGTGGGGAAACATGTCGAATCCGATGAGGCGGTCGATGCGATAGCCTTTCGCCGTGGCGAGGCGGAGGTCGCGGGCAAGCGTCGCGGTGTCGCACGAGACATAGACCACGC
>Ga0316191_10001432_pt1 | contig 16794 bp, 13 predicted proteins | sample Eddworburr2cm_MG_FD_204928 | JGI IMG/M metagenome (GOLD analysis project Ga0316191, IMG submission 204928) | Coastal sediment microbial communities from Maine, United States - Eddy worm burrow 2 cm | ecosystem: Environmental > Aquatic > Marine > Coastal > Sediment | place: USA: Maine...
GGAAACCCTCATATCCACCGGCGACAAGGATATTGCCCAACTGGTGCGACCCGGCGTTACCCTTGTCAACACCATGTCCAATGAGACACTGGATGATGACGGAGTAAAGAACAAGTTTGGCGTCAGGCCGGACCAGATGGTGGACTACCAGACGCTGGTTGGCGACGCGGTGGATAACGTGCCGGGCGTGGAAAAGGTCGGGCCAAAAACGGCCGTCAAGTGGCTCGCCAAATATGGCAGCCTCGATGAAATTATTTCCCATGCCGACGAGATCAGCGGCAAGGTCGGGGAGAACCTTCGCGCCGCGCTGCCCTGGCTTCCTACCGCACGCACTCTGGTGACGCTCAAACGCGATCTCGAATTGCCCTACAAGTTCGAGGACCTGATACCGGCTGAAGAAGACGTACCTGAGCTAACCACCCTGTTCGGCAAGCTGGGATTCAAGAGCTGGCTGGCGGAGCTGAACAGCCGCGCGGCCGGGGACGGCACCCCGGAGACGGATAGGCCTGAAGCGCAGCCCGCCACAAAATGCGACTACGATCTGGTGCTGACCGAAGAAGCACTCGACACCTGGCTGGCGCGCATCAACAGCGCAGAACTCGTCTCGGTCGACACCGAGACCACTGGCCTCGATCCGATGGCGGCGAGGCTGGTCGGAATATCGCTGAGCACCGAGCCCGGCACAGCTGCCTACATCCCGGTTGCGCACGACTATGCCGGTGTGCCGCAACAACTTCCTCTGGAAACGGTGCTCGACAAGCTCAGACCCTGGCTGGAAGACCCGGCGAAACCAAAGCTCGGCCAGAACATGAAGTACGACCTGCACATCTTCGCCAATCATGGCGTGCGCGTGGCCGGCGTGGTGCACGATACGCTGCTGCAGTCTTACGTGCTGGAGAGCCATCGTCCGCATGACATGGACAGCCTTGCGGTGCGCCACCTCGGCATAAAGACCATCAGCTACGACGAGATGACGGGAAAGGGCGCTTCGCGCATTTCGTTTACACAAGTCGATCTCGAAGGCGCAAAAGACTACGCCGGCGAGGACGCCGATGTCACCTTGCAGTTACACAACGAGATGTTCCCGGCCATCGAGCGCGACGAAAAACTGATGAACGTCTACAGCGCCATCGAAATGCCGGTGATGGATATTCTGTTCACCATTGAGCGCCACGGCGTGTTGCTCGATGTCGACGTGCTGAAGAAACAAACCGCCGAACTCTCCGATCGGCTCGGAGAAATTGAAAAGCAGGTGCATGAGCAGGCAGGCCAGCCTTTCAACCTCGGCTCACCCAAACAGTTGCAGGAAATCCTGTTCGTCAAACAGGAACTGCCGGTTATCAAGAAAACCCCTGGGGGCCAACCCTCTACCGACGAAGACGTGTTGCAAAGACTCGCGCTCGATCATCCGCTGCCAAAACTGATTCTCGAGTACCGCGGGCTCTCGAAACTCAAATCGACCTACACCGACAAGCTGCCGAAGATGGTGAATCCGGATACCGGTCGTGTGCACACCAACTACGCGCAGGCGGTAGCCAACACCGGGCGCCTGGCGAGCAACGACCCGAACCTGCAAAACATTCCGGTGCGCACGCCCGAAGGCCGGCGCGTGCGTGAAGCCTTCGTCGCGCCCGACGGTTGTAGCATCGTATCGGCCGACTACTCGCAGATCGAGCTGCGCATCATGGCGCACCTGTCTCAGGATGAAAGCCTGCTAAAGGCGTTCCGTGAAGGTTCCGACGTGCACCGTCACACTGCTTCGGAAATTTTTGGTACCTCGCAAGACGAAATCTCCAGCGAACAGCGCCGTTACGCCAAAGTCATCAACTTCGGCCTGATCTACGGTATGTCCGCCTTCGGGCTGGCAGGGCAACTGGGTATCGAGCGCGCCGCTGCGCAGCAATACATCGACCGCTACTTCGCCCGTTACCCCGGGGTAGCCGACTACATGCAGCGTACCCGCGAAATCGCCAAGGAACGCGGCTACGTGGAAACGGTATTCGGGCGCCGCCTCTATCTCGCCGAAATCAGGGCATCCAATCACCAGCGTCGCCAGGCCGCCGAGCGGGCCGCGATCAACGCACCGATGCAGGGCACCGCGGCCGACCTGATCAAGTTGTCGATGATCGCCGTGCATAACTGGATTGCGACGGAAAAGCTCGACAGCCGCATGGTCATGCAGGTGCACGATGAACTGGTGCTCGAAGTGCCGGACACGGAACTCGACTTGATAAAGACGCGTGTCCCGGAATTGATGGCGGGCGTCGCGCAGCTTGACGTGCCGTTGGTGGCGGATGTGGGGGCTGGGCCTAACTGGGAGCAGGCGCACTAGGGTCAGCAAGGAGCTGCGAACCTGCCATGAGGATGCAGGTCGCGTAAGTCACGAGGCGATGACGACCTCGTTGCCTGCCGAACCAAGGGATGAAATTACATGCACTATTCACTGGAAGACCCGAACGAACACCGTAACCACGGTTTGGCCCACAACCCGTTCAAGGCGCTCGTTGCTCCGCGTCCGATTGGCTGGATCGGCACGACCAGCAAGACCGGTGTACTGAATCTCGCGCCATACAGCTTTTTCAACGCGGTCTGCGATGCGCCAGCGACGGTGATGTTCTCATCGGCAGGCCACAAGGACAGCCTCAAGAACATCGAAGAGACCGGGGAGTTCACGTGCTCAATGGCGACTGAGCCACTGGTCGATGCGATGAACCTGAGTTCAGCGCCCGTTCTGGCAGAAGTAGATGAATTCAGGCTGGCAAGACTTGAAACCGCGCCCTCGCTTATGGTCAAACCGCCGCGTGTCGCGGCCAGTCCATCGGCGCTTGAATGCCGGCTTTGGAAAACGCTGGTATTGCCACGCACCGACGATTCACAGATCGAGCACGTCATCGTGTTCGGACATGTCGTTGCGGTTTACCTCGACGATGCGTACATCAAGAACGGCATCGTCGATACGGGCGCAATGCGCCCGCTGGCACGGATGGGCTACATGGATTATTCGGTGGTGCGGCCCGATACCGTGATCACCCTGAACCGGCCTGTCGCAACCGCGGACAAACAAAGCGCGAGCGTTCAGCCCGGCCCGTGGGACGGCGTCTATCGTTAGGCGCCTTCGCAGCTCACATCTGGTTACGCGCTGACGTTTTCGGTCAAGCACTCAACCCACGCGACTGTCGTTATCGCCAACACGGCGTTCCGCCGCCGCTTGATCTTCATCTCGCGCTAAGCGTCTTGCAGTTCGTCAACCGCGTTGCCGAAGTTCCATTAACCGCGAAAACAACCTGAGGTAACGTCTGGCTTCATTGCAACTTCATAACACCCGTCTGACCATGCACCCCCCTGGACCCTGGCAAAGCAGCGAGGCGTGGCACTTGGGCGTTGCCATACTTGCGCATGCTTTTGCCATTCAAACTTTCTGAACAATCTGGTGCCTCAAACATGACGAAGGCGGTGACATCGCGAAGCGCGCAACAACTCGACTGACAAAGGAGAGGTCAATGAAAAATGACCGGGAAGTTTCCAGACGCAGCTTCCTCGCTGCAGCAGGCGGCACATTGGTGAACATCGGGCTGCCTGGAACGTTCATCAAGCTCGCCAACGCAGAGCAAAGCGCAGTGGAAACCACTACCAGGCCGGATGGCAGGCCGAGGCTTCCGCCCGGGCAGTCCGCGGTGAAGAAAATCATAACGATGGGCGGTACCGCGCCTGGAACCACCGACGTTAGCGACTGGAGCCTGCGCGTTTATGGCGAGGTGGACAAACCGTTGGTTCTTTCCTACCAGGAACTGCTTGAGCTGGACCAGGTGGACATCACTTGCGACGTGCACTGTGTCACCGGGTGGTCCCTTCTCGATTCGCGCTGGGGCGGCGTGCGCCTGTCGACAATCATGGACAGAGTGAGGCCGCGTCGAGATGGACGGTTTATCGTTTTCGAGGCAGCAGCGGGTTTCACCAGCAATATTGCCATCAGCGAGACCCGCAAAGAGGACGTGATCCTCGCGCACAGTTTCGATGGCGAGCCACTACCACGGGAAAACGGTGCCCCTGTTCGTGCGATCGTCCCTGATCGCTACTTTTACAAAAGTGCAAAGTGGCTGGGAGCCATCAAGGTTACATCCCGGGATGAGCCCGGATTCTGGGAGAGTGCCGGTTACAGTAATTCCGCTGATCCATGGAAGAACGAACGCTTCGATTAGAAGCGATGAGCACTCGGGAATCAGCTTCAGCGCAAAAACATTCAGGGCATCGAACCGTACTAGGTCGCCATAACGGATAATCAAGATCAGACAGAGGTGGCCCTGAGCTTATTGATCACGCACAGATTTCGATTCATCGCCGCACGCATCAGAACAGTTCCGGATTGTGATTTATTCAATAAATCAATCGGTTTTGTTCCACCAAGAAAATCGATCACCAGATTTAATATTATTCGTTGGTCAACCGGGCACCGGGAAACTATAAATAATTTCTACGGGCTTTAAGGGGCCTGAACCCGAAAAGGAGTACGACATGGGCAAGAATGAAGCAGCACCGGCCGGCAAATGCCCGGTCATGCACGGCGCGATGACAAACACCGGAACATCGGTCATGGACTGGTGGCCGAACGCGCTGAACCTCGACATCCTGCATCAGCACGATACCAAGACCAATCCGATGGGAAAGGGCTTCGATTATCGTGAAGAACTGAAGAAACTCGATGTGCAAGCACTCAAGAAGGACCTGCATGCCCTGATGACGGACAGCCAGGAATGGTGGCCTGCCGACTGGGGCCATTACGGCGGCCTGATGATCCGCATGGCATGGCACGCCGCCGGTTCCTATCGCACCGCTGACGGACGTGGGGGCGGCGGCGCCGGCAATCAGCGATTTGCCCCGCTTAACTCCTGGCCGGATAACACCAATCTCGACAAGGCGCGCCGTCTGCTGTGGCCGATCAAGAAGAAGTACGGTAACAAGATCAGCTGGGCCGACTTGATCATCCTCGCCGGTAACATCGCCTATGAATCCATGGGCCTGAAAACCTTCGGCTTCGGCTTCGGCCGCGAAGACATCTGGCACCCGGAAAAAGACGTCTACTGGGGCTCGGAAAAGGAATGGCTCGGCAAGGACCGCTATGCGAAGTCCGGGGACGAGGCCTCGCTCGAGAACCCGCTGGCCGCGGTGCAGATGGGCCTGATCTACGTGAACCCCGAAGGCGTCGACGGCAAGCCTGATCCGCTGAAGACAGCCGAGGCCGTACGGGTGACCTTCGCGCGCATGGCGATGAATGACGAGGAAACCGTTGCGCTCACCGCTGGCGGCCATACGGTCGGCAAGACCCACGGCAATGGCGATGCGAGCCTGCTTGGCCCCGATCCCGAGGCCGCCGGCGTCGAAGAGCAGGGCCTGGGCTGGATCAACCACACCAAACGCGGCATTGGTCGCGACACGGTAACCAGCGGCATCGAAGGCGCCTGGACCACCCATCCGACCAAGTGGGACAACGGCTACTTCGAGCTTCTGCTCAACTATGAGTGGGAAATCAGGTCGAGCCCCGCGGGCGCCCGGCAGTGGGAACCGATCAACATCAAGGAAGAAGACATGCCGGTTGACGTCGAGGATGCATCGATCCGTTGCAAACCGATCATGACCGATGCCGACATGGCCATGAAGATGGACCCGGCCTACCGGAAGATCTCCGAGCGTTTCTACAAGGACCCCGACTACTTCTCGAAGGTCTTCGCAAGGGCCTGGTTCAAGCTCACGCACCGCGATATGGGGCCGAAGGCGCGTTATATCGGGCCTGACGTGCCGAAGGAAGACCTGATCTGGCAGGACCCGGTTCCCTCCGGCCGCACCGACTACGATGTGAAAACCGCCAGGGCGAAGATCGCCGCCAGCGGTTTGACGATCAGCGACATGATCGCGACTGCCTGGGACAGCGCCCGCACCTTCCGGGCCTCCGACATGCGGGGCGGGGCCAGCGGGGCGCGCATCCGTCTGGCGCCACAGAAGGACTGGGAGGGTAACGAGCCCAAGCGTCTGGCCAAGGTGCTGGCCGTACTCGAACCCATCGCGGCCGAGACCGGCGCGAGCGTGGCAGATGTAGTCGTTCTCGCAGGCAACGTCGGTGTCGAGCAGGCTGCCAGGGCGGCAGGCGTTGAAGTGACGGTCCCGTTTGCCCCGGGACGTGGCGATGCAACGCAGGAGATGACGGATGTCGAGTCGTTTGATGTGCTGGAACCCGTCCATGACGGGTATCGCAACTGGCTCAAAAAAGACTACGCCGTCAGTGCGGAAGAACTCATGCTCGACCGCACCCAACTCATGGGACTGACTGCCCACGAGATGACCGCGCTGGTTGGCGGCATGCGTGTTCTCGGCACCAACCACGGCGGCACGAAGCACGGGGTATTTACCGATCGCGAAGGTGCACTGACGAACGATTTCTTCGTGAACCTGACGGATATGAGTTATACGTGGAAACCGGCTGGCAAAAACCTGTACGAAATTCGAGACCGCAGGACGGACAAAGTCAAGTGGACGGCGACCCGAATTGATCTCGTCTTCGGATCGAACTCTATTCTTCGGTCATACGCTGAGGTCTATGCGCAGGATGACAACAAGGAAAAATTCGTGAACGACTTTGTTGCAGCGTGGACCAAGGTCATGAACGCGGATCGCTTCGACCTGGCCTGATACGGGTAACAATGTGTTCGAGTACGTCCAGTACGTATCCTGATCACGGACGAAAGCCCGAGGCACGACATGAGGGCGGCGTTTCGATTCACGCTGAAACGCCGCCCTTTGTTTTAAAACATGGAGATTGTCTCGACGCTTTCCCCAAAATCCGCTGTGTTCCTCCCGGGCGAGCCGCCTGACTCAGCCACGCCGCAAACCTTCTTTCTCAAGCCGCCAGCACAACGTGTCGATACGGTCCTGACCAAAGAATGGTTCGCCATTGAATTCGAATGTCGGCACGCCCCAGTGTCCGGACTTTTCAAGATCGTGCTGATTCGCCTCGACTTCTTCACGGTGGGATGCTGAATCGACGATCGCTTCGTCCATACTCGCCAGATCGAGTCCGGCCCTGGCCGCCGCGTCTTTCAGGTGCGTGTCCAGATGCCAGTCGCGCGTGCCACCGAAAATCACAGCCGACACTTCTGCGGCGAAGTGGATACCACGGCCCCGCCGCTGGGCTTCGACACCAAGGAAAGTCAGTCGATAGATGTAGGGCTGGTCAGTCGAAATTGCGTAGGTTTTCAGGTCCTGCACGATCGGGTCGGGCGACGGCCACTGGTGTGGCATGCCGAGCATCTCGGCACGTCGCAGCCAATCCATCATGATGTATTTCGCTCGCCTGACGTTGTCCGAACTGAAAAAATCCGGCTGCCGCACTGCCAGCGGAAAGACAGGGCGCAGTGCAACACTTACCTCAAAGTCGCGCTCAAGTGCCAACGCACCCGGCGTCGCCAGGTAAGAATACGGACTTCTGAATGAATAGAACAGGTTGACGATTTGGTTCACTGACATTCCTCCTGGTCAGTATCACGCTTTGTGGGGATCGCCGGACTTTTCATACCTTCTTCGAAACGCGTCACCTCGGCGTTATCATGCCCTGCGTGTTGACGGCAGGGGCGTTGTTTTTGCTGGCGAGCGCCGCGCTGCAGTCGCCGCAAGCCGGCAGAGTCGCCCGCTGAAAAAAGTATGCGGTGGACGTGACAAAACGTCACGTCCCTGGGGACACAAGCAACCGGATGCGTCCAAGGGAAAAGACAGGGTCGCTCACAGCCCGACCTTGCCTTATCTTTATGATCATGTTCCCTCTCGTTCGTCAGGGTACGTCTAACGGGTAGCATGTCATGAGCAGCGATACAGAAATCCAAAAGAAGAATATCTGGCACGCAATGGCGGTTGAGGACGCCATTGATGCTTTGCGTACGCATACAAACGGTCTCTCCAGTGAGGAAGCCGCAGCGCGGTTCGAAACGTATGGACCGAATCGCCTGCCGGAACCCGCGAAAAGAAGCGCGCTGATCCGCTTCCTGTTGCATTTTCACAATATTCTCATCTACGTTCTTCTTGGTTCCGCACTGATCACTGCGGCGCTCGGCCACTTCATTGATATGTCCGTGATTCTGGCGGTGGTCGTTGCCAATGCCGTCATTGGCTTCATCCAGGAAGGCAAAGCGGAAAAGGCGATGGTTGCCATCCGCAAAATGCTCGCTTTGAAAGCATCCGTCCTGCGAGGCGGGGAACGACGGGCGATTGCAGGTGACGCTCTTGTTCCCGGTGACATCGTATTGCTCGGGGCGGGAGACAAAGTGCCTGCGGATCTCCGACTTCTTCGAGCCCACGGTCTTCAGATTCAGGAGTCGATTCTGACCGGCGAGTCAGTGCCGGTGGAGAAACATATTCGTCCCGTACAGCGCGACGCGCTGCTCGGTGACAGGGCATGCATCGCCTATAGCGGCACCCTGGTAACCAGCGGACTCGGCAGAGGGGTGGTCGTCGCGACCGGAGTCGATTCGGAGATCGGCCGGATCAGCGAGATGCTCTCCACGGTCGAAACGCTGACCACGCCGCTTGTCCGGCAGATAGATGCATTTGCGCGCTGGCTCACCGTCCTGATTCTTTTGATCGCCGCGGTCCTGCTGATCTTCGGTTATTTTGTCGAGCATTTCGAATTCGCTGAATTGTTCATGGCGGTGGTGGGTTTGTCGGTCGCCGCGATACCGGAAGGGTTGCCTGCGGTCCTGACAATCACGCTGGCTGTCGGTGTTCAGGCCATGGCCCGGCGCAATGCCATTGTGCGGCGCCTGCCTGCCATCGAGACGTTGGGCTCCGTCTCGGTGATCTGCACAGACAAGACAGGCACCCTGACCCGCAACGAGATGATGGTCGCCTCTGTTGTGACCCAGGCTCATGCCTTCTCGCTGGAAGGGGTCGGTTACGAGCCGACCGGCGCCGTCAAACTCAACGATGCCGCCGTCAGCGCACGCGAACACCGGGTACTCGAAGAACTGGGGCGTTCAGCCGTCCTGTGCAACGATGCGTCATTGCACGAGCGGGACAGCGTATGGCACGTCGAAGGCGATCCGATGGAGGGCGCCCTTCTCGCGCTGTCGGGCAAGGTCGGCATCAATATGCGAGAGGAACTCACCCACTGGACGCGCACCGACACGATACCCTTCGATGCCAAACACCGGTTCATGGCAACGCTCAATCATGACGACCAGAGCCATGCTTTCGTATCCGTGAAAGGAGCGCCGGAGCAGATACTGTCGATGTGCAGCGAACAGCGCACGATTACAGGCGGAGCCGAGCCCATAAACCTGGACTATTGGCATAGCAAAGCGGACAGTGTCGCGGCGCAGGGGCAACGTGTGCTGGCGTTCGCGGTGAAGCCGGTTACCCCGGAACATACCGTTCTTGAGTTTTCCGACGTGGAGAAAGGACTCATTCTGATCGGTCTTGTCGGGCTTATCGACCCCCCGCGTCCGGAAGCAATCGACGCGGTCGCCGAGTGTCACCACGCCGGAATGCGCGTGAAAATGATTACCGGGGATCACAAGGGCACCGCCGCCGCCATCGGCAAGCAGATTGGCTTGCTGAATCCGGACAAGGTACTGACCGGGAGCGACCTGGACATCATGGGCGACGCCGCACTGGCGGCTGCCGTACTGGAGACGGACATCTTCGCGCGTACCAGCCCGGAGCATAAGCTCAGGCTGGTCATGGCGCTGCAAGCGCACGGCCTGACCGTCGCAATGACGGGAGACGGCGTAAACGACGCACCCGCCCTCAAGCGCGCCGACGCCGGCATCGCCATGGGGTTGAAAGGCAGCGAAGCCGCCAAGGAGGCGGCGGAACTCGTTCTTGCCGACGACAATTTTGTTTCTATCGCCGCCGCTGTGCGCGAGGGGCGCACCGTTTACGACAACATCAAGAAAGTCATCAGCTGGACCTTACCGACCAACGCGGGTGAAGCAATGACAATCATCGTCGCGCTGCTTTTCGGCATGACGCTGCCGATCACCCCGGTGCAGATACTGTGGGTCAACCTCATCACCGCGATCACACTCGGGCTGGCGCTCGCGTTCGAGCCCACTGAAGAGAACACCATGCGGCGACCGCCCCGGCCGAGAAACGAGCCGCTACTCACCGGAGACCTGGGATGGCACATCATTTTCGTTTCCACGTTGTTTCTTGCCGGCGTATTCGGCATCTACACCTACTCTATCGATCGCGGGTATTCGATTGAGCTCGCGCGCACGATCGCCATGAACACGCTCGTGGTCATGGAAATCTTCCATCTGTTCTTTATACGAAACATCTACGGGACGTCGCTCACCTGGAAGGCGGTGCGCGGCACCAGAGTCGTGTGGGCAACCGTTATCAGTGTGACCGCCGCGCAGTTCGCCATTACCTACCTGCCGCCTTTGCAGCGAATATTCAGCACACAACCCGTACCGTTTCTCGACGGTGTTGTCATCGTTGCTGTCGGCGTCGCGCTGTTCGCGATCATTGAAACGGAAAAACAACTTCGCTTTCGTTTGCGCGAACTTCGAACGCCGCGACGCGGGCCAATACCATGAACAAGGATCCTGGCAATGGGTTATTCCAGCATCCTGTACGTTGGTACTGGGTCCAGACATGAAAGGAATCTCGAGATGAGCACGGACTCGAATGATCGCTCTCTGAACGCGTTCCTCCCGGAAGCCGTTCAGCCTGTGGCAAACCGGCGGTGAATGCAGTAGTGTTATTACCGACATGCGACCCAATAACTAATGAGCGAACGGGAGGGGGCCGGAAGGCGCTTTGATACCCGATATTTTCAGCCCGCCGCGAGACGAATACCAAAAAGCCGGTTCCGGTTTCGGGATAGGGAAATAGATCGGCTGAGGCATACTTATGACCAAACCCTGTCTCGGTCCCGATCCAAGGCCCCGTGCGCCGAAGTTCTCCGTGCCTGTCGGCGCCTGTGACTGCCATGCACACGTACTCGGGCCGCCGGAGAAGTATCCCTATGTCGCCGCGCGTTCCTACACGCCACCGACTGCCTTGCTGGAGGATTACCAGGCACTGCATCGGGTATTGGGGATAGAAAGAGCCGTAATCGTCCAGCCGTCGGTTCACGGTACCGACAATCAGGTTACGCTCGACGGAATCGCCGGATACGGCTCCAACGCTCGTGGCATTGCCGTCGTCGAGGCCGATGTTGATGATCGCGAACTGGCGCGGCTCCACGCAGGCGGTATTCGCGGCGTGCGGCTGAATTTGTTGTTCGGTGGCGGCGTCGGCTTGCAGGCACTCGAACCACTGTCAGAACGCATTGCCAACCTGGGATGGCACGTCCAGTTATTGCTCGATGCCCGGAATCTGGTCGAACTGGCGCCCCGGTTGCGTCAACTGCCGGTTGCAGTTGTGGTCGACCATATGGGACACATGAACGTGGCGCACGGTATTGACCACCCCGGATTTCAGGCGCTGCTGGAACTGGTTCGGGATGGCACATGCTGGATCAAGCTCTCTGGCAATTACCGGATCTCGGCCTCGGGTCCGCCTTACGCGGATGCAATTCCATTCGCACGCGCGCTGATCGAAGCCGCTCCAGGCCATATGGTGTGGGGAACCGACTGGCCGCATCCTGCACTGGAGGACTTCATGCCAAATGACGGCGATCTGCTCGACGCGCTCGACGACTACGCACCGGAGGCAGACCTGAAGCGCACAATACTGGTAGATAACCCGGCGCGCCTTTACGGCTTCGACGGATAGGGGCGAAGTAACCGCGTCCGGCGGCGCTTCAACCATCCAGGCAGGGTTACAGGCAAAAAAAACACCCCTGCTTTGAGGGGTGCAAGATTTCCGGGAGAGAGATTGCATGAAGATTTGTTTATCCTGATCGCCCAACTCGGGCGCGCAGTTGTTGCTCGGTATGACCGCTTCGGCCCTGACTCGCGTCATCGGCCGGACAAGGTCAAATGATTCCGGTAAGGATTTTCGCGCCGGGCATTCCGTCGAGTTGAACGCGTTTGGCGGCGTCTTCGAGCACCTTGTGCTCGTTGGCGTCACCACCGGGGCCTTGCGGGTGCGGTGCGGCGAGAGAAGTGCCCGAAGCGAATATTGCAGCCAGTGAAGCCGCGACAAGAATGTGTTTGGTTGCTGACATTTGATCCTCCTTCAGGCATTGAGTTAAAAGTGTTCTGGCGGAAATGTGTCTCGTCAGCCAGTGGGAAGATAGTACGGTTCAGGCCGCGCTACGGCTGCGAACTGCGACACCGCACAAATGTGCGATATTCACAAAATGCGCTAATCCGGCCAGTTCGCCGCCAGCCCGGCCCCGGATCAGGCTGGAGGTCGCCGATGTGACGCCATCAAGCGGAGATACGATGAGCCCAGATACGAACAACACGCCATTTCGCACAGGCGATTTCGAAATCGACATCATTGTTCACGGTTTTCCCGGGAAGAGCGTGTGTCATGGCGTGCTCGGGTTCAGCACCATTGCGCTGGTGCGGTGCGGTCAGCGGGCAGCACTGGTCGATGTTGGCTCTTTCGGACAGCGCCTGTTATTGATCGAACGCCTGGCCGAGCGCGGGCTGAAGCCGGAGCACATCACCGATGTGCTGCTGACGCATTCCCATTACGATCATTCCGTTAACTGGCTGATGTTTCCTGAAGCCAATGTGGTCATCGGCCGTGACGAACTGGACTGGGCATTGCAGCAAACCTGGGGTGAAACTTTTGTGCCGGAACTCTACATGCGCGAACTGAGCCAATCGCCCCGTTTGCGTACGATCGGCGATGGCGATGAAGTATTCCCCGGTGTGACCGCTTATCTGACACCTGGCCACACCCCGGGCAGCGTCGTATTCGTTCTCGATGCCGGCGAGCGTGACGTCATATTCACCGGCGATGCGTGCAAGAACCGCGCGGAACTGGTTTCACGCACTGCTGACATGACCTACGACAAAGCCATAACGAACGCGTCAATCGAGGCGATATGGGAGTTTTGGTCGCGCCGCCCGGGTAGCATTCTGGTTCCCGGTCACGACCAGCCGATGGTTCAGGAGGACGGCAAAGTACGTTACCTGGGTAAGCGCGAAGCGGCAATCCGTGCCTGGTTCGGAGAGGACCTGAATGAGACTACGGTAATTTCACTTGCAGGTAGTGCCTGAAACCCGGCGGCCAGAATTGCACGCCTTTGTGATGCATGACTTCTGACCATGAGCAATCCTTAAGAATTCAAACCGCTGTTCCGGACCAGCCCGGTTCTGGAATTGATCGGGCCACTCTACTGCAAGGGAAAAGGCGAAGGCCTCCAAATACTAGCTCCCGGACTCAATTGACTCTGTTCCCATCAGCCTTCCATCGGCTGACATCAATATCGCGACCCAATGCAGCGGCGGGATATGGGAGCAAATAATCGCGACAATCACCATGATCGGTACACTCAGCATCATTCCAGGCACGCCCCAGACACCACCCCAGAACGTGAGTGCTGTCAGAATCATGAATGAGCTCAAATTGAGAGAACGCCCCATAAAAACCGGTTCCAGCACGTTGCCGATCAGGAACTGTGCGGCGCCAAGGCCCAGCACCACCAACAGGAATGGCGTGAGCGTATCGAATTGCACCAGCGCCAGTAACGACGGAAATATCACCCCGATGACCGAGCCAATGTTCGGAATGTAATTAAGGAAAAAGATAGTCAGCGCCCAGGTCGCCGCGAAGTCCAGCCCGACCAGTTTCAGGATGCCGTACGCTACCAGTGCCGTAAGCAAGCTGACGACTGTCTTGATCAGCATGTAACGCTGCACTTTTTGCGAAATGTGAAGCGCGAGATGGCGCGTCCGGGCGGTCCGCCCCGCATCAGTATGCAACCGTGCGATCTTGGAAGGCAGATTTCGCTGCTCCACCAGCAGGAATCCAACATAGATCCCGACCAGAACGATATTGGCGATGGTTGCGCCGACCGCGGTGCCCAGCCAGGTAAATACGCGGCCCACGTTCAGCCGTTCAAGCAACTGGGCGACGGCTGGTAACTGCTCTATGCCCAGAAGATCCATCACCCGTTCCGCAAGGCGCAAGAAATTTTCCTGGTAGACCGGTGCGGCTTTCTGCAGCGCGGTCGCCTGGCCCGCGAGAATGACGTAGACCAGGTAAACGCCCAGCAACATCACAGACACGGCAAGAATCGTGGCAAGCCAGCGCGGCATCGTGTGGCCGCCCGGTCCGAGGCGCTGAAAATGCCCGCGCAAGGCGTCGAGCAGGCTCCATAAGAGCACGGCCACTGCGAGCGGAATGAGGAACTGGCGTCCCGCCACCAGCAGCCCAATGACCACCGCAACAATGACGCTCCAGTACATGAGTTTTTGGGCCCCGAACCCGCCTGCAGCCTGTTCATCGGGGGTCATGCGTCGTCCACCTTGGACTTCTTTTCCTTGCGGTGTTCCTTAATCGAATCAACTACCGTCTTGATCAACGGTGCAAGGCTGGCCAAACCAACCCCGATCTGCCCGCCTTTGGTCAGAATCGAGAAGCCGCTGCGGATTCGCTGCACATCATTTCCGACCTTGCTGACCTCTTGCTGAAGCTCATCAACGTCGGCTGTCAATTCCTCCAGGGCCATCTCGCGGATTTCCCGCGCCATCTTTTCTTCGGGACCGGCCTTGACCCGCCAGCCGATAATTCCCAGCAAGAGTGCAAGCACTGCGTTACCAGCCGCGACCAGAAACGCCGAGTCGCTGGGACTGTAGCGTTCACTTAACCACTGATAAGCACCGATGTTTATCATCACCACCGCAAGCAAGAAAAGACCTGCCGCCATGGCAAAGAAAATTGCGCGATTCACCAGGCGCCTGGACTTCACCCGCGCGAGATTCATCTCCGCACTGGCGAGAATGCGTAGTTTCAGCAACGTTTCTTCCATTGCGCCCCCCCTAGCGTAAGTAACGCCCGACAAGAACGCCGAGCATGAAAACCCCAAGCGTAGGCAGGGCCGGCATATCGCGAACCTCTTCCTGTAACAGCTTTGCGAGGTCCTCGATCTGTTCCCTGATGGTTTGCTCGGCCTGCTCCTGCCCCGCACCCATTGCAGGGTCTTCCTCCTCTTCTTTTGTAGCGGCCTTATGCTTTCGTCGGGCCGCCGCCAGTTCGGCTACCTGCTTGCGGAGCCGTAACAACTCCTCGTGTACGTCTGCATTTGTCATGTTGCTTTCCTTTGCTTGACTGACTTGTCTCCGCCAGCTTCTGTCCCCGACCATCAAGGACGTTCCAAACTGCCGGCATTCTACGTTTCATCGCCCGCGCAGGCAGGCAGTTACGCCCGACCGAAGTTATTTCGGTGTCGCGGCATCCGCGCTTTCGACCCGAACATCAAGGCGGCCCGTACGCACGTGCAGATCACGCTGCGGGAACGGGATCTCAATGTGATCGGCCCGGAACTCGTCCTCGATTGCCCAAAGATAGGCCGCCTCTGTTCTGCTCGGACTGGCGACCAAATCGGCACCGACCCACACCACCAGTTCAAATTCGAGGCTACTGTTACCGAAACCGACCAGCCACACGTCTGGTTGGCGGCCGGGATCAAGCACAGTGCCTTCAACACGGCGGGCAGCGCGAAGTACCGCCGCTTTGACACGGTCCTTGTCAGACCCGTAAGCCACACCAAACGGAATGCGTAACCTGTGGACGCGGCTGTGGTATGTCCAGTTGGTTACCCGTCCATTGACAAATTCCGAGTTCGGAACAATGACATCAACATCGTCGTTCGTGGTTACCCGTGTAAAGCGCAATCCAATCTCGCGTACGTGACCACGAACTCCCGACTGAAGATCGACAAAATCTCCGACTTTGAGTGTGCCTTCCATCAGAATGACAATGCCGGAGACGAAATTTGCGACAATGTTCTGGAGACCGAAACCAATACCGACACCGACTGCGCCGCCGAAAAGCGCAAGACTGGCAAGACTGAATCCGATGTAATTCAGGCCAATCAGCGTGCCGACTATCCACACGACGTACCTGAGCACTCTCGCCCATGCATACACCGTAGCCGTGCTGTGTTTGCGGCCGTCTCCACGCAGTCCGATACGGCGGATGCCTTTCTCCAGAGCCGCGGCAAACCACCAGACCAGCACAATGATGATGACCAGACCAAACAAACGGCCGGCAGATACCGGCGTGTCGCCCAGTGTGAACCACGGGATACTGAACCAGTTATAGATCCTATCTATCATCAAAGCCTGCCTTCGTTCACCGTGTCTTTCTCCAACCCGGGTTTATCGCGGCACTTCACCATTGACGGTTGTGCGATACATCTCTCTGCGGAAACCGTCGTAGTCGTTGAACGCCTGATGGATGCATATGCGGTTATCCCACACCGCCAGGGTGCCGCGCTCCCAGTGCAGACGGCAACTGAACGCCGGCTGCGCCACGTGCTCCTTGAGAAAACCCAGTATGGCGTCCGCTTCGGCCGGTGCCATGCCTTCGATACCGCGGGAATAGGTGTGATCCACGTAGAGCGCTTTCTCGTCAGTTTCGGGATGGGTGCGCACAACCGGATGGAACCAGCCGGCCACCATCTTCTGGGTATTAACGTTCAGTTTCATATTGCCGAAACCCTTGCCTTCTCTTTCCTCACCCTCTGCTCGCCTGGCGCTATTTTCTTCCTGCAAGTTGGCAACAACGTCAGCCGCCGTCATGTGTACCTTGAGCGGCGCGATCACTTTCTTCATCGTGTCACTCAGACAGTTGTACGCCAGCACGGTGTTGCACCAGATCGTGTCGCCACCGTAAGCCGGA
>Ga0316191_10001435_pt1 | contig 16776 bp, 12 predicted proteins | sample Eddworburr2cm_MG_FD_204928 | JGI IMG/M metagenome (GOLD analysis project Ga0316191, IMG submission 204928) | Coastal sediment microbial communities from Maine, United States - Eddy worm burrow 2 cm | ecosystem: Environmental > Aquatic > Marine > Coastal > Sediment | place: USA: Maine...
TCTCAAAAAGGATCATCTGGATCCGGAAACCATGGTGAAGGTAAAAGCCCTGAACCAGCATGCCGAACAGAGGGGGCAAACCCTGGCACAGATGGCCCTGGCCTGGATCCTCAGCAGAGATCAGATCACCTCGGTTCTGATTGGTGCCAGTTCCGTGTCCCAGCTTGAAGCCAATGCTGCCACCATCCACAAGCTGGAATTCAGCAGGGACGAGCTGTCCTACATTGATAATATCCTGGTCTGATCCGCAGCTCCTAGGGTTCCGGATGCGGGGAAGCATCTTCCGATCCGCTGTGTTCACGTTTAAAGCGATCAAAGCGGTTCTCGCTTAATTGGGGCGGCCAGTGATTGTTCCCGGAATCACAATCGGCGGTTTCCTGATTGGGATCCAGGGTGATGGCCACCACTTCCTTCTCCAACAGAAACAGCTTGGAGGTCTTTAGATTATTGCTGCTCCAGATCTGGGCCGGCACCCTTTTAGTCTCCTGACTGCCATCGGCATATTCAAACTGGATTACCAGTGGCATAATCATTCCTCCCACATTGGAGAAATCCAATTGGTAATAAGTGCCTTCGCCCTCATCGTTGGCCTGGGTAATCACGGTATCCAGAGCAATGTCCACCCGGTCGGTGGTGTAGAACCAGCCCCTCCAGAACCAATCCAGATCCATGGCAGAAGCATCCTCCAGGGTCCGGAATAGATCCTCAGGCGTGGGGTGCTTGAACTTCCACCTCTGGGCATACTGTTTGAAGGCAAAATCGAAATACTCCCTGCCCATGATGGTCTCTCGCAACATATTCAGACCGGTGGCCGGTTTCTTATAGGCATTGTTCATCATCTGCCTGATCAACTCTCCGTTCAACATTATGGGGGCTATATTGGACTGATCTCCTTTCATGTAATTCACAATTTCGGAAGGAGTACCCATGGAGGCAGGATAATTCTCCTCCCATTCTCTTTCGGCTACTCCCTGTAAGAAGGAGTTTAATCCTTCGTCCATCCATGTCCATTGACGTTCGTCGGAATTAACGATCATGGGAAAATAATTATGTCCCACCTCATGAATAATCACAGATATCATCTGGTGCTTGACCCGGTCGGAATAAGTGCCGTCCTTTTTGGGCCTTCCCCCGTTAAAACAAATCATGGGATACTCCATGCCAATTTGTGCGGTATGCACCGAATAGGCAATGGGATAGGGATACTCAAAGGTCATGCGGGAATAAACCCTAAGGGTATGGGCCACTGCCCGGGTGGAAAATTCCTCCCATAGCGGATTCCCTTCCTTGGGGTAAAGTGATGTAGCCAGAACCGTACGGTCCCCGAATTTAACACCCATGCCGTCCCAGATGAATTTCCGTGAACTGGCAAAGCCAAAATCCCTTACATTCTCTGCCTTATATTTCCAGGTCTTCTTGTTGGTGGATTTGCCCTTCTCAGCTTCAATGGCTTCCTCCTGAGTTACAATAAGCACAGGCTCCTCAAGGGAATTCTTTGCTGCTTCGAAGCGCTGCAGCTGTTCTGATGACAATACTTCCTCCGCATTGACCAGGACTCCGGTGGCTCCCACCACATGATCCTCAGGTACGGTAATCTCCACCTCATAATTTCCAAAGGGAAGAGCAAATTCGGTCTGCCCCAGAAACTGATTGTTCTGCCAGCCTTCCACTTCGCTGTATACTGCCATCCTGGGAAAGAACTGAGCAATGGTATAGACATAGTTGTCATCTTCCTCGAAGTATTCCATGCCCGAACGCCCTCGCATTTTCATGCGGTCGTTGATGTTGTACCACCAGCTTATTGCCAGTTCGGTACTCTGACCAGGCTCAAGGGCTTCGGGAAGGTCAATCCGCATCATGGTATAGTTAATGGCGTGGGGAAGTGGAAAGCCCTCTCCGTCAGTTACAGAGAGGATTTTGAAGCCCCCGTCAAAGTCACCCAAAAACATGCTCTTGTAAAAGCCATAGCGCATATGCCTGGTCTGCAAAGGAGTAATGGCCAGAGTCAGGCTCTCCTTCTGCCTCATGTTCTGATCGAGCTGTACCCAAAGATAAGTCAGCACATCGGGCGAATGGTTGATGTACTCAATGGTTTCCTGACCGGTGATTTTCTGGTTCTGATCGTCCAGCTCAATGGAGATCTTGTAGTTCGCCTGCTGTTGCCAGTACAGCTGTCCAGGTGCCCCCGAAGCGGTCCGGTAAGCATTTGGGGTGTTGAACTCAGTACCCATCTGGCGGAACTTATTCTGGGCGGGAATCATTTTCTCCTGGGCAAACAGTGATGCCGTCAGTAAGGCAATCAATAGTACTGTGCTAATTCTCTTCATCTATGGTGATTATTTTAAGGCTCTCAAGTTAACAAAAGAATTGCCATATTTGTTTACTACAAACCAAAGTTATGAGGCTCAGCAGAAAGGTGATAAGCATGGGAGTGCTCCTGGTAACCATGATTCTTTGCGGCGGATGGCTGCCGCATAAATTCTACGTGAGCCTGACAGAACTCAGGTACAATGCTCAGAGTGAGCGATTTGAATTATCCATGCGTATTTTCCCTGACGACCTGGACCGGGCCCTTTTAGAAAGAAGCGGAATCCAAACCCAGCTGGCCACCGAACTGGAACATGAAGATGCCGACAGCCTTATGAGGGCTTACCTCCTGGAGAGTTTTAGCCTTCAGGCAGACGGTGTCGAGATTGTATTTTCCTACCTGGGGAAGGAACCCGAATCGGATGCCATTTGGTGCTACCTTGAGTCAGGTCCGCTACCTGCACCACAGAAGCTGTCCATTCGTCATGAGCTGCTCACAGAGATCTTTCCGGACCAGGTGAACATTGTCCAGGTATATGTAGCAAACTGGAACAAAGGTTTGCTGCTTAGCCGAAATCAGCCCCTGGGCAAACTTAATATCGGAAAATAATCAATCCAGCTCAAGCTCAAGCTTGTCCAGCTCCTTAGAGATCACCTCCACCTCATCCGCAGATAGCTTCACCTCCATGGCACCAGCATTCTGTTTCACCTGCTCTTCAGTGCGGGCTCCTACCAGGGCCACAGTAATTCCCGGCTGAAGTAAGGTCCAGGCTATCACCAATTGGGAAAGAGTGGCTCCTTTATCATCTGCCAGGGGTTTGATCTTCTCGAGGAACTTGTTGGTCCTGATCAGGTTATTGATCTTGAAATGGGCAGTTTCGGGCCTGTTATCCCCAGGTGCAAAAGGATAATCTGGAGTGATTTTACCTGTGAGCAATCCGCGCTGAAGCGGAGAGTAGGCCAGAATCCCGCAATCGTTATCCATGCACCACGGCACCACTTCCTCTTCAATATCTCTGCGAACCATGCTATAGGGTACCTGGTTGGAGCTAAGCTCAACCACCCCTGCAGCTTTGGTCATCTGTTCCACCGAATAGTTACTAACCCCGGCTGCCCTGATCTTTCCCTGCTTCAGCAGTATGCTAAAGGCTTCCATGGCTTCCTCAATGGGAGTGGTATTATCGGGCCAGTGAACCTGGTAGAGATCGATGTAGTCGGTCCCCAGGTGTTTCAGGCTATCCTCACACTCGGCGATGATGCTGTCCTTTCCCGAATATACATAGACATCCCTTTGCATGCCGCTGTTGTCGTTGGTAGTAAAGAAATATTCTCCCTTTTTGCCTTCCCAACGCATCCCGCATTTGGTCAGAATCTCATACCGATCCCGTTTTCCTTTAATGGCCTCACCGAGTACTTTCTCCGAATGGCCAAAACCATAGATGGGTGCCGTATCGATGGAGGTGATCCCGTAATCCAGGCAGGACTCAATGGCCCTGAGGGAATCTTTCTTATCGGATCCTCCCCACATCCATCCCCCGATGGCCCAGGCTCCCAGGGCAATGGGTGAAATCGGCAATTGTGATTTTCCTAATGCTCTTTTTTCCATATTGATCTAAATTTTGAATTGTTCTGCAATTTCAGAAGGAAGATAATTCTCGTAGCTCAGGCAAACTTCCCTTGAAAAGCGAATGGCCGTTCCAATCAGCTCTTCCCACTGGAAACGATTCAGCGACCCGATTTGTTCCCTCTTATAGTCCTTAAGCCAGATGCCGAAAAGCAAACCCGCATTAAAAGTATCCCCTGCCCCGATGGTGCTTACTGGTTCAATGGTCTCCACCTCCATGTGGAAGGATAGGGATCCGGTTCGGACATGCACCCCTTGGGCGCTGGCAGTGTAAATCAAAGCATCGGAATGCTTGCCCACTTGTTCCCAGGCTTCATCAGGAGTCCGTGCCTCAAAAATGTTTAAGAGGTCCTCATCGGAGGCACGCACCACGCTGGCATAAGCCATATTTTCTTCTATGTCCGGAATCAGAGCCTCCCGTTCAGGATTGTGAGTGCTTCTGAAATTCGGGTCATACACGATGGTGGCCCCGGCTCTGGCTGCCTTATCCAGCAAGAGCTTCACCCTGGGACGAATTCCCGGATTCAGGGCATAGAAGGATCCAAACATCAGCAGGTCACTGGCCTGAAATTCGGGAAACTCCACCGCCAGCCTCTGGTGTGGATAATCCTTGTAAAACTGGTATTCAGCGTCGTTCTGTTCGTTTAGAAAAGCAAGCGCAATGGCCGACTGCCCTTCCTCAAACCTGCTTAGATGGGAGGCATTTACCCCATTCCGCTCCATAAAATCCCGGATCAGGTCCCCTACTCTGTCCCTGCCCACTTCTGAGATGAAGGTGATGGGAGCTCCCAGTCGTCCCAGGGTAATGGAAGCATTAAAGGAAGATCCCCCGGGTTTGGCGGTTTGTGGTTCCGCCCCCTTGAAGATTATGTCCAGAATGGTCTCTCCAACGGCATAAATATGCATGCTTTCTCTATTTTACCAGCCTCGAAATGGCCTTGAATTCCTCCGTGCCAGCTACCACAGCCAGTTCGAAAAGTATTGATTCACAGGTGCTGATTATTGCTCCTTCGGAACGCATTCGTTCCACTGCTACCCCCTTATCTACAGGATTCCGGGAGGAAATGCAGTCTTCGATCACCACTACGGTGTATCCCTCTTCCAATAGATCCACTACAGTCTGAAGCACACACACGTGCGCTTCAATGCCACAAAGGATGATCGTAGGGCGTTCCAAAGATTTTAATTTGTCTGAAAACGATGCTTCGCCGCAACAGGAAAAGGAGATTTTCTCAAGCACCGCTTCATTGTCCAGCAGCAAAGATAAAGGCCTCAGTGTGGGACCCAGGCCTTTGGGATACTGTTCGGTAATCACCATCGGAACCTGGAGCACTTTCAGCCCCTCCAGCAAGATAGTAGTCCGCCGAAGAAGCTCCTCCTTTTGATCCATGTGGGGAAAAAGTTTCTCCTGAACATCGATCAATAATCCCGCTGACAATTCCTTCTTAATCCGCATTCCCTGCCTCCCTTGATTTTTCACCCAGGTATCCTCCATGGTGCCTTCGGGCATAATCCTTTGCTGTAAATCCGATCTTTTTCATCATAAGCACTACCAAAACATCACCGATGACCGCCATGCATGTTGCCGAAGTGGTGGGTGTAAGCCCCAGAGGACATACCTCCGGTGGATTTCCTGTATAAAGTACAAGGTGGCTCTGCCTGGCCAGCTGACCCTCAGGGTTTCCTGTGATAATCACTACCGGAATTCCGGGGTGCAAGAGATGGGTGAGTTCCACCAGTTCGAGGATTTCCCTTGTTTTTCCTGAATTGGAAAGCACCAGCAAAACATCGTTTTCCCTGATAATTCCAAGGTCGCCATGTTGTGCCTCACTGGGGTGAAGGAATAGGGCCGGTGTTCCGGTAGAGCTCAGGGTAGTGGCCATGTGGTTGGCCACATGACCCGCCTTTCCCATTCCACTGGCAATAACCTTTCCACCATGTTCATGTATTCTTTCAAAAATCAACTCTATAACCTCGGCATAATCGGGAGTAAGCGGAATGGACTGGATTGCCTGAGCTTCCAGTTCCAATACCTTCCTTATATCATCTGTTGAAATACTATTCATTGGCTAACTGTATGAGCTGCCAAAGTTAATAAAAAGAGCGGATCGAAGGCTAGGGATCGCTTTCACTAAACTCCCTGATGATGGCTTCCGTGGTGGCCACCTTTGCGTAGCTCCCCTGTAAGGTATTGAGAGTAGCATAGTGCACATTGGCCGCCGGAATAATGTGCTCCTCATATTGCAAGGTCCTGGTGGCACAGGCATCAGAAGCAAGCATACAGGTAAAACCAAAGTCATGTGCTGCACGCACAGCTGCCTCCACGCACATGTGTGTCTGCATCCCACAAATCACCAGTCTTTCAATAGAATCCTTCTGAAGCACCTTCAGCAGATCTGTGTCCGTAAAGGCATTGACCTGGTCCTTGGAAAACACACTTTCCTCAGGCAAGGGCTTTACATAGGGATGAATGTTCCCTCCCGGTTCAAAATTGTGCCGTACATGGTACACCGGAAACTCATTTCCCCTGAAAAGATCCAGCAGAAGTCCGGCATTCATGCCAGCAACCTCCGGGTTCTCCAACTGCATTCTGCCTCCCGGAAAATAAAATTCCTGTACATCAATGATCAGTAAGGCTGTTTTTTGTCCCTGAAGGTCAAAGGGCATTCCTGACAGCACCAGCATCAGAAATGCAAAAATCTGGAGTCTCATAGCAGGCAATTTAAGGATTTGATCTCAACCAGTCAATATTCAATACATACATACATTTATACTAAATAGGGGGTCATCTTTCTTATTATATATATATTCACATCTCACCCCCTATTTCTACGGGGGTATTATTTAGAAAAAATATGTTTATATTTTTAATACCCCCTTTTTATTAGGGGTTGTAAATTATATTTCTACTTTTGCTTCGAATTGTTATTAATCTAATCCAAAAAATTACAGTTATGAAAAGATCTCTAGTTTCCAGAGGAGTGTTGATGCTCTTAGCAGTGGCATTGTTGACCACATCAGTAAATATGAATGCACAGGAAGATGAACAAAGCTCACCCTTCAGTGTGGGAGGAGACCTTGTGAGCAGTTACCTATGGCGTGGTACCAAGTTTGGAACCGGTCCTGCCATCCAACCTTACCTTTCTTTTGCAGTAGGAGGTTTTGAAATCGGCGGATGGGGATCATATTGTTTCACCAGTAACGAAGCTGCAGAGGCCGACCTTTATTTAAGCTATGGTTTTGATTTCGGTCTTAGCATCGGACTTACTGATTACTATTTTCCTGGAAGCAATTATTTCGATTATTCCACTGTATCGGGCGCACATGCCTTTGAAATCAACCTGGGATACGAAATCAAAGGACTCTCCCTGTCAGCCAACTGGGTGATGAATGAGGCGGGATCTGCAGGATCGGCCGGGAACGATTTGTATTTCGAAGCTGGATATGGATTCAAATACTTCAGCCTCTTTGCAGGTGCTGGAGATGGATGGCATACCTCCAATGGAAATTTCAATGTGTGCAACATTGGAATCTCAGCAGAACATGAAATAAATATCTCTGAAAAGTTTGCCCTTCCTGTAAGCGGGGCCCTTATCTGGAACCCACAGCGTGAAGAGTTCCATGTGGTAGTAGGCGTATCATTCTAAATATATAAATCATGAAAAAAGTTGAAGCAATAGTCCGCAAGACCAAGTTTGAAGAGGTGAAAGAGGCCCTTCATGAGAATGGCATCGAATTCTTCTCCTTCTGGGAGGCCCGGGGTGTGGGTATGGCCAGGGAGAGCAGGGTGTATCGTGGCATTGCCTACGATACCAGTTCCATCGAAAGGCTGTATCTGCAAATCGTTGTGCGTGATGTAAACCTGGAAAAGACCATTGAAACCCTGATCAAATCTGCTTCCACCGGTGAAGTTGGGGATGGGAAAATATTTGTCTCCACCCTGGATGAAAGCATCCGGATCAGGACCGGCGAGAAAGGCGATGAGTCACTTTATATTAAAGATTAACGAGCCCTTGGCTTCTAACTTGAAAAATCATTTATTATGGAAGATTTAACAACAATTGTATCTGAATTTACAGTTTCAATAGATACTATTTGGATCCTGGTTGCCGCCGTACTGGTGATGTTTATGCAGCCCGGTTTCGCCCTGGTGGAGGCAGGTTTCACAAGATCAAAAAACACCGCTAACATACTTATGAAGAACCTCATGGACTTTTCCATTGGTTCCCTTATATTCTGGATATTGGGATATACCCTGATGTACGGAGAAGACATCGGTGGCTTTGTAGGTAAAATTTCCCTCTTCTTCGGAAGCGATGAAATCAACGGAGTGCCCGATAAAGCATCCCTGATGTTTCAAACCGTATTTGCAGCCACAGCAGCTACCATAGTATCGGGAGCTGTAGCTGAGCGGACCAAATTTTCTGCCTACATCGTATTCAGCATTGCCATTACGGCGGTGATTTATCCTATCTCCGGTCACTGGGTATGGGGAGGCGGATGGCTTTCGACCATGGCCACTCCCTTCCACGATTTTGCCGGATCCACCGTGGTCCACTCTGTGGGTGCATGGGTAGGACTGGCGGGAGCTATAGTGATTGGTCCCCGGATTGGAAAATACACCAAAGAGGGGAAAGCCAGGGCCATACCCGGACAAAACCTGGCACTGGGAGCACTGGGTGTATTCATTCTCTGGTTTGGATGGTTCGGATTTAATCCCGGATCGCAGCTGGCTGCAGCAGGTTCGGAAAATGCTTCTGCCATCTCTCACATTTTCATAACCACCAACCTGGCAGCAGCTGCTGGAGCAGTTACAGCCATGATAGTAACCTGGATCAAATACAAACGCCCGGGACTCTCGCTTACCCTGAACGGCGCCCTGGCCGGCCTGGTAGCCATTACCGCCGGTTGCGATACCGTGAGTCCTGGAGGCGCACTCATAATTGGAATCCTGGCGGGCGTCCTGCTTGTATTCGGTGTGGAATTTATCGACAGGAAGCTTAAGGTGGATGATCCGGTGGGTGCCATATCCGTGCATGGATTGAACGGAGCCATGGGAACCATCGCCGTAGGCTTGTTTTCTACTTCCAACGGCCTCTTTTATGGAGGGGGTGCCGCCCAGCTGGTATCTCAGCTGATTGGAGTAGCAGCAGTAGCCGCCTGGGCCATGGGGCTAGGATTCCTGGTATTCATTGGCCTGAAAAAGACCATCGGGGTACGAGTATCCAAAAGGATAGAGGAAGAAGGCCTGGACATTTATGAACATGGAGAATCTGCCTATAACTAAGTCATGAACCTTTGCGCAAATGGCTGATATTTTAGCAATAAGCAAATGCAATAGGGGCCATTCCATGGGGATGGCCCCTTTCAATTTAAAAGTTATTAAAGGTCTTTAATTGCAAAAATGCAGTTTTCGGCTATATGATTGTTTTGATCCGATATTATTATAGCTTATATTTGCATTTCAAAACAAAAACATGAAAACTCATTCAAATCCGATGAATAAGGATGTGTCGAAGGGGATTGGCTGGTCTGGATGAGAATGGTATGAAATAAGCATAAGAAAGCCGTTCTCAACCTGAATTAGAGCGGCTTTTTTTAATGGACCCTCAAAGCAATGGCTGTTATGGAAAAAGATAGACCTGTACAGGCCGGATTATATAGAAACGCATTTGAACACGACAATTGCGGAATCGGGTTTGTAGCACATCTGAAAGGAAAGAAATCCCACGATATCATACGGCGTGGACTGGAAACCCTGGTGAATATGACACACAGGGGTGCTGAAGGGTCTGACAGCAAGACCGGAGATGGTGCAGGTGTGATGATCCAGGTACCCAGGGATTTTTATCTGATGCAGGGATACACCATACCTCATGAAGGGCAATTTGGAACGGGCCTGGTTTTTCTGCCTCAGGATGAGGTGGACGCAAAAAAATGCGAAGACATTCTGGTCCAAATTGTGAAAAAGGAAGGAGTAGATCTGATCGGATTCAGAGAGGTTCCCACAGACAACAGCTGTATTGGTGATATTGCACGAAGTGCGGAACCCCGCATCAAGCAAATTATGCTGGGAGCCGACCTTGATCAGGCGGAGCTTGAGCGGAAGCTGTATATCATCAGAAAGCGGGCCGAGAAATATGTGACTTCCACAAACATCAAGCAGAAGAGTTTCTTTTACCTTCCCAGCCTCTCCAGCCGGGTCCTGATCTACAAAGGCATGTTTACCTCCGAACAGCTGGGGGAGTATTTTCTGGACCTCCGCGACAGCAGACTGGAAAGTGCCATAGCCCTGGTACACTCAAGGTTCAGCACCAATACCTTTCCCTCATGGGACCTGGCACAACCCTTCCGCATGCTGGCCCACAACGGAGAGATCAATACAGTGAAGGGCAACCGATTCTGGATGCAGGCCCGGGAGTCCATCCTGAAATCGGAAATACTGGGCGACCTGGAAAAGATCTACCCTGTAATTGAACCAGACAAGAGCGATTCGGCCTCCCTCGACAATGTACTGGAATTTCTGGTGATGAGTGGAAAGTCTCTTCCCTATGCCATGTCGGTTTTGATCCCCGAATCCTGGAACCAAAAGAATCCCATATCGCCTGAACTGAAAGCTTTTTACCAGTACCATTCCACCTTTCTGGAACCCTGGGATGGTCCGGCATCCCTGATTTTCAGTGATGGACGCTACATTGGCGGCATGCTGGACCGCAACGGACTTCGCCCTTCCAGGTATGTGATTACCAAGGACGACTTGATGGTGATGGGATCTGAAGTGGGTGTACAATCCTTTGAGCCTGGCGAGATTCGTGAAAAAGGAAGACTGAAGCCGGGCAAGATCATCATGGTGGATGTGAAAAAGGGCAAGATCTACAGAGACGAAGAACTGAAAGAGCAACTGGCCTCGGCACATCCCTATACCGAATGGATCCGTAAAAACATGGTGAGCCTGGAGCAGATCCAGGCCGGGAATAAGATTCCCCCGGGTATGGGAGAGGAGTACAAACGTTACCTTACTTCCTTCAACTACAGTCGCGAAGACATTGAAACAATCATCAAACCCATGGCGGCCACGGCCAAAGAGCCCATCGGCTCCATGGGAAATGATGTGCCCACCACGGTGCTTAGCAAGAAACCCTACAGGCTCTTTGCCTATTTCAAACAGCTTTTTGCCCAGGTGACCAATCCGGCCATCGACCCCATCCGGGAAGAAATGGTGATGACGCTCACCTCTTACCTGGGATCCCTGCAGACCAATGTTTTATCCGAATCGCCCGACCATGTAAAAATGGTCAAATTCAAGAGTCCTATCATCGACAATACCTATTTCCAGGTGGTGAAGAACCTGAGATACAAGGGTTTTTCCAACCGGGTGATTGCAATGCACTTCGATGCCAGCAAGGGAGCGAAGGGACTTGAAGAAGCGGTGGCTGATATCTGCCGTCAGGCCGAAACGGCCGTGGATGAAAACAACAACTACATCATACTCACCGACCGCGACATCACTGAAAACAGGGCCCCCATCCCCTCTCTTCTGGCAGTTTCAGCGGTTCACCACCATCTGATCGACAAGCGCAAAAGAATGCAGATCGACATTGTGGTGGAATCGGCCGAACCTCGTGAAGTCATGCATTTCGCCCTTTTGTTCGGCTATGGAGCGAGCCTCATCAACCCCTATATGAGTTTTGCCATCATCGAGCAACTGGTGGAAAAAAGGGTCATTCAGCAGGATTTCGACAAAGCGCAGGAAAACTACATCGAAGCCTTAAACAAGGGCTTGCTGAAAATCCTGTCAAAAATGGGCATCAGCACCCTTCGGTCTTACCGCTCGGCTCAAATATTTGAGGCCGTTGGGATTCATACATCTGTGATGGACAAGTATTTCGAAGGAACCGTTTCACGTATTGGGGGCATTGGTCTGGACGAGATTTCCGAAGAGGTATTGATCCCCCACCGGAGAGCATATACCGAAGATGTGCATTCCATGATTCTGACCGAGGGGGTCTATTCCTACCGGAAATTCGGAGAGCACCATGCCTGGAATCCTGAATCGGTTGGACTCTTGCAATGGAGCACGCGCAATAACGATTACTCAAAATACAAGGAGTATGCAGCCGTGGTGGATTGTGAGACGGCCAAACCGGGCTTTCTGAGAGGTCTGCTAGACTATAAAAGGAATCCCATCCCCATTGAGGAAGTGGAACCCGCAGAGGCGATTTTAAAAAGATTTGTAACCGGGGCCATGTCTTATGGTTCCATCAGCCGGGAAGCGCACGAAGCCCTGGCCATTGCAATGAACCGCATAGGCGGACGAAGCAATACCGGGGAAGGCGGGGAAGACCCGGAACGTTTTGTCCCCCTCGAGAATGGCGATTCAAAGCGGAGTGCCATCAAGCAGGTGGCCAGCGGTCGCTTTGGGGTTACCACCGAGTACCTGGTCAATGCTGACGAGATTCAGATCAAGGTGGCCCAGGGTGCCAAGCCAGGCGAAGGCGGTCAGCTACCCGGGCATAAAGTGGATAAGATCATAGCGAAAACCAGGTATTCCATTCCTGGAATTACCCTGATCTCTCCTCCCCCCCACCACGATATCTATTCCATCGAGGACCTGGCCCAGCTCATCTTCGACCTGAAGAATGTGAATCCTGAAGCAAAAATATCCGTCAAACTGGTCTCTGAAACCGGAGTGGGAACTATTGCAGCAGGAGTGGCCAAAGCATCGGCCGACCTGATTACCATAAGTGGTGCAGAAGGCGGCACCGGGGCCAGTCCCACTTCCTCTATCAAGCATGCGGGTTTGCCACTGGAAATAGGACTGGCGGAAACCCAGCAGACCCTGGTGATGAATAACCTTCGTAAGCGGGTGGTCCTGCAGGCCGACGGACAGATGAAAACCGGTCGGGATGTAATCATGGCAGCCCTGCTGGGAGCCGAAGAGTTTGGTTTTGCGACCAGCGCCCTGGTGGTTTTAGGTTGTGTAATGATGCGCAAATGCCACCTCAATACCTGTCCGGTGGGCGTGGCCACCCAGAATGTGGAGTTGAGAAAGCGTTTCCGCGGGAAAGCCGACTTTGTGGAAAACTACTTCCGCTTTGTGGCTACCGAGGTTCGCGAATACCTGGCAGAACTCGGTTTCCGCACTTTTGATGAAATTGTGGGAAGATCCGATCTTCTGGAACGAAACGATACCGTAAGTCACTGGAAGACCAAACACCTGGATCTGAGCGATCTGACTGCCTTCCTGCCAGCTGCCACACGCAATCCCCTTTACAAGACGGAGGAGCAGCAGCATAAAATAGAAGGCGTGATCGACCATGAGTTAATCCGGCAAAGTGCGCCGGCCATCGAAAACAAGGAGGAAGTGATCATTCACATGCCTATCAAAAATACTGACCGCACCACCGGAGCCATGCTTTCAGGCACCATTGCCAGGAAGTATGGAAGTGAAGGACTGCCTGAGGGATGCATCAAGGTCAGGTTTGCTGGATCGGCCGGACAGAGTTTCGGGGCCTTTCTGGTACCCGGAGTAGAATTCTATCTGGAAGGAGACAGCAACGACTACCTGGGCAAAGGGCTGGCTGGGGGAAGAATCCTGGTGGTTCCTCCTGAGGGCTCTACCTTTGAATCGGATCAGAACATCATTATCGGCAATACGGTCCTTTATGGTGCTACCATGGGGGAAATATATATCTCAGGCGTGGCCGGGGAAAGGTTCGCAGTAAGAAACAGCGGAGCCACAGCCGTGGTGGAAGGTGTGGGGGATCACTGTTGCGAGTATATGACCGGGGGCCGCGTGGTGGTTCTGGGCAAAACAGGGCGGAATTTTGCTGCCGGAATGAGTGGTGGAGTGGCCTATGTGCTGGATGAAGAGGGCGATTTCGACTACTACTGCAACATGGGAATGGTGGAGCTCTCGCTGGTGGAGGACCTGAACGACCAGAAGGAATTGTTGGATCTTATTGCCCGACACTATGAATTTACTGGCAGTAAGGTTGCAGAGAAGATTCTGAGCCACATGGATAATTTCATGGACCGTTTTATCAAGGTGGTCCCCTATGAGTATAAGAAGGTATTGCAGGAATTGGCCCTGGAGGAGATCAAACAGAAGCTTGCCAAGGTGGAAACCGATGTGGAAATGATTGGTGACGTTTAAAAGAAGGAGACATGGCAGATCCTAAAGGATTTTTAAAAGTAGGCATGAAACCGGCCGGTAACAGACCGGTTCATGAGCGCACCGGGGATTACTCTGAGGTGGAGCAGGTGCTTAATTCAGCCGATCGTCAGCTGCAGGCATCCAGGTGCATGGATTGTGGCATTCCCTTCTGTCACTGGGGCTGCCCGGTGGATAACCTGATTCCCGAATGGAACGATTTGCTCCATCGGGGCGACTGGAAAGGGGCCAGCGACAGGCTCCATTCCACCAATAACTTTCCTGAATTTACCGGCAGGATTTGCCCGGCACCCTGCGAACATTCCTGTGTTCTGAACATCGATGAGGAGCCGGTCACTATCCGTGAAAATGAAGCGGCCATTGTGGAGAGAGCCTTCGCCGAAGGTTATATCAAACCTGCCCCGCCCAAGGTGAGAAGCGGGAAAAAAGTAGCAGTGATCGGAAGCGGTCCGGCAGGTATGGCTGCAGCCGACCAGCTGAATAAGGCAGGACACTCGGTCACCCTCTTTGAGAGGGATGAAAAAATCGGCGGATTGCTTCGTTACGGAATTCCCGATTTCAAGTTGAATAAACGCACCATCGACCGGCGCTTGAATGTGATGGAGGCAGAAGGTCTTGAAGTAAAGACCGGGGTAGAAGTGGGAAGAGATATCAGCGGAACCGAGATCATGAAAAACTTCGATGCGGTCTGCCTGGCCATTGGTGCCATGCAGCCCAGGGATCTGACTGTGGAAGGAAGGGAACTGGATGGGGTTCACTTTGCCATGGAATACCTCACGCAACAGAACCGTGTGAACGATGGAATATACGTGGCCTATGACAACCGGATCACTGCAGAAGGACGCAAGGTACTGGTCATCGGAGGCGGGGATACCGGCTCCGACTGCGTGGGCACGGCCATCCGACAGGGGGCAAAAAGTGTCACCCAGATTGAGATACTGCCCGAACCACCGGTCAAGCGCGCTGAAGACAACCCCTGGCCTTATTATGCGAAGACCCTGAAAACCTCTACTTCCCATGAAGAGGGGTGCTTTAGAAGATGGAGCCTCTCTACCCTGAGATTCATAGGGATGCAACAGCGGATTACCCACGCCGAAGTGGAGCAGGTAGCCTGGGACAGGGTGAATGGCAGCTATGAGATGAAAGCGGTCGCGGGAACCAAGGAAAAGATTGAAGCTGATCTGATCCTGCTGGCCATGGGCTTTGTTCACCCTGTTCAGGAAGGTTTACTGGCTGAGCTGGGGGTAGAACTTAATCCCAGAAAAAACATCCAGGTGAACCAGGAAATGTCCACCAACCTGGAGAAACTGTTTGCCGCGGGAGATGCTGCCGTTGGTGCCAGCCTGGTGGTTACCGCCATTGCCTCCGGTCGCAAGGTGGCCAAGAAAATAGATGACTTCTTAAGCAAGCAATAGGGGAAATATTCTTTTACTGAGAATACCCCCCTTATTTTCGCATGCCTCTTTTAATATATTTACTATTTTTTAATATCACGCCCCCTATTTATTAGGGGTGACTTACGAATATTATTATATTTGTAGAGATATTAAAAAAATAGCCTTATGAAAAAACAATGGCTCTTTGCATTGATAGCCTTTGGAATCATTGCCCTGCTGGGAATCATCTTTCCCTTTAGCTTCAACACCGGAAATACGGAAGGCATCGATACGGGCGATACAGCCTGGATGCTGGCCTCCACTGCACTGGTATTCCTTATGACCCCGGGATTAGGATTCTTTTACGGGGGCATGGTGAAGCCCAAGAACGTGATCTCTACCATCCTGCAAAGTTTCATTGCCATGGGATTAATCAGCATTCTCTGGGTGGTCTTCGGATTCAGCCTGGCCTTTGGAGAGAGCATCGGAAGCGAAGGCTATGGACTCTTTGGGAATCCAGCCACCTTTTTTATGTTCAAAGGAGTGGGTGGAGCCCCCGATCCCAATTTTGCAGGCACCATTCCCCTGGCACTCTTTGCCCTTTTCCAATTAAAATTTGCCATCATCACCCCTGCCCTCTTTACCGGCTCATTCGCCGGAAGGGTCAGATTTACTTCCTTGATGATCTTCATGGTGCTCTTTATGATCTTTATATACTGTCCCCTCGCCCACTGGACCTGGCATCCCAACGGCTTTCTTCGTAACTGGGGAGTCCTGGATTTTGCCGGGGGTACCGTGGTGCACATGTCGGCCGGAATGGCTGCCCTGGCCGGAGCCTTCTTTTTTGGTGCCCGCCGCGATTACGCCAGGCCCTCCTACCCGGCCAACATTCCCTTTGTATTGTTGGGTACCGGCTTGTTATGGTTTGGCTGGTTCGGTTTCAATGCCGGTTCGGCTCTTGGAGCGTCCGATGTAGCTGTAAAAGCCTTGCTAAACACCAACACTGCCTCGGCCTCGGCCATGCTTGTCTATATCTTTTTTGATGGGGTCAAAGGCAGGAAACCTTCTGCCCTGGGTGCCTGTGTGGGTGCTGTGGTGGGACTGGTGGCCATTACCCCGGCTGCAGGTTTCGTAAGCGTGGGTGCCAGCATTTTTATAGGAGGAGCAGCAGCCATTGCCAGCAACCTGATGATTTTTTACTTCTCCCGCAGGGGAGTGGACGATACCCTGGATGTATTTCCGGCCCATGGCATCGGAGGAATGACAGGCATGCTTCTGACGGGTGTTTTTGCCGA
>Ga0316191_10001437_pt1 | contig 16764 bp, 12 predicted proteins | sample Eddworburr2cm_MG_FD_204928 | JGI IMG/M metagenome (GOLD analysis project Ga0316191, IMG submission 204928) | Coastal sediment microbial communities from Maine, United States - Eddy worm burrow 2 cm | ecosystem: Environmental > Aquatic > Marine > Coastal > Sediment | place: USA: Maine...
GTCTGAGCTCCTTATTAAATTTCACTTTTTCCTTTTCCCTCAGTGAATGGGTGCCTTCCAGCTTCTTTTTCAAATCTAAACTGGCCAGGCGGAGTTCTTCCTCCTTTCGGATCAGCTTGTCGTACTGTTTCCTTGAGGCAAGCTCCATTTCCTTCTCCTTGGTTATTTCATTGGCCAGAAAGATTACCTTTTCAACTTCTCCATACATGTCGTTTACAGAAAGGAAGGTGGCTCTGAACCACAAGGCCTCTTCGAATTTACTTTGCATCTTCAATTGCCCCTGAAAGGGTTCTCCCTGTATCACATTATCCCAGATCTCATTGAATCTTTCCTGCTGTCCGGTTCCGAAGAAGTCAAATACATTCATTTGCTCCAGCTCCATATCTGCATACTTGAAGGACTTGGAAAATAGAGAATTGCTTAGCTGCAGCCTTCCGTCAGGTGAGAAAATGGCTTTGGCGTTCAGCCTGTCAATGGCTTCAATCTGTCCTTCAAAATCGATGCTCTGTTTCTTCTGCTCGGTGGAGTCAATGGCCAGGAAAAGTATCTTCTCTACATTGCCGTCATCGTGCCTTACACAGGTGTAGGTGGCCATGGTCCACAGATCTTGTCCCAGCTTGGTCTCATGCTTCATATAGCCTTCAAAGTGTCTTCCACCCTTGACAAGTTTCTCCCACAGGGAATTAAACCAGCTTTGGTCCTTTTCGTTGATGAACATGGAAATATGTTTTCCTTCCACCTCCCTGTTCCCCGAATAACCAAGCTTTTTCAGAAATCTGGTATTGGCATAGATCAATATCCCCTGGGTGTCATATTCTGCACGCATCAGAGTATGATTTACCGTATTGGTGAAAGAGATAAAGATCTCTGCCTGCTTGGCTCTTTCCTCCTGAAGAAGCTTCAATGCCTCCATGTTCTCACGAACCTTCACCTCCTGAGCTACTAACTGGTCAGCCTGGGCACGGGTTTCCTTCAGCAGCTGTTCGGTTCTGAGATTGCTTTTCATGTTGTTGATAGTGGTAGCAATGCTCTCGGCCACACGACTCACAAATTGGATCTTATAATCTTCCAGGTGCTTGAAGGAGGCTATCTCTACGATCCCGAATACCTGTTCGTTCCAGATAAGTGGCTCGATCAGAAGGTAGCGTGGATTGGCTTTGCCCAAGCCTGAGGTAATGCTCAGGTATCCATCTTCGATCCGGTCTGTATAGTAAGCTTTCTTCTCCATGGCGACAGCACCGATGAGTCCATCTCCCCAGGCAATCCGTTTGTCAGGAAATTTTTTCCTGCCATAGGCGTGACAGGATATCATCTCCAGGTACTGTTCTCCTTCCTCTTCCACGCTAAGAAAAATGGCCCCCTGGTTGGCATCCAGGTACCTGACCAGTCTGGATATGACCGAATAAGTCATGGCTTCCATATCCATGGAGTGCATACGCAGAATGTCTCCAAACTCGGCAAGTCCTTCTGAAATCCAATTTCTCTGACGTTCATCCAGGCGCCGTTGTCGATCCATCTCCCGGTTCCTGTTCAAGGTGTCCCGGAGCTCATACAGGGTGTCGGAAAGGGTCTGTTCGATATGGGTTAGGGAAACACTGGTATTAAGGTCCCCGGCAATAAGTGCATGGGTAAATTTCTTGATTTCTTCATTCTTATCGATCTCCTGGCGGATTCTTGTTGAAAGTGTATCCAGTTGCTTAAAACGCCAGTTTCCGATGGAGGCCCCAAAGAATAATCCCGGAAGAGCCAGAAAATCTATGATGAAAACCACAGAGTGACTCTGGTGAAGCTCCGCTATGGCACTGAAGGAAAATGGAATCTTCCCCGAGTATAGAAGAAGGGCATACTCAATGATAGTGAGCACTACCCCCAGTACAAATCCAATTGCACTGTAACGGATGACCATCTCCCTTTTGTCCAGTTCAAACATCCACTCCTGCTGTGAGCACGTAATTTAGTTAATATTTTCTACTTTTATTGCCCCGAAAACAAAGAGCAGAACGATGCTGAAGATCCTGGTAGTGGACGATATATATACCAATCGTTATCTCCTTTCCGAACTGGTAAAACTGACTGGAAATGTGGCTGTGCTGGCTGAAAATGGTCAGGAGGCCATAGATATACTTACTAAGGAGGAGATTCATATGGTATTTATGGATATTGAGATGCCGGTGATGAATGGCGTTGAAACCACACAGTATATCCGAAATGAACTTCCCTCGCCTTTAAATGCAATTACCGTAATTGCCCTGACGGCTCATAATCCGGAACTCTTCTTTGAGGATTATTCGGACGCTGGGTTTGATGAGCTTATTACAAAGCCTTACTCGGTGGAAAAGATCAGGGACATAATTTCGGATAGTGCTCTTTGATCAATATGGCTGAAGGATGCCTTTTGATCCGAATCCACGTCAAAGACTGCCATTACTTCGCCCCGTTCATTGAAGACAGGTATAGTAATTTCTGATAAGGACCTGGAATCGCAAGAAATATGATCGGGAAAAGCATGGACATCCTCCACCAGCACCGGGGCCTGGCTGTTCACAGCTGCCCAGCAAACTCCCTTGTCCTTCTCGAGCTCCTGGCATGCCACCGGACCCTGGTAGGGACCCACTATTAATTTGCCTTCCTTAAGCAAGTAGAATCCTGTCCAGAAGTAATAGTCCATCTTGTGGTGTAGGACTGCACAAACTGAAGCCATTCTTGCCAGCGGATCTTCCGTACGCGACAGCAAGTCTTTCAGCTGCTTATAAATACGTGAGTAGCGTCCTTCTTTCTTAATATCGTCCATTTATATATAGTCATTAAGTCTCTCAAAAATAGTATTATTCTTATCTTTGCCGCTCATTTTCAAGCATGAAGTTTAAAGAAGAGATTGAGAGGCGGAGAACCTTTGCCATAGTGAGTCACCCCGATGCCGGGAAAACAACTCTGACCGAGAAATTCCTGTTGTTTGGGGGTGCCATCAATGTGGCTGGCGCTGTTAAATCCAACAAGATCAAAAAAACCGCTACCTCCGATTTCATGGAGATTGAAAAACAGCGAGGCATCTCCGTGGCCACCTCAGTCATGGGATTCGAATATGCTGACAAAAAGATTAACATCCTGGATACCCCGGGTCACCAGGATTTTGCCGAGGACACCTTCAGAACCCTGACCGCTGCCGATAGTGTAATCATTGTCGTTGATGCAGCCAAAGGGGTGGAGGCCCAGACCCGGAAACTGATGAACGTGTGCCGCATGCGCAAAACTCCCGTGATGGTCTTTATCAACAAACTCGATCGTCCTGCCAGGGATCCTTTTGAATTGCTGGACGAGATCGAGGAGGAACTGGAAATACAGGTACATCCGCTTAGCTGGCCCGTGAGCATGGGGCCTGATTTCAGGGGGGTATATAACCGCTTTGACCGTACCTTTCGTTCCTTCCATAGCGAGAGCAAGCAAACCATTGGTGAGCTGGTAGAGTTTGATAATCTGGAAGATCCCAGCTTCATCAAACATATTCATCCTCATGCCGATAAGCTGGAAGAAGAACTGGAACTTATTGAAGGAGTCTATCCTGAGTTCGAGCGAGAGGAGTATCTGGAAGGAAGACTGGCACCCTTGTTCTTTGGTAGTGCCTTGAATAATTTTGGGGTAAGAGACATCCTGGACTGCTTCATCCAGGTGGCACCTTCTCCTGGGGTCATACAGACTGAGAGTCGGGAGGTGGAACCCACCGAGGAAAAATTTTCTGGTTTTGTATTTAAGATACATGCCAATATGGATCCCAATCACCGTGACAGGCTGGCCTTTATTAAAATAGCTTCAGGGAAATTTGAACGTAACAAGAGCTATGTCCATGTGAGAACAGGGCGCAAACTGAAGTTTTCAAGTCCGACCTCTTTCATGGCAGAAAAGAAATCGGTAATTGATGCGGCTTACCCGGGAGATATTGTGGGTGTGCATGACACGGGGAACTTTAAAATTGGAGATGCTGTCACAGAGGGGGAGAAGCTGCAGTTCCAGGGAATGCCAAGTTTTTCGCCTGAGATGTTCCGCTATGTGGAGAATAACGACCCCAACAAATTCAAACAATTATCCAAGGGACTCGATCAGCTGATGGATGAAGGAGTGGCACAACTTTTTGTGAGCGTTGCCAACGGGCGGAAAATTATCGGGACAGTGGGAGCACTGCAGTTTGATGTTATTCAATACAGGCTTGAGCACGAATATGGGGCCCTGTGCAGATATGAGCAGCTTCCCATGCACAAGGCATGCTGGATCGAAAGCAATGATGCAGTTAAACTGAAAGACTTCAGACTCCGGAAATACCAGCAGCTGGCTTCAGACAAGGAAGGCCGGGAGGTCTACATGGCTGAGTCGCCCTATGCCCTGCAAATGGCCCGCGACAACTTCCCCGAAATTGCCTTTCACTTCTCTTCGGAATTCTGAGGGATCTGTTCCTGGATATGATTATATTCGTTTCTTCATTCCAAATGTATCTCGTATGAAAATGCTTCTGCTATTCACAGGAATCTTAACGATGTTTACTGCTCTGTATGCCCAGCATCCCGACTGGGAAGGAGGGTACGCAGATGGTTGTACCACCATTACTGCCGGTAAAAAGGCTACTGCTGATGGTTCAGTCATCACCTCACACACAGATGACAGTCACAGAACCCGTTCCTGGATGGATGTGGTCCCTGCAAAAAAACATGACAATGATGCCGCTGCCACCATGTATAAGAGGGTGCCTAGCGACTCCTTTGCCATGCCCACTTACAGTCATATTCCCATTGGGGAGATTCCGCAGGTAAAACAAACCCACCAGTATCTTAACACAGCCTATCCCTCCATGAATCAGTACCAGCTGGGCATTGGAGAATCCACCTTTGGAGGAAGGGAAGAGCTTCAGTCTGATTCGGGTCTCATCGATTGCCAGAGGCTCTGCCAGCTGATGCTGGAACGCTGTAAAACAGCCCGCGAAGCCATCGAGCTTGCCGGCGAACTAACGGCCAGGTATGGCTGGAACGATTACGGCGAATGCCTGACCATTGCAGATAAGCATGAGGTATGGCATTTTGAAATTGTGGGTCCGGGCAAAGGGCTCAAGGGTTCGGTATGGGCAGCACAGCGCGTACCCGACGGACACATTTCGGTCAATGCCAATGCCAGCACCATCAAGGAGCTTAACCTGGCAGATCCGGATAATTTTATGGCCAGTAACAATATATACAGCGTGGCCAGGGATGCCGGCTGGTGGAACGAAGAGCAACCTTTCAGGTTTTGCTATGCATATGCACCAGACAGCAGGACCTCATTGGCAGCCCGAAGGCGCGAGTGGCGGGTATTTGACCTGCTGGCCCCATCGCTTAACCTGGATCCCCATGCTGAGAATTATCCATTTTCAGTAAAACCCGACGAGCCTGTGAGCCTGAGCGACCTTCGCCGGGTGTTTTCGGATTATTATGAAGGAACCCCTTTTGATATGACCAAGGATATGCTGGTGAGCGACGAGGAAGGAAAGAGTGTGATTTCCCCCCTGGCCAATCCCCATATGCCTTATGACATGAACAAACTCATGCGGATCAACGGAGGATGGGGATGGCGTGGAGAACGCACCATTGCCCGATGGTATACCATGTATGCCACCATTATACAGTGCAGGGAGTGGCTGCCCGATGAAATCGGAGGTGTGGTCTGGTTGGCCCAGGACAATGTGGCCACCTCCATTTATGTACCTGTGTATTGTTCCGGGAGTGATCTGCCCCTCAGCTATAAAACCCCTGGACGGCCCAATGGCTTCCAGCGCGAATCGGCCTGGTGGGCCTTTAACCGGCTGGGAACCCTTGCAGCCCAGCGCTGGGGCGAAATGCGCTACGATGTGAATGAAGTGTGGGATCCCTGGCAGGAGGAGCTCTTTTCCAATCAGTCAGCCTTTGAGGAGAAAGCCCTGGAGCTTTATAAAAGGGGTAAGAAGGAGGAGCTTATCAACTACCTTGATTCTTATACCCTGGAATGGGGCGGAAAAGTGGTGACCAAAGCCTGGGAGCTGGGCGATCTCTTATGGACCAGGTATGACGAAAAATTTTAAAAGATGAGCACACCATTGAATCCCCGTGGATTTGCCAGCGACAACAATGCAGGAGTACATCCGCACATCCTCAAGGCAATTGCCGCTGTGAATGAGGGACACACCATCGCTTACGGTGATGATCCCTATACCGCAAAAGCAGAAGAGAGCATCCGCAGGATTTTCGGAGAGGAAGCCGGAGTATTTTTCGTTTTCATTGGTACGGCCGCCAATGTACTGGGACTCTCATCGGTCACCCAGCCTTACCATGCAGTGATCTGTCCTGAAACAGCACATATCAATGTAGATGAGTGCGGGGCACCTGAAAAGTTTTCGGGCTGCAAACTGCTCACCTGTGACACTCCCGATGGAAAACTAAGTGTCGATATGATTGCCGGGCATATGCATGGGATCGGTTTTGAGCATCATGTTCAACCCAGGGTGGTATCCATTACCCAGGCCACCGAACTTGGGACGGTTTATAGCATTGATGAGATCAGGAAGATTGCCGACTACACCCATAAGCATGGCATGCTCCTGCATATGGACGGGGCCCGAATCAGCAACGCTGCCGTCTCGCTAAACTGTGGCTTCCGTGAAATGACTGTGGATGCGGGTGTGGACGTGCTCTCCTTCGGAGGAACCAAAAACGGGATGATGTATGGCGAAGCGGTGGTATTCTTTCACAAGGAGCTGTGCAGTGATTTTAAATACCGCCGGAAACAGGGCATGCAGCTGGCATCAAAAATGAGGTACATTGCAGCCCAGTTCAGCGCTTTTCTGGAGGAGGATCTCTGGAAATCCAATGCCATGCATGCAAACCTTATGGCACAGAAGCTTCACCTTGCGGTCAAAGACATTCCTGAAGTGAAGGTTACCCGAGAGGTGGAATCCAATGCGGTATTTGCCATTATCCCTCCGGAAATCATTCCCGAATTGCAGAAACATTTCTTTTTCTATGTATGGGACGAAGAGACTTCGGAAGTAAGATGGATGTGCTCCTTTGATACCACCGAGGAAGACATAGATGCTTTTGCTACATTGCTCCGGAAACTATCAGGGAAGTAGAAGGGAAGAGTCCCCATAAGAGAGAAACCTGAAATTCTCTTTCAGGGCGTAATCATAGACTTTTTTCCAGTCCTCGCCGATCCAGGCTGCAATCAAGAGCAACAAAGTGCTTCCTGGCATATGAAAATTGGTTAAAAGTCCGCTGATGGCACGGAAGCGATATCCAGGGACAATCATCAGTCTTGTTGGAAAATGAAACTGCTCAAGTTGCTCTTGCTCGCAGTAGCTTAATATTGCTTTCAGACTTTCAGTGAGAGGGACCTCCTGCGGTAGGGATTCATGATCCCACTGATCGATTCTCAATTCAGAAGGATCGTCCATGGAAACATTGAGAAGTTTTACGCCGAGCCAGTACAGGGATTCAAGACTGCGAGTGCTGGTGGTTCCAACTGCAATCAAGCCCTCCGTGCGCTTAAGCCATTGTTCCAGAAAACTCTTTTGGATCACCACCAGTTCGGCATGCATGGAGTGCTCTCTGGCATTATCTTCCTTCACCGGGACAAATGTGCCAGCACCCACATGCAGAGTGATATTGGCCATCTTCACACCGGAATTTTTCAAATCCGCCAGCATTTTCCTGGTAAAGTGCAATCCTGCGGTGGGTGCAGCCACAGAGCCATTGTTCCGGCTGTAGATGGTCTGGTAGCGCTCCTTATCGCTCTGTTCTGCCTCCCTGTTCAGGTAGGGGGGGATGGGAGTACTCCCCGAGTGCTCTATAATCTCCCCGAAAGTGATCCCGGCTTGCTGCCATTGAAAAGTGATCTCAAATCCATCACCGCTGCGTTGCCTGAGAATGGCTTCCAGTTTCACCTCTACACCCTTCATGGATATTTCCAGGTAGACCGGACCGGATTTCCATTTTTTTGCATTCCCCACCAGGCAGAGCCAGGTGACAGAAGCATTTGATTGGAAGACCTGCTCATAATCGGGTGGGTCGATTGGTTCGAGACAGAAAATCTCAATCCTGGCTCCCGTGGCCTTCCTGAACATGAGCCGGGCCTGTATGACCCGGGTGTTGTTGAAAACCAGCCAGGAACCTGAACTCAGTTGAGAGGGGAGCCCTGAGAATACAGTGTGCGAGATGTTTCCACCCTTGTATACCAGCAATTTGGAGTCTGAGCGATTAGGCAAAGGGTACCTGGCGATGCTTGATTCAGGGAGGGAATACCTGAAACTACTAAGATCTATGTATGTGCTGTTGCTCATGGGATGATCAGGGAGTCCGCAAAATTAACTATTTTTGCATAGTTCTATGAAATTTTGCAGTAGTTGATTCTGTCGCTGCAGGCTCTGGCCTGTGGAGGAAAGTCCGGGCAGCAAAGGGTGCCGCACTGTTGAAAAACAGATGTCTGTGAAGGCATGGGTACAAAGAAGAAAACAACCGCCTCCTTTCGGGGGTAAGGGTGAGAAGGTGGGGTAAGAGCCTACCAGTGTGGCGGGTGATCGCTGCAGCTGTTTGTCCTGCGGGCTGAAAGGCCATGTATACCGGTGTTATAAAAGCTACCCGCTTCTGCCGGGGGGTAGGCCGCTCAGAAAAATGACAGAAATCCTGTTTTTCGGGATACAGAACCTGGCTTACCAACTACTGCATCTTTTTTATTCTGGGACTGGCTTCTCAAACAGTGCCGGATCGATTTTTTTATCGTATTCGATAGATTCTATGACCATGGTCATCATCAGCTCTCCATTAACTTTGGTTGATGAATAATAAGGAGTCTGAATGCCTTTCACAGCCTTGTAGTCCTTCATGGTGTTTTCCAGCTTGGTTTCCGTGGTCCCCATCACCTGTTGTGTTATGGTCCCAATCATCAGGTGGCTCTTCTTATCAATAAGTATGGTCATTACTTCGCCATCTTTTTGAGTCATTTTCAGTTTATGAGCAGATCCGTCATCGCTGGAGCCCGCCAGTTCCAATGTGTTTCCTTTTTCTTTGTAATTCCACAAGTGGCTGTCAAAACTAACCTGCTGCAACACTGCATTCACCTCTGCGCTTTCCATTTCCTTAGGTTCAGCAATCCCCATGGCAGGTGCATACATCCAACCGGTTGTGCCATTGTAAGTTGTAACGACCCTGGATCCCAGGATCTGGGCTTCCATTCTGACCTTATTTGGTCTTGACTGATACATGGTTACCGAGGTTTCCATTCCTGCTGTGACATAGGTCATCTTGCCTACTGTGACCACGGTTTGAACTTTCGTCATTTTTTCCTGACCGGAAGCTTTAAAGTGATCTTTCAGAATTTGCTCCAGATTTTGCGCCTGCACTGAGGAAAGAGCAAAGGCTGTTAGGACAATGGAAATAAAAAGTTTGCGCATGGTGTGAATTATTAGTACCTGTTAAAATTACATATTTATTACTACTTCTCTAAGCCTGGTAAGCTTTCTTAATAAGCGGTCGAGCTCATGTAGTTCAAGCATATTGGCGCCATCCGATTTAGCCCTGGCAGGATCAGGATGGGTCTCAATAAAGAGTCCATCCACTCCCACTGCGATCCCTGCCCGGGCAATGGTTTCTATGAGGGCAGGAACTCCACCTGTAATTCCACTACTCTGATTGGGTTGCTGAAGTGAATGAGTAACATCCAGGATTACGGGCTTGCCAAAGTTCTGCATTTCAGGAATGCCCCTGAAATCGACTACCAGATCCTGATAACCGAAGGTGGTACCGCGCTCGGTGATCATAACCTTATCATTACCCGACTCAGTTACCTTATCCACAGCGAATTTCATGGATCCGGGGGAAAGAAACTGCCCCTTTTTGATGGAAACAGTTTTGCCGGTCCCGGCACAGGCCACCAGCAGATCAGTCTGTCTGCTCAGAAAAGCAGGAATCTGAAGTACATCCACATATTCTGCTGCTTTTACAGCTTCTTCGGGAGAATGCACATCTGTAATAACCGGGACAGAAAACTGCTTGCGTACTTCCTCAAGGATCCCTAAAGCTTTCTCATCGCCTATTCCGGTGAAGGAGTCGAGGCGGGAGCGGTTTGCTTTTCGGTAGGATGCTTTGAATACAAAGGGAAGTTTATATTTCTCGCTGAGTCCGCAAATATGTTCAGCTATTTTAAGGGCCATCTCCCTTCCTTCAACCACACAGGGGCCGGCCACCAGTAGAAAGCCATTTCCCTCTCCATATTTCACGGAGGGAATTACACTGTTTAAATTCTTACTTCTTCTTTCCATATTGTTTCATCTCTTTCCATAAATGATTTAGCCGCTTTCGCATCTCCTCTTCTCTCACATTGTTTCCAGGGTCATAAAAACGGGGTGCTTTGAGATCTTCGGGAAGATAGTTATCCTGGACAAAATTCTCATCATAGCTGTGAGCGTACTGGTATTTCTCCCCATAACCCAGATCCTTCATCAGGGAGGTCGGAGCATTCCTTAAATGAAGGGGTACTGAAAGATTTCCACTTTTACGCACTTCGCCAATGGCCCTGTCAATGGCAGCATAAGCAGAATTACTTTTGGGCGAGGCAGCCAGGTAAATGCTTGTTTCTGAAAGAATGATTCTAGCTTCGGGCATACCTATCATGTGCACAGCCTGGAAGCAATTTGTGGCCATAAGCAGGGCGTTTGGATTTGCCAGTCCAATATCCTCGGAAGCCAATATCACCAGCCTCCTGGCAATGAACTTGATGTCTTCTCCGCCCTCCAGCATTCGGGCAAGCCAGTAGACAGCAGCATCCGGATCGCTTCCCCTGACCGATTTAATGAAGGCCGAGATAATGTCGTAGTGCATCTCACCATCCTTATCGTAAAGGACCATGTTTTCCTGCAACCTGTCCTTGACCAGTTCATCTGTGATTTCAATGACATTCTTATCATCAAAGTCAGTATTGGAGGTTTCGGACCTTACCACCACTTCCAGGGTGTTAAGCAGTTTGCGGGCATCGCCTCCTGAATACTGAAGCATTGCTTTGTTCTCCCTGATTTCGATCTTAAGTTTTTTCAGGTAGGTGTCCTTTTTAAGCACACGATCGAGCAAATCCTCCAGATTCTCCCTGGAAAGCGAGTTCAGAATATATACCTGGCATCGGGAGAGAAGGGGAGAGATCACCTCAAAGGATGGATTTTCTGTGGTGGCCCCGATCAGGGTCACGATGCCCTGTTCCACGGCTCCCAGAAGAGAGTCTTGCTGGGATTTTGAAAAGCGGTGTATCTCATCAATGAAAAGAACGGGATTGGGTTTGTTAAAGAACTGGATTTTTTTTGCCTTGTCGATAGTCTCCCTTACATCCTTTACTCCTGACTGAACAGCACTCAAACCGTAGAAGGGTCGATCAAGCTGTTTGGAGATAATCGTGGCCAGTGTGGTTTTGCCAACTCCAGGCGGTCCCCATAAAATAAATGAACTCAGGGAACCTGATTGCACCATTTTGCGTATAACTGCATTGGGGCCCACCAGGTGCTCCTGGCCAATATAGTCATCCAGGGTAAGCGGACGCATGCGATCTGCAAGAGGCTGGTTGGGAAACTGGATGGCGGATGACATAGAGGCAAATTTAATGTAATTTAATTTTGAAGCTGAAGTAAACAACAATAAGATGAGACGAATTATCAAAAGGATTAGCACCACCATATTCTTTGCAGCAGCTGGAATCACTTTTCCTGCCAATGCACAAATCCTATCCATGGATATTATTCATGGAGGCGTTGAGGATGCTCAGGTAATTCTGCAGGAGTATCTGAAACCCTTTGCCAATATCCTGGGATCAGATCTCAATGCCGGATGGTATAATACAGCCAAACCGCATGAGCTGGGCGGACTGGATGTAACGGCTACGGTAAGCTGGGCCAGGGCACCCGCATCAGCCCTCTCTTACAATTTGGCTGATATGATGCTAAATGGCACCCCCGACATAAGCCAAACCAGCATGGCACCTACCATTGCCGGAGAACAGGAGGTCCGGCCCTCTCTTTCCTACACTGAAACTGTAGATATGGGTGGAGGCAACCTTCAGGACGTGGAATATTCCAACTTCACCGTTCCCAACGGAACCGGTGTGGACTTCTTCCCACTGCCCATGGTGCAACTTACCGTGGGACTTCCCTTCGGCACTGATGTGTCGGCCCGATTCGTACCCAGGGTGGGATACAGGGATTACGGTGAGATTGGGCTGTGGGGAGTGGGGGGGAAGCACTCCATATCGCAGTGGCTCCCCTTTATCAATAAATTAGAATTCCTTGATATCAGTGTGCAGGGAGGCTATACAAAAGTTTACTCTTCGGTTCATGTGGTGGTGGAACCACAGTCCCTTGTGGAGGTGGATAATTATCCTGATATGGATTGGGTCGACCAGTTTGTGACTCAGGAAGTGGAAGGATGGACCTTGAATCTCATTGCCTCTCAAACCCTTTCCATTTTCACCTTTTACCAGGGGATCGGATATGCCAGCTCCATGGTGGAAGTATTGATGGAGGGGCATTACCCCATTCATTCGGTGATCCTGGATGAGAGCAGTGCTGATTTTGGCAGAACTACATATGAGGTAGTTGAAAATCCCATACAAATGAAGTATGAAAACTTTAATAACCTGAGACTCAATGTAGGAGCCAGGATCAAGCTGGGAGTCCTTACCCTTCACTACGACTTCACACACACCCTTTATTCCACCCATTCGGTGGGGATAGGCGTAAGCTTCAAATAAATCAGAATCCATTCAGATTCATGGTGACCGTTGGGATCAGCAGCAGCCATCCCAGGAGAATGAGTATGGCCATAAAGGGCAAGACCCACTTGAGCCATTTTTCATATGGAATTTTCGCTACTCCAAGCACTCCGATCAGGACTGGAGAAGTGGGTGTGATCATGTTGGTAAATCCGTCACCCAGCTGGAAGGCCATGACTGTGGCTTGCCGCGACACACCTATGAGATCGGAAAACTGCGACATGATAGGCATGGTGAGGGCAGCTTTGGCCGAACCGCTTGGAATCACAATATTGATCAGGGTCTGAATCACATACATCATGCTCACCGAGGCAAGTTTCCCAAACTCTTGCATGGATTGTGCGATGTTATAGAGCAAGGAATCAATGACTTTTCCATCCTCCAGAATCACCAGGATGCCGCCTGCCAGACCCACCACCACGGCTGCTGACAGTATATCGCGCATCCCTTCGATAAAGAGCTTTGTAATCTCATTGGCACTCCGGTTCATGGCTATGCCCGAGAAGATGCCCATGACAAAAAATAAGGTGGCTATTTCCTTTACAAACCAGCCATAGCCCATCACTCCAACAATCAGGTAGAGAATGGTGAAGACCAGGATGTTCAGAATAAAAAAATGCACCGATTTCCGAAGGGATAGAAATCCGCTAACTGCAAAAAGTCCGCTGATGAGGGGCAAGAAGAAAAAACTGTATTCGCTGTTCCCAATTCTTAGGGTGGAACTGGGTTCCAGGACCGCAAACACTGTCATTCCAGCCAGCAAAATGAAATAGCTCACCCAGGCGCTTACAGGGGTGTGGTACTCCAGCTTCTCCAGGTCCACACTCTCCCTGCTCCTCCAATAAGCATCTGATTCATGGACCGGCGATGCTTTGGGATTCTTCCTGATCCTGGCCGCATAGCGCAGCACCCATCCGATTCCCACCACATTGATTACCAGCCAAACGAAGAGGCGGTATTCAATCCCTGAAAAAAGGGGCAGGCTGGAAAGTCCCTGGGCAATCCCTATGGTGAAGGGATTAAGAAGTGCCCCGGCAAAACCGAGTCCTGCGCCTACAAAACACATGCAAAGGCCCGTGATGGAATCGTAGCCCATGGATATGGAAAGCGGAACAAAAATGATGATAAAGGCAATGGTCTCTTCGCTCATTCCAAAGGTCGCGCCAAATACGCTGAATATCAGCATAATCATGGCAATTATCATATTATCCACTCCAATCTTTCGAAAGAGGCTGAACCTTTCAAGCTTTCTAACGCGATTAAGAAAGGACTGAATTCCCACATCAATGGCTTTGCTGTCGTTCATGATCCAGAAGGCTCCCCCTATGATGAGGATGAATACAATAATGTCTGCCTTCCCTGCAAATCCATCAAACAAAGCGCTGAAGATCTGCCAGGTCTGGGGATGTTTTGCAGCATCATGAAAAGATCCCTCCACGATCACCTCTCTGAGGGTGCCGTTTACATTCACACTTTCCCTGTCAAACTCGCCTCCCGGCAGGATCCAGGTCAGAATTGCTGCTGCAGCAATAAAGGAGAAAACAATCACATAGGTGTGGGGGATAGGGAATTTCTTGGCCATGGATCAGCTTGTTTCTTTATACAAATATGCCGGAAAATTTTGAAGGGAATAAAAATTCTTAAATTTATCCCGCTAAACAGGCCCCGTATGTCCCTGAACCGAACCCTCTGCATACTCACCCTGGTACTTTTTTCCACTTCCGCTGTGGCGCTGGATCAAAGGAAGCTTGACAGCCTGAAAGCTGAGCTCGATCATAACAATCCTGATTCTACACGTACCCGGCTGCTGTTTGAAATGGCAGAGGAGGTGGGAGCCTCAGACACGGTCCTTGCTTTTTCCTACCTGGAGCAGGCAAAGGAAATAGCTGAAAGCAGCTACAATAAGAAAGAATTGGGCAACTATCACAGGATCCTGGGGAAACTTCTTACCCATAGCGGCTCCTACGAAAAGGCTATTCTGCATTACGACCGGGCTCTGGCCTTTTTCTATGAAGCAGAGGACCTGGTGAGTTATTTTGAATGCATTAAGGACAAGGGGAATGTCTATCTCTTCCAGGCAGAATTTGATCAGGCCATGAACCATTACCAGACAGCACTGGATTTCTATAAGAGAAACAATATGGTCATCGGGATCAGCCGTTGTCTGAACAACATGGGAATCATTTACAAAAACAGAGGAGCGTATGTGGAGGCCCTTTCTGCGTATGAGGAATCTGTGATGTATCTCGACTCTGTGATCCATGCCTACGATATCTCCCAGTTTTACATAAATATGGGCAATTTGTTTGTTCATCTGGGTACCTACGACAGAGCGCTGGAATATTATGACAAGGCGCTCTCCATTTCAGAAAGGGAGAATTACCAGAAGAATATCTCACTCTGTCTGTCTAATGCCGGGGTGGTGCATAATAAAATCCAAAATTACGACGAGGCCCTGAATCTTTATCGAAGATCTCTTGGGGTCAGCCAATCACTCAACGATCCTGTCCAGATGTCAAACTGTCTGATCAATATTGGCACTAATTATGCGGACATGGGGGAGCCCGAAAAAGGAATTGAGTATGTGAAACGGGGAATGGCGATTAAAATAGAACTGGGAGATGACAGGGCCATCTCAAATTGCAACATTCATCTGGCCGATATTTCCTATGAGTTGGGAGATTATGTGAGAGCTACTGAGTTGTTTAATACAGCGGTCCTTCAAAAGGAAGAACTGAAAGAGCCTGACGGGATCATCCGCTGTTACCTGGGACTCGGATCGATCCTTCTCAAGCAGGAACGCCTCCAGGATGCCGGGAGAATTACTGACAGGGCCCTTGAGCTGGCCAGGGAAATCAATGCCAAGGAATACATTGCTTCAGCCTGCCGGAATAAAGGGGCCATTGCTGCCTTGTTGGGAGACTACCAATCGGCACATCACTTTAATTCCCTCTACCACCTCTACCGCGACAGTCTGATGGACGAGGCTACAGCAAAAGCGGCCATGGAGATGGAGTTCAGAAACCGCTCCCGGGTATTGAAGCAGGAGAACGAGAACCTCCGGATTCAGGCCAATGTCGACCGTCTTGAAATGCGTAAAAGAACGGTGATCTTCCACTCCAGCCTGGTGATTGTGACCATACTGGCATTGGCTTTGATTCTGGTGCTTTATTTCCTGAGAAAGCTCAGAAAAACATCTTTGAAACTGGAAGAGAAGAACCTTGTAATCACCAAACAGAACCTGAAGCTTGACAAAGTAAATAAAACCCAGGACCGGATCATGTCGATCATCGCCCATGACTTGCGCGGGACCATAGGAAATCAACTAACAGCTGTGGAGGTTCTAAACAGGATCGAAGGAGATGACAAAGTGGAAATAGACCGAAAGCGTCTCCTGGGTAACCTGAAAAATTCTGCATCCTATTCGCTGGAATTATTGGAAAACCTGCTACACTGGTCCCGTTTGGAAGAAGGTGTCTCAAATTATCATCCGGAGGAGGTCAGATTCAGCACCCTGGTGGCCAACTGCCTTTCCTTGTTTGGTGAATCTGCAGCTAGTAAAGGGATCCTTATTAAAAAGGAAATCATTGGAACGGTCACTGGTACGGCAGACAGGATTATGATGGAGACCATCTTCAGGAACCTGATATCCAATGCCATTAAATTCTCCAATCCCGGCGGAACCATCAGCATCTCAGTCAAAGAAGAAGACGAACACATCCGCATCACGGTATCGGATCAGGGAATTGGCATAAGCCCCGAACAGGTTCGTAAAATACAATTTAACGGAGGCTATACCAGGCGGGGAACCGCCAATGAAAAAGGTGCTGGCATGGGCTTAATCCTTGTCAGGGAGTTCACCAATTTACACGAAGGGAAACTAAGCATCCGTAGTGAACCCGGGAAGGGATCTACCTTCGAAGTTTCAATTCCCTGTATAAAATAACTACTTTTGCCATGCTATATCCT
>Ga0316191_10001439_pt1 | contig 16758 bp, 12 predicted proteins | sample Eddworburr2cm_MG_FD_204928 | JGI IMG/M metagenome (GOLD analysis project Ga0316191, IMG submission 204928) | Coastal sediment microbial communities from Maine, United States - Eddy worm burrow 2 cm | ecosystem: Environmental > Aquatic > Marine > Coastal > Sediment | place: USA: Maine...
GCGCCGGACGCGAGAATGACGGGCATCTCGCCTGCCGGCGGCCGGATTGCTTCGAACTGGATCATCGTGCGATCCACCGCTTCCTTGACCATCGTCAGGATTCGCTCTTCGCTGTACCAGTCGAACTCCTCGCGCGCCGCAATATTCGAATACCCCGTCTGCACCTGACCGTCCCGTTTCGCCGTCACCACGACTGTCAGACGTGTCATCGGGCGGTGATCCGTTACGAGCTTGCCATCGAGTGTCGCGATCATGACGCGCTCATCGGCATCAGACCAGTAGACGGCAACCTTGTCGATCGCCGGGTCCATCGCCTTGGCTTTTTCCTCAACGAATTTCAGAACAGGAAGCTTCTGGTCTATACCCACGTCGCTCCACGGCACCGTGGTCGTATAGAGATCACCTGTGCCCTGCGGATTAAATGCCTGTGGTGCAGCGACTGCGCTGCCGGAAGCAATGGCTGATGCCGTGCGGGCGGCCGCCAGCATGGAGGGCATGGTCAGATCTTCGGTAAATGCATAACCAGTCTGCTCGCCAATCACGACACGCAGACCAACACCCTGCTGAATACCGGAACTGGCACTGCTGACAATGCCGTCCTCGAGTCGCAGTGAGTTGCTTCGCGAATGCTGAAAATAAAGGTCTGACGCATCGGCGCCTCGCGCCGTGAGTTCAGACATGACACGTGCCGCGGTTGCCTGATCCACGCCAAACCATGTCATGAACGGATTTTCCGGTGTCGCCTGGCTGACCGCTGTCGCATTTTGTACACCACAACCTTGCAGAAAGGCTGGCATCGTCAGGACCGCACTACCGACCGCCATGTGACCCAGAAACTCTCTTCGCTTGATAGCCATGATTTCTCCCCAAAAAGACCAGTTATTAGATGCCCGGCAGGTACAAAACGTTGCACTCAGCGCCGGCGTCGGTGCCCCCAGAAGCGCAACATCAGGAAGCCGACAAGCATGCCGCCAAGGTGCGCGAAATTGGCGATGCCCGGTGCATTGCCACTGAGACCCAGGTAGAGCTCGAGCAAACCAAATACGAAGACAAAAGTGATGGCCCGCATCGGAATCGGCGGAAACAGCGGCACGACAATCCTGTTGGGAAAAGTCAGCCCATAGGCGAGCAACAGGCCGAACAAGCCACCCGATGCGCCAACCGTGGGATACAGCCCGCCCTGCAGTCCCGCTACCAGTAATTGAATGACCCCGGCACCAACCACACAGACCAGGAAATAGATCAGGAATCGCTTCGATCCCCACAAACGTTCCAGATCCTGACCGAACATCCACAAGCCGAACATGTTGAATGCGATATGCGTCAGGTTGCCGTGCAGGAAGCCGTAGGTCAGTAGCTGCCAGGGCATGAACGGGGATTGCGCATGCGTTGCGGGCCACAACGCGAAGTTGACCGTCATGAAATACGGGTTCATTTGTTGCAGCGCAAAAACGAGTCCGTTCGCGATCAGCAACCCGAAAATGACATTGGGGATTGCGCTGCGACTCGCGGGTCCGCGGCTAAACGCCTGCTGGTTCATTCGTACACGGTCCTTCCATCGAAAATCGTCATCGTGACTCTGGCATCGCTAATCTCTGACGCGGGAACCTCAAACAGGTTCCGGTCAATTACGACGAAATCCGCACGCTTGCCAACCTCGATCGAACCTTGCACGTCATCCAGCTTCATCTGGTATGCGCCGTTGATTGTATACGCCTCGATCATCGTTGCGAGATCTACTCGTTCGGCTTCATTCAGCACGGGACCTTCGCCGGTCCACGGATTCTGCCGTGTGACCGCCGTCTCGATTGCAAGCAGGGGATTGAGATCCGTAACCCAGTAGTCACTGCCACCTACGATGCGCCCACCGAGGTCACGAACGCTCTTGATCGGATACATTTGCCAGGTGCGGTCCTCGCCCAGCATCGGAATATCGAGCTCCAGTGCTGCCGGATCCGGATAGGCCCACAATGACTGGAACACGGCCCCGACATTGAGTTCACCGAATCGTGGCCGGTCGTCTTCGTGAATCAACTGCAAATGCACTATCTGGTGGCGATTGTCGGACATACCGTTTGCTGCGCGCATGGCCTCAAAACCGTCCAGCGCCCGACGTATCGCAGCATCGCCGATAGCATGCACATGAACCTGCAGTCCCATTTTGTCGAAGCGAGTGAAATAACGATCGACGACCGCCTGTTCGTAAAAATAGGAGCCCTCGCCTGAGCCATAGTCTTCGTCTTCGTAAGGTTCCAGCAGCGGACTGGTGCCATACTCGATGACGCCGTCCATGTAGATCTTGACAGAATCCACATCGATATTCGGTCTGCGCCATTGCCTGCGCGTTTCGAGGTAAGCAAAGACCTCATCGTCAAATGCCCCGGGTTGCCAGTTGATCGGTGACATGGATGCAACCACACGCATATTCAGTTCGTTTGCATCATCAAGATTCACGATCGGTTCCATCAGCTCGTCATCCACACCCGGTTCGATAACCGCGGTGATGCCCACGGAATGAGCCAGCGCCACACCCGCGCGCACCTGGTCCATCTTTTGTGCGAGAGAAAGTGGCGGCACCTTGTTCTTGACGAGCAGCATCGCCGCATCGCGCAAGGTCCCGCTCGGCTGACCGGTTTCAGGATCGCGCTCGATGACGCCTTGAGGCGGATCCTCGGTATTTTCATCGATACCAGCGATCGCCATTGCCCGGCTGTTCACCCAGGCCGCGTGGCCGAAACTCGATTCGAGATAAACGGGCTGTTCCGGGAACAGGATATCGAGTATGCCTTTCTTCGGGTTTGCTTCCGGCCACAACCACTCGCCCCATCCGCCACCCAGAATCCAGCCGTCATCGCCGATGCCAGCCAGCTCGGTACAGTCTTTGAGCTGAATGGCGACCTCTTCCGCCGTCTCCAGGCGCAGCAGGTCACACTCCTCATCAGCGAACACGCCGATAAGAATGTGAATATGCGAATCGTGGAAACCCGGCAACAGCATTTGGCCTGCGAGATCCATGACCTCTGACTCAGCACCAATAAACGAGGCCGCACCTTCATCGTCGCCGACGTAGATGATCGTCCCATCCTTGATTGCAACGGCTTCCGCCCAGCTGCGCTGCTCGTCGACTGTATACACCACAGCGTTCAGGAAGACGCGGTCGGCGGGATTGACCAGGTCCGGTTTGTCGTTGGCGCCACATGCCGCAAGGCCAAGTGCAACACCGAGTACTGCTATCAAACCTGGACGCATTACCATCCCCCTCCTCCTCCGCCGCCGCCACCACCGCCGGAGAAACCACCACCGCCGCCACCTGACGACGATCCCGGAGGAGACACTGACGAGCCGAGTGCCGAATTCAAACCACTGGATAGATTACTTGTTGTCTTCGAGAGATTCGCGGTGTTCCAGGAACCGTTGTACCAGGAGGGACTGTAGGCACTGCCATCCGGGTTGCGGACGGCAGCGAGCACGCTCGCAAATTTCTCGGACCAGGCCTGTTCGACACCGAGCGCCAGGGCGTACGGCAACAGGGTCTCAAACAAGGCCGGGGTTTTTTCAGGCGGGTTCCGCAGGTTCAGCTCTTCCTTCTCGGCAACCTCCAGGTAATCCGAGAAGCCCATCATCTCGTCGAGCAATTTTCGGCCACGCATCGTAGGCCTCTTCATGATGATGGCGAATAACACCATGACCAGAAATGACGCGACGATCGTAGCGATAACAGGAAACGTCGGACCGTTACCCATCGTGATGGCAAAGATTGTCGACAGGATGACAATGAGGACGGCAGGCACGTTCAGCCAGCCGTTAGTCCTGAAGTAGTGTTTCTTGTAATCACGCTGCAGGGACTCCTTGTGCGCGCTGCGCGCGCCGCCAAGTACCTCGTGATTGGAGTTTTTTAGCGTGACGACGTCGTCTTCAGCGAACAGTGCCTCGTACAGTTCTTTTTCACCGGGAGCCATCGGCGCCAGCGCTTCGACCATGCTGTTCTTGTGGACCGAATGCGTATCGTCCCTGTTCTTTATCGTGAGGTAGCCTTTGACGGCCAGGTTCACAATCGCAGCCGTCATGACCTTGTCGTCATAGTACATCTGGCGGATATAGCGCAGTGACGCCGGAGAGAATCCTGTGGGCGGTTCATAGCGCGTGATAATTACGCCTTCATCCGGGTCCCTGCCATGTTTGATCCAGGTGGGAATGTAGTACAGCAGCAGCAATATCAGGCCGGCCAGCGCGGCAAGGAGGTTGCGGTTGTCCTTCAGCAGCCAGCCGATACGATCGGTAAGTGTAGGCTCGGTGACGTAACCTTTCGGCCACCCGACAACAACGGTCAGGCCATGGGCCGGCGGCAGGGAGCTATTGGCGCGGAACTGGACGTTGCCGGCATCATCGAGAAAGCGCCCGTAGTCCTGCGCTTTGGAACCGAGCCGCCCTGTATATGCCTCGACGAGCAGGGCGTCACGTGGCGCATCGAACTCCAGCCTGATCGTTGCGGACGCTTCATCAATCGGAAACGCCCAGTTATTACCTGTCACGTTCCAGTAAAGCTCGTCATGTTGCTCGAAGAACCCGAGAATTCGATTCGCACGGTAGCGGAACTCGTAGGTATGCACGCCGTGCTCGATGAAGCGATTGGATCTGCCAAAGTATGTACGCACATCGCGCCCGCTGCGCGCCGTGTGAAAGGCTTCCGGTTCGCCATTGCGCAAGACCGCCAGGGGCTCCAGTGTGATGCGATAAGCGTTGCCGAGGCGATCTTCATAGTCCACCGGGAAATCCCGGTAAATGCCGCGGCGAATATGGTTCCCTTCAGCCCGAACCTTGATGGTCTCGGTGACTTCGATCATACCGTCCGCCATTACGCGAACATCGCTGTGAAAACTGAGGATGCGCTCGTCTGCCAGGGCGGCCAGCGGCAGGCAGAGAAGTACCAGTGCAAACAGGCGTTTCATTCGACTGACCCGAAGTTCGCGAGTGGCACGTTGGCCGCCTCGTCCGATGTTTTCTGGAAGAAATCCCGTTGCGTGAATTTGAACATGCCGGCGATGATATTGCTCGGCACGCTTTCGGTCATGGTGTTGTAGTCGCGAACAGAGCCATTGTAGTAGCGACGGGCAAACTGCAGATAGTTCTCCGTCTCCACCAACTCGTTCTGGAGACTAAGGAAATTCTCGTTCGCTTTGAGGTCCGGATAGTTCTCCGCCAGCGCTATGAGACGTTCAATTCCGGCGCTGAGCTTTTCCTCGGCCCTGCCGCGCGCCCGCACATCGGCTTGCTGCATCGCCTCCGAGCGCAGCTCCGTCACTGCTTCCAGCGTCGCGCGCTCATATTTCGCGTACTGATCTACGGCGGTAACCAGTCGTGGTATCAGGTCATGCCGCCGCTGCAGTTGAACGTCGATATCGCTCCACGATGTGTCGACTCGATTGCGGCTTCGAATAAGGCGGTTATAAATGACGACGCCGGCAACTCCGAGGAGTGCCAGCGTCGCGATGACTACAAATGTCATGACGATCAGCTCCGCGATTGCAGGAGCGAATCGTATCATCTCATTCAGTCTTCCCAGAATTTGTACCAGGGCTTCTTGTCTTTTGCTTTCTGCTCGTCATCGGTCTCATCGTCGGCTTCGTCAGCATCCTGCCCGATATCCTCCCGCACGGAGTCACTATTGTCCTTGTACTCGGCCTTGATAGCCTTGCGCTCGTCACGGCGCGCCCTCATTTCCTGCGATTTCTCGTTACCGCGCCCGGCACCGCGCGCTTGGTCTTCGTCGAGGTCGCCGCCGAATCCCTCTTCGTTCTCGGCACGCTCCCTGGCACGCTCACGCTCTTTCTCGGCCTGTTCCGCAACGCTCTCGGCACGCTCGCGCTCCTGCTCCGCGCGGTCTTCTGCCTCATCGGCAGCGTCTTTGGCGCGATCTTTCTGCTGGCGCATCTCGGCATTTGGCGCGCCTTTGCCCTTGCCTTTGTCCTGCTGTGCCGCGGCATCTGGTGCAGACAGCATCAGTCCGATTAAAAGCAGTATTCCTAACAACAACCTGTTCATGATCTCACCCTGTTTAATTGGGATCTCTGATCATAGACGCACGCGGCTCAGGCCGCCAGATTCACCAGGCATGCCTGCGGGGCCGTGGCGCATGCGTTAACTTCAGTAGAAGAACGAGAAGTAAATCTGGAAGATATTCGCGTCGAGGTCGTAAAGTGGCTCTTCCCCGAGCGGTTGCCCAGCCGACAGATCTGAGAAATCGTGGTAGTCGACATGCAGCAAGTTGAGCGAAGCCGTAATCTTGCCGCGCTTGATGAAGCCCCAATCGTTGCCGTCATCGCGCAGGAACTCGTAAGCAGCCTGCATCATCAGCGTGTAGCTCGTCAGCTCACTGAGTTCCTTGTCACGGCCGCGAAAATTGGTTTCCTCGGAACGCCCAAAAAGATCGCTGTAGAAATGGGCGCCCGTCTGGTCGTGATAGCGGAATTTCCCGGTGAACGTCCATTCCTTCCACGGATGAATGTAGGAAAATGCCACCGTGTTGCTTTCAATGTCCCACGTGTCGGTGAAGAACCGATACTCGCCTTCCAGCGCCGCACGGTAGGGCAGGAAATAACGCATACGTATGCCCACCGCATTACTCGTTCGAGTATTCGGGTAGAGTTCGCCCTCGAAACTGTAGCCAAGCTCACTGTCGGGATCGAAGTAGCGTACGGAGCGATACGGGTTATTCAGGTAACCCTCTTCCGTAATTGTTTCAATGTTTATGGTTGAGATCAGGTTCTTGGTCAGGATCTGTGTGATGCCGACACCATAGATCTGCCGGTCAAGCGGCGCCTCGAACGTCGAGTCATCCGATTTGCGTACGAGGTCATCTCCGAGCGCGTAACTCAGCGTCAGCGTCGTCAAGTCGCCAAACATATCCTGGCTTACCGAAAAGCTGACCGTCTCCGCATCAAAATCGGATTCCTCGCTGGTCGCATAGTTGACCCGCATCGTCGTATTACCACGCAGGTAATCCATGCCCATTGACCATTGCGTGCGCTCCTCGGTGTACGGGCTCGCCGTGGTAATCACGTCGATAGACGCCGAGCTGATCATGTCGACATAGTAGTTACCGACAAACGACAGGCTCTTGCCTGCTTTTTTGCGCACCAGAATCGATGGGCCGTCAATCGTGACACCGCCGCCGTCATAGCGATGGTAGAGCACATCGGCGCGATCGTCTGGCAGCACGCCGGCCTTCGCGGCGCCGAACGCCGAAAGAGCTGCTGCAATTAGTAAGACACGACGAATCATCAACCCAAACCGTTAGTTACAGCCGCAGCCACCACCGGCAGCCCCTTCGCCGCCGCGTGCACCTTCCCTGGCCTCGTAAACATGCTGAATATAGGCGGTCGAGACCGGGTCGCCGTCAAGAGCCATGATGGGATCCGCGAGCTTGTCGCGCTCGTAGGGCTTCACCCAGGGCTCAATGCTGCTGCAGCCTGACAAACCTGCCAGGACCACAACCGTCAACAATATCCGGCCTGCACGTGTGACTCTCTTTTCCATAACGTCTACTTTATCCCGGGAATGCCATGTGGAATGTGATCCCTGCCTCAGAAGAAGACCGTGACACCGAGATGACCTTCAAGGTTGTGAGCGGTTTTTTCTTCGCCCAGCAGGTCGATATCAAACAGGTGGTCACGAAAATCCAGGTGTAATGCGACCGAGTCCGTCAACAGGAAGCGATAGCCCGCACCAAAATTGACGGTAAAACGATCGTCGCCGGCGAATGTCGTCGAACCCAGGCCAGCGATCAGGTACAGACTGGTGTTGTACGCCCGCCCCTCGCCGAGAAAAACCTCACCCGGAAGAATGTTGTAGCCGACGTTGAGGTTGTAATAATAGAAGTCGCGCTCACTGTCCGAAATCAGCTCCGCACCACCGGAGAGGATCTCGAAACTCGTTTTTCCGGCGCGCGAGTAGCCTGCCGTTGTTTCAACGAAGAATCCTTCAGTGATGTGATAAGCAAGGCGCAATCCGTAGGAAAGGTCGGAACCGAAATCCTCGATGCCCATGACGCCGACGAACGCACCGAACTCGAAGTCTTCACGGTCAATCGCCGGTTCCTTGACCTCACGACGTTCTACTTCCGGATCGATGACCTGCCCGGGCGGCTCCGCGGTTGGCGGCGCTGCTTCGCGGCTGCCAAAGCCGAACAGATTTTTCGTCGCGGCGCAGCCGGACAGGCTGATCATCGCAACGATCAGAAAAAGAACGCGAAACCGACTTTCCATTCTTCTACTTCCTCATTTTCATCACGGCTCGTGAAAACCACGTAGCTCTTGTATTCGGCGCGTAGCAGGAATCGCCGAGTCGCATAAATACGGAAACCAACTCCAACATGACCAATCTGGTCATCGCGGTCCTCGCCCTGGATGATGGTCGACTTGGGCTCGGTGTGTATGTAGCCAGCCCCCAATGTAAAAAACGGCGAAACACGCCACTCCGGCCAGGCCTCGTGAACAACGTTGGCGCTTGCCATCCAGCCATTCGAGAAATTGCCCAGTATCTGGGAGCCCCACAGTTCAACGGAAACATTCGGATTCAGGGAGTAGCTGCCATACAGCGAGATGATATTGGCGCCGCCGAAATCACCGGCCAGGATACCGGTCTCCCACCTGGCGTTCGTGAAATCCTCGATAGTTGCCCGCTCGAAACTGACCCGCTGGCCGTCAGGCTGCAGCGTCAGCTCCATTTGCTCTCGATCTACCCATCCTTCCCTGCCCCTGTTGGTGCGCACCTTGTACCAGTCCGTGCGCTGCATCACGATGTCAACGGACTCGCCGCGATCAACAACGTGAAATACCGGGTAGCCGCGGCCCGGCCCGGTATGTAACTCCAGGTAGGGATCTGCGACAGTTACGGTGCGAAGTTCGTCATCAGCCGCGAATAGCGGTGCCGTCAGGAATACCTGCAATACGACGGCGGCAACGAATCCGAACCAGACGGATTTAGTTGGCTGGGGCGTCGAAGGGATTGTTGTAATACTGTGCTCCGACATCCAACCATTCCGCGATGAGGCGTTGCTCCGCTGTAGATAAAATATTGCCGTGAATAGGGTAACTGGGGTGATTCGGGTTACTGAATCGGTCAAAGAAATCGCTCGATGCCCTGGCGCCCGCAACCGATGCCGGTGCCGGCTGCGGGAACGTGAGGACAACATCGTTGCCATCCGCGTCCTGCACGATCTCCGTCACATCCGTCAACACGCCAGCAGCGTCCACAAACTGAAGGTTATCAGTAACTAACAGTTCGCGGTAGGCATGATAGTGATCCGGCTCGTCGTTCGACAAGCCGTCGGTGAGCTCGAGTTGTCCCGCTGGTGGCAAGATGGTCACTCCATCCGCCGGATCTATGTACGGGAACATGTGACAACCCGTGCACCGATTGTCAATTGGGTTGCCGTTCGCATCCAGAACGGGAGTCTCGGGCGTCAAGGGGTCATTATCGTCGTCGACGGTTACGACGCGTGGCTCGCCCCACAACGGATGAATGTGATCAATATAGTGAATCACGCTCCGGCAATTCCATTGCCAGTCCGCCTGGCAGGTGAGTGAAGTCGGCGCCGTCGTCGTCAGATCCGTATACAGGTAGTCGATGTCCGGATTGATCGGGTCACCGTTCGCATCGAGCGGATTTGCGCTCCACACGTCACGATAGATCACGTTCATCGACGGCTCGAGCGATGAACAGGCATCGTTGGCACAGGTTACGCGCGCACGAATTTCAGCCATGGTCTCGCCGGGCGCACCAATAAACCACTGCGGGTCCGTGTTAGGGAACTCGTTGACGCCGGCCGGCGCACCGGCGTACGCACTTTCGAACGCATCGTAACGACCATGCGATACACCGCTGTTCGCATCATGGCAGCCGTTGCATTTGAGCTCTTGTCCTTCGCCCAGCGAAATCCAGTTATGGTGTCGCTGCGTGATGCGCATGCCTTTGTCGTCAACGACACTGATCATGAGTGCTGCGTTTGCAGGCACCCGCACCATGACTGACCCATCGGGCTCTATCGGCGTGTAGCCGACGATTTCTTTCATACCGAACGCCGTCGTCACACCGAATGCCGTGTTATCGATATCGCGCAAATCTTCGTCAGGAATCGAAACGGCCTTCTCGATGCGCAGGAACCGCGCCGGGCGATCCGCTGCGAGCGACCGTGCAGGATCCGCGAGAACGTAGGGGTCGATTCCGGGCAGCATAGCTCCGTCAAAGTCGTAGACATTGCGGATATTGAGTATCGCCTCGCCTGAATCGGGTAGTGATGCGTCGAGCAAGTAGTTGTTCATGCCGTCGGGAATCACCGCAGGAGCCGAACGTGGATCCGCGGAAACAACTTCGGTAAACATGAACCCTTCCTCGCCGGGCACGATCGGTAACTGAGTCTCGTCACGGGGATCATAGATCCAGATGCCATAGAGGGGCGGTGCGACCAGGAAGTCCCCTTCGACCGGCGTCACAGGATTATTCGGGTCAATCACGATGACATTCGCAAGCGCCTCATCGGTGCACGCCACGATACGCGTGTCATCAGTGTTCGGATCTCCATCGTCCGCCAGAACTTCGATAAGGCGGCACTGACTCCAGCTCACCATCAGGCGACCCGTGCCGTCCTGAATAGGGTAAACAGAGTAGTAGCGACCGCCGCGCGAAGGCTCACCTGGTACCGTTGATACAACATTGACGGTGGCATCTTCCTGGGCGGGGCCCGTGAGGATGCCGATGTTCTCTTTGGTAGGCTGCGTGTTCTCCACGTACTGCGGTGTATCGATCACCAGCAGTTCGCCACCACCTTCTGTATTCGTAAACGGGCGAGCAAGGACCATCACGCGACCATCCTCGGTCTCGCGCGGCTGCATGAACTGGATCGTGGAGTTGTTGGTCCCCGTATCATGGCTCCACTGGCCATACAGCAATTCGAGCGCGGACCCGTCCGGGTTCATACGGTACAGATTGATGTGATTATTGCCCGTATTATGATCCCAGCGGCTGAACACGATTTTTCCGTCTGCCATGACCGACGGGTCCAGATCGTGGCTCTGGTTAAACGTTACCTGCTTCAGATTGTTGCCATCGTCGTCCATGACATGAAGATTGAACGCAAACTCGTTCTCATCCTCATCCATCGCAGAGAAGCCGCCACCCTGGCTGTTTTCGTCGAGCAGCAGAGCCTGCGACTGTGTCTGGCGGGTCGATGCGAAGATAATGCGCCCGTCAGGCAGGTACTTGGGCATGATGTCGTGACCGATCTCTGAAGTCAGGTCATCCACGATCACGCGAACCAATTCACCCGTTTCGAACGTGTACTGCCAGATATTCCAGGTCGCGACCTGATCGTCTTCGTCAACATTCGGGTCAAACGGTGTACGCATCGAGAACAACAGGCGGCTGCCATCGTAGTCAATTTCAACATCGCGTATGGCTCCCAGGCCCTGGGTAATGTCCCCGGTAATGTTGACGGGTAGTGCGCCAACGGCGGCACGATCACGAAAATAGAGATCGGAACCAAACTCAAAAGTGATTTGCTCGCGAAGGTCCTGCTGCTCGAATATGCCGTTGTCATCTGTCGGTAGCGGAGCCTTTATGTAGGCAATCGGAAAATCGATGACGACAGGATCAGGGTCTTGCCCGTCGCCCAACTGCACACCGTCGCCTTTGCTACAGGCTGCAATTGCGATGCACGCAAACGACAACGCGACCATCCTGATCGCTTTGCTGGCACTTCCTTTGCTGAATTGTCGCGGTAGCCTGTTCATCTATCTCACCTCTGTTGTCGGGGCAGGGTACGCTGCGACAGGTCCCGTTTACCGTTAACGCAGTCACAAACCACGATAACGTTGCGGGGACGACGAGTTACGTTCGTGTGCCGTATGCGCAGACGGCAAATTATAGGAGAGCCCTGTACACCGATGTAATGTCTCAAATACACGACAGCAATCCGGCACTTGCGTAAATAGAAGCTGTGTTGCCTGATATCGGTTCCCGTCGACCCCGCGGTGACAAAGCGGCGTCACCCTGTCGCTCTTCCACGACAGTGGTACTACCCTTCACAATCAAGAGCTTATACCGACCCGTCAATATCCTTGTGCCAAAGTACCGACAGTCAATTGACATATCATCATTTCAGGAAGTACCTTTTTGTAACTTATAAGGCCATGTTTTTAAACGGGTTTATGGAGAACTCGCGACACTTGTCCGAGACTGGCACAGCACTTGCTTTATTGATTGCAGATCGACTGGAACTCTCAACCGGGCATCTCAAAAGGTTTGAGGACTGTGAATGCCTTCACGGCATCGTGCGACGAGGTTTGGCAACATTTTCCAGCCACGCTATGCGTTATTAACGAATGACGAGCAGAACTATATGAAGAACAGGATGTGGAAAGAGATCTCGCGTGTGACGCTCACTGCATTGCTTGCAGTAATACTGTCAGCACCCGCGATCGCTCAGACCAGGGAACAGGCGAAGCGCATCTATGACCGTCTGGCTGGCGTGCCGCCGACCGAAACGGTATTGGATGCGATGGAAAACAATACGGGGACGGACCCGGTCTGCCAGCAGAATAGTGTAAGCGGCCCGAAGTGTGCCGCGTACATCGCGATGGACAACCCGAGCTTCTATAACGTCACGCTGAAGAACTTCGCGGCACCGTGGACCAACCGCGACCGTTCGGTCTTCGTTCCGCTCAATGATTACGTCGCGACTGTGATCGGCATGATTCGCGACGATGTCGATTTTCGTACGGTGTTGTCTGCCGACCTGCAATACATAGGCAACGGCGTGAGTCCGGCTCCGGCAGCCAACAACAACGGTCACTACGAGGCGCTCGAAGCCGGCAACTACAACCTGAAAGCCGTGCTCCAACCGGCACTGCAATCGAATATAAACAATTTGCCACCCGGCGCCACAGCAGGCGTTATTACATCGCGCGCCGCAGCAGAGGCGTTCTTCATCGCTGGCACCAATCGCGCGATGTTCCGTTTCACGATGGTCAATCACTTCTGCAAGGACATGGAACAACTGCACGACCCACGCATGTCGCCTGATCGCATCCGCCAGGACGTCAGCCGCAGCCCGGGCGGTGACAGCCGACTGTTCCTGGATAACTGTGTCGGTTGCCATACGGGCATGGACCCGATGGCACAGGCTTTTGCCTACTACGACTACGATGAAGGCGCCGGTTCTATCCAGTACACCGACGGCGCTGTACAAGACAAGTACTACAACAACGACCTCAATTTCCCGCAGGGATTCCGGACACCGGACGACCACTGGACGAACTACTGGCGCACGGGCCAGAACCGCTACCTGGATTTTTATGGCCCCGCCCAGGTGACAGTCGAGGGTTATGGCGATGGCTCCGGCGCAAAGTCGCTCGGTGTCGAACTCTCGAATAGCACTGCCTTTGCCTCTTGCCAGGTCAGGAAGGTCTTCCAGTCGGTATGCCTGCGCGAGCCCGAGTCCTCGAACGATCACTCGAAGGTGGATGCCATTGTCCAGTCGTTTGGTCAGGGCCCGATCATAATGAAACAGGTATTCGCCGAAACGGCTGAATACTGCATGGGCCCAGTGCCGACACCTTAGGGAGATACGACAATGATCAGAGGAATAGGAATTGCCTTACTGGCCAGTGTCGTGCTCGCGGCTTGTGGCGGCGGCGCAGAGACCACGACCAACCCGCAGGCCCCGATTGGTGGCGGCAGCAACGATGCACCCTACACAGGACCGGTTGCAAGTGATGCGGACGTACTCAAGTTCCAGCAGACCTTTTGGTCCAATGCGCGCACGTCCAGTCGATGCGGCTCATGCCACACGCCTGAGGGCGGTCAAACGCCGTACTTCGTGCGCTCCGACGATATCAACCTGGCCTACGAAGAAGCCGTGCTCAAGATCGATCGCAGCCAGCCGTCGTTTTCGGAATTCGTCACCAAGGTCGAAACCGGCCACAACTGCTGGGTCGACGATCCCGGCACCTGCGGCGCGATCCTGACGACCTGGATCGAGAACTGGGTCGGCGGTGATTCGGCCGGCGGTCGGGAGATAGTCCTGCAGGCGCCGGATGACACGGATCCACGGACCACCACGATCAAGAGTTTCCCGGATACTGCGGCCGGCCCACCGTCTTTCGAGACCATTGTCTGGCAACCGTATCTGCGCCAGCACTGCTCAGACTGCCACGCAACCGATGCGTCTCCGGCCCAGATGCAGACGCCGTTCCACTCCGACGTTAATGCCGAAGTGGCTTACGACGCAGCGAAACCGAAAATCGACCTCGCCGCGCCGGAAAATTCACAGCTGGTTACTCGCCTGCGCACCAATCACAACTGCTGGACGGACGACTGCGAAAGTGATGCGCAGGAAATGGAAGACGCCATTCGCGAGTACGCCAATCTTATCCAGGACGAGGTTATCGCTGCGGACCTCGTTATCAGCCGGGCGGTGCGCCTCGTTGATGGCACGATTGCCTCGGGCGGGAATCGTTATGAAAACGACCAGATCGCTTTGTGGGAGTTCAAGACCGGAGACGGCAACATCGCCTACGACACGAGTGGTATCGATCCCGCGATCGACCTGAACTTCTCGGGTGATGTCGCCTGGTACGGCGGCTGGGGAATCACGATCGGCAACAATGCGACGATGGGTCCGGGCAAAGCCCAGGGATCGACAGTCGCGAGCAAGAAGCTGCACGATATCCTCGTAGAGTCCGGAGAATTCTCGATCGAAGCCTGGGTCGTACCCAACAACGTAACCCAGGAGATGGCGCGCATAGTGAGCTATTCGGCGGGCCAGAACTCTCGCAACTTCACGTTGCAGCAAACCCTTTACAACTATGACTTCCTGCTGCGCACGAACGCTGAAGACGCCAACGGTAATCCGCTGACCACACTCAATGGAGACCCGCAGTTGTCGACGCCCAATGACGATGAAGTCCTGCAGGCGACCCTGCAACACGTCGTCGCGACCTACAACCCGATTGACGGTCGCCGCATTTACGTCAATGGCGTTCAGGTCACACAGGCCGACCCTGTGCCGGGCGGTACATTAGGTCCGTGGCAGGCCAACATGGCATTGGTTCTCGGCAACGAAGCATCGAGCGATGGTCTGTTTGAAGGCACGTTCCGTCTCGCTGCAGTTCACCGTCGCGCGCTTACCGAAGAACAAATCAACCAGAACTTCGATGCGGGCGTTGGCGAACGCTTTTACCTGCTGTTCGATATCTCGGAGCGCATCGGTGCGCCGGTGCAGACTTCGTACATCCTTTTTGAGGCGCAGCAATTCGACACGTACGCGTACCTGTTCGATAAGCCGCACTTCCTCACACTTGATGGTTCGACACCGCCGCAAGCAGCCATGAAAGGCATGCGCATTGCCATGAATGGTCATGAGGCCCCCGTTGGCCAGAGTTATGCCAATATCAACCGAACCCTCGATCTCTCGGATGCCGCCAGCCTGGATGAGCTCGGACAGCCACTGTCGCCGCTTGGCGCGGTGCTGCCGCTCGAACAGGGTCCGGAATTCGACCTGTTCTTCCTGACATTCGACGACCTGAACGGCGTGACTTTCGATCGCCAGCAGGACCCGGCGCTGGTTGTAACGGATTACATCGCTATGGCAGATGCTGCCTCGCCTGACATTGGCGTGAAAACCTTCGACGAAATCGACGCTTCGTATGCGGCGATCCTGGAAGTCGATCGAGTCAGCTACCAGGATGGCGACGGCAACTTTGTCGTCGATGAGACGTACCAGGAACTCAGGCAATCGCTACCAGCCGTTGAAGACATCGAAGCCTTCCTGTCGTCGCACCAGGTTGCTATTGCACAGCTGGCTATTCAGTACTGTGATGCCGCTGTCGAGGCCAACACGATCTGGCCGGGCTTCAATTTCGGCGCCGCACCGGGCACGGCGTTTGCCGTCGGGGCACGCGATGCGTTTGTCGAGCCGCTGGTGCTGCGCGCGGTCGGCCACTCGTCATCGAGCGCTCAACTCGACTCACAGCCAAGCTACACGCTGGTGCACGAGGAGGTAGCGTCATTCAGTGGGGCCGGCGATCGTCCGCGGAACCTGATCGACCGACTGCTGGAGACTCCGGGCGCCAGCACAAGCTCTATCGCCAAGGGTGTCTGCGCCTCCGTACTCGGCAGCGCAACCACACTGGTTCAGTAAAGACAGGACTCAAAAGGAATTATCAGAGATGACCATGAAACGAAACAAAGGCAACTGGGATTTGCCGCTGCTTCACACCGATCATCCGCGTCCTGTCACGCGGCGCCAGTTCCTGTCGCAGGGGTTTCTGTCGGGTGCGGCCTACACCGTAGGCGGAGTTGCTCCCTTCCTGAATCCGCGCAACGCGTATGCTGATCTGTCGCTAGATCTGAACCGCCTGCGTGCCCCCACTGAATGCAATATCACGGACGGTGCCGGCAAGATTCCGTTTATCTGTTTCGACCTGGCGGGCGGTGCAAACATTGCGAACTCGAATGTCCTGGTCGGACAGGAAGGCGGCCAGAGTGACTTTCTGAACACGTCCGGCTACGAGAAGATGGGCCTGCCGGGCGACATGGTTCCCGGACTCGTCGATGCACAGGGCAATGATTTCGCGAATTTCAATCTCGGCCTGGGGTTTCACTTCGACAGCGCATTCCGACGCGGAATCATGTCCAGGATCAGCGCGGCAACGGCCGCCAACATTAACGGGGCTGTCATCCCGGCACGCTCGGACAATG
>Ga0316191_10001440_pt1 | contig 16732 bp, 16 predicted proteins | sample Eddworburr2cm_MG_FD_204928 | JGI IMG/M metagenome (GOLD analysis project Ga0316191, IMG submission 204928) | Coastal sediment microbial communities from Maine, United States - Eddy worm burrow 2 cm | ecosystem: Environmental > Aquatic > Marine > Coastal > Sediment | place: USA: Maine...
AATGATCCGACTGCATGTTGTCGACCAGTCACGTTTCAATCCGGAGACCGTCATGCCGGGCTTCTACCGCCCCGCACAACAACTGAACCGGGTGGAAAAAAAGCTCGAGGGCAAGACATTTCTCTCGGCACAGGACATCGAGGACGTGGTTGCCTGGCTGGCCACGCTGAAATAGAGAGTCGTCCATGAACAAACAATGCAGGATTTGTTGTCTATCGCTGGTTTCGCTGACCGTCGTATTCCCGGTCCGGGCCGAACTGGTGAAGTCCGGCTATGAATACCTGACTCCCGAGATGCAGGCCATGCAGGATGACGACTTCGGTAACCCGGGCATGATCGTCGTCGACCAGGGGGCCGCGCTGTTTATACAACCCGATGGAGAGGGCAAATCCTGTGGCTCCTGTCATGGCGAAGACGGCAGCAAACTTGACACAAAGCAGCTTGCCCGGTATCCAGTTTACAATGAACAGTTGAAGCAACCCCTCACACTGCGCCAACGGATTATCCTCTGCAGGAATACCCTGCTCAATGTTCCAGCACTGGAATATGCTGACCAGGAAGCCCTGCAACTGGAGGCCTTCGTTCGCCACCTGGCACACGGAGAAACAGTCGACGTCGATGTCAGTGGCCCGCTGGCGCCCTACTACCGGGCTGGAGAAACACTCTTTCGCAGCCGCTATGGTCAGGTGGATATCGCCTGCCACCAGTGTCACGACTACCATGCTGGAAAGAACTTCAGGGGACAGGTGCTTACGCAGGGACAAACCAACGGACTCCCGGCCTATCGTTTTACCGAAGGACAGGTCGCCGGCACACACGAACGCTTTACCCAGTGCCTGTCAAAACTGCGCGCCGAACCCTATGCCCCGGGCTCGGATGAGTACGTAAATCTCGAAGTCTATATGAATGCGCGCAGTAACGGCCTGAAAATTGAAACCCCGGCGATTCGTTACTGATATGCCAGACCTCTGGCGTAGTTTACACGTGTAGATATATCCTGGACAATTCCTGGAATTGGAATTCCTTTCCACGCTACGATAACCTGGCTCGATCAGGCGGTGACGAATTTGGTGTGCTCCTGGAGTACTGCACACCTGAATACACTGTCAATGTAACCAATACACTGCTGATTGCTGTACAGGAATTTCACTTTATATGGAAATACAAGAGCTTCGTCGTCGATCTGAACTAGCGCTTGCTGATACGTTCCTTTTTCGCAACTTTTTTCTTGAATTTTTTTTTCGAGCGTTCACCTGCTTTACCCTTGCTCTTTGCACCGGTTTTGGTTCCGGCTTTTTTCTTCGATTTGAATGAAAGCAGTTTGCGCTTCTTTTCAGCCGGTTGTTCCCCTGCCATGCTGATATCCAGCCGTTGCTGACAGACGTATGCCTTTTTCAGGGCCAAAAAGGTTTCCTTCGGCATGCCGGCCGGCAGGTCGACAGTGGAATAGTCTTCGTGAATCTCTATATGGCCGATGTATTCACTTTCCAGGTCCGCTTCATTGGCAATGGCGCCGACAATGTTGCCGGGTTTTACATCGTGCTGGTAGCCAACTTCGATTCTGAAGCGCAGCATCTCAACTTCCGGGTGCCCCTTTAACGGACGCGCCTTGTCCGATCCCGCCGCCTTACGGGTCCTGGGGGTTCGTTTTTCATCTCCGGACCCCTTCTGGCTGCTACGTTCCTCGCGCGGTGCTTTATGTACTTTTTCGGAAAGCAGCAGGGGTTCATCGCCTTGCAGGAGCCCGGCCAGTGCGGCCGCAATTTCCAGGGGTTCCGCACTTTCTTCCTGTTGTACTTCAGTAAGCAACTGGTAATACAGCTCGTTTTTTTCTTCCGCCAGACTATCGCGAATGCGCTGTTTGAAACGCAGCATCCGCTGCTGGTTAATGTCCCTGGCGGTCGGCATCTGCATGGGTTCGATGGGCTGGCGAATTGTCTTTTCAATGATTCGCAGCAGTCGTTTCTCGCGCGGTGAGACAAACAGGATAGCGTCGCCGGCCTTGCCGGCGCGACCGGTACGGCCGATGCGATGAATATAGGCTTCAACATCCGTCGGGATGTCGTAGTTAATGACGTGGCTAATACGCTTAACATCCAGTCCACGGGCAACCACATCGGTCGCGACAAGAATATCGAGCTGGCCGTTCTTCAGGCGTTCGACGATTCGTTCACGCATATTCTGCGGGATATCACCGTTGAGTGCTTCGCAGGCATGGCCGCGCGCTTCAAGTTTCTCGGCAAGCTCCACGGTCGCGGTCTTGGTGCGCACGAACACCAGCATGGCATCGAAATTTTCTGCTTCCAGCACACGCGTCAGCGCGTCCAGTTTGTGAAGGCCGCTAACCGGCCAATAGCGTTGCCTGATAGTTTCGGCGGTAGCTGTTTTCTGCGCAACCTTGATGACGGTCGGATTGTTAAGGTGTTTTTCGGCGACTTTGCGGATCTCTTTGGGCATGGTCGCCGAGAACAGCGCAATCTGGCGGGTATCCGGCGTTTGTTCCAGTACCCACTCCACATCATCGATGAAACCCATGCGTAGCATTTCATCGGCTTCATCGAGTACCAGAGCCTGCAGACTGTCCAACTTCAGCGTGCCCTTACGCATGTGATCCATAACACGCCCAGGCGTACCGACCACAACGTGCACACCGCGTCTCAATTGACGCAATTGCACTTCATAGGACTGGCCACCATAGATGGGTACCACATGAAAACCTTTCAGGTGGCGTGCGTAGGTCTGGAAAGCCTCCGCAACCTGAATGGCCAGTTCGCGTGTCGGCGCCAGTACCAGCAACTGGGGCTCACGGCGACTCAGGTCCAGGCGTGAAAGCAGTGGCAATGCGAAAGCGGCCGTTTTGCCGGTTCCTGTCTGCGCCTGCCCGAGCAGGTCGCCGCCTTCCAGGAGCACCGGAATACTTTGCGCCTGAATGGGAGAAGGCTGCTCATAACCGACGTCTTCGACGGCCTTTAAAAGCGGCGCCGCCAGCTTCATTTCAGCAAAACTGGTAACGGTCTGTGAATCCGACATTTTATATATACCCGTTATCCGGCTTAAGCCGGACTTAGTGTTCCTCCACCTTAATGGCGCGAGGACCGGAGAGGGAGCGATGTTATCAAAGTGCTCCCGGGCTCTCCTTGATGCCGCTTAAGCTATCTGCCCATTTGGTTGGGCCGTTAACCTGTTCGGGAATGTGGGGAGAGAAGTATCTGCCAATGCTGTATTAGCTTCAGGCCAGCTCGTTCACTGCTACGTGGTAGCGCGGATCCTCCAGCACGTTCACTTCAACCAGGTCGCCGGCTTTGCGCAGTAACTGCCGGCATTCCGGGCTTACATGGCGCAGGTGCAGTACTTTGCCGGCATTCACGTAGCGTTCGGCCAGCGTATCTATTGCTTCAATGGCCGAGTGGTCCATGACACGGGAGTGCTGGAATTCAATGATGACATCGTCAGGATCATCTTTACAGCTGAAAAGATCCTGAAAGTTGCGCACTGAGGCAAAAAACAACGGGCCATGCAGTTCATAGACCTTTGAGCCATGTTCATCCACAAATGATTCAACACGGATATGTTTGGCGTGCTCCCAGGCAAACACCAGGGCCGACACGATCACGCCGACCACTACGGCGATTGCCAGATCGGTAGCCACTGTTACGCCGGATACCAGCACCAGCACAAAGGCATCGCTTGCAGGGATTTTGCCGATAATACGCAAACTCGACCACTCAAAAGTGCCGATGACCACCATGAACATCACTCCGGTGAGCGCCGCCAGCGGGATCATTTCGATCAGGTCGGAAGCCGCCAGAATAAACAACAACAAAAACAGCGCAGCGCTGATGCCGGACAGACGGCCGCGACCACCTGAATTGATATTGATCATACTCTGGCCGATCATGGCACAGCCGCCCATACCGCCGAACAGGCCGGTGACACTGTTGGCGACACCCTGGCCGACACATTCCCGGTTACCATGGCCACGGGTTTCGGTGATTTCGTCGATCAGGCTTAAGGTCAGCAGCGATTCGATCAGGCCGATGGCAGCGAGGATGATCGAGTACGGCAGAATGATTTTCAACGTTTCAATGTTTAACGGCACCATGGGAATGTGAAAGCTCGGAAGACCGCCGGCAATGGAGGCCATGTCGCCGACCGTGCGGCTTTCCAGGCCGACAAAAATAACCAGAAGGGAAACCGCCACGATCGCTGCCAGCGATGAAGGTACGGCTTTGGTCAGTTTCGGTAAAAACTGAATGATCGCCATGGTCAGTACAACCAGCGCCAGCATGATCCATAACGACTGGCCCTGCATCCACTCAGTGCCGCCGGCCGCATCTTCGATCTGAAAGCTTCTTAACTGGGCCAGGAAGATGACTATCGCCAGGCCATTGACAAAGCCCAGCATGACCGGGTGGGGTACTATGCGGATAAATTTCCCGAGCCGTAAAAGTCCCACAGTGATCTGGATTGCTCCCATCAGCACCACTGCAGCAAACAGATACTCGACACCGTGCTGCGCGACCAGGCTGACCATGACCACCGCAAGCGCGCCGGTTGCGCCGGAGATCATACCCGGACGGCCGCCGATAACCGCGGTAATCAGACCGACCATGAAAGCGGCATACAGACCGACCAGCGGATCGACGCCGGCAACAAAAGCGAACGCCACAGCCTCGGGCACCAGCGCCAGAGCAACCGTCAGACCGGAGAGAATATCGTTTTTGGGGCAGCCCCGTTCGGTGCATTCAAAGTTGAAAAGCATGGGTGCCCTCTTAGGCAACAATTTTGACGTCGAAAAACAAAGCATATTAGCATATTATAGTTATCTAAATATACAAGGCGCCCGGATATCGCATTCAGTCCAGTTATTTCTTTTTAAGGTTCAGCTAGTTAGTCTATCGAATTTGTCAAATACTACACTGGCCACCTGTTTCGGGAGCCGGTATTATCCCCGGATCCGAAAACAGCCCTCGCGGAAAGGACCATTGAAAATGCAGCCAGCAATCAACCCTCGACTACTTGCCCTTTCATGCATTGTTACATTCGCCGCCACCGGCTGTGCTTCACAGGGCGGCGAAAGCCGTGACAGCCTGGACAGCACCATTGCCATCAACTACGGCACGGTTGCTACAGTGACACCCGTAAAACTCCAGTCCGACGCCACCCGTAATGCGACAGTGGGTGGCCTGGCCGGACTGTTGACCCAGGCGCGCGGCAGCGCCAGCGAAAGACTGGTCGGTGCGGCAATCGGGGCAGCAGTTGGCGGCATCGCCACCAAGGTTGCCGAAGGCGACAATACGGCCAATTCTTTTGTTATCGATTTGACCGGCGGCAGCACGGTCAAGGTGGTGACGGAGCAGCAAAACATTGCAGTCGGTGATTGCGTTGCCGTGGAAACCGGTCGCCACACTAACCTGCGACGTGTATCGCAGACACAGTGCACGCCACCCCGCCAGTCACACCCGACCATCGATCCGCAGATTTCACAGTATGAACAGGGCGAAGCCGATGCCTGCCATCAAGCCAAAGAATCACTGCTTAAAGCCAGGACTGAAGCAGACATCAACGCCCTCACCCGCAAGGTACAGGTTATCTGCGACCACTGAAGGTACCTGATTCCGGAAGAAAACACCTGTTGTCTGAGGCACGAAAGTGCCTTACTGCTTCAATCGATACCCTGTTTTAAACATCCACCATACGATAGACAGGCAGGCGGCAAGAAACACCAACACCATGGACAGGCTCAACCCCACGCTAACATCTGAAACTGCGAAAAAGCTCCAGCGAAAACCGCTGATCAAATAGACCACCGGATTGAACAGGGTTACGGTCTGCCAGGCGGGCGGCAGCATACTGATCGAGTAGAAGCTGCCGCCGAGAAATACCAGCGGCGTAATCACAAGCAACGGGATCAGCTGCAGTTTTTCGAAATTATCCGCCCACAGCCCGATAATGAATCCAAACAGGCTGAAGGAAATACACGTCAATACCAGGAACCCCGCCATCCACACAGGATGTGCAATCTCCAGGGGCACAAAGAATCCCGCCGTCACAAGAATGATCAGGCCGATGATAAGAGACTTGGTGGCTGCAGCCCCCACGTAGCCCATAAGGATCTCGAAAGACGAGATCGGTGCAGACATGATTTCATAGATAGTGCCGGTAAACTTGGGGAAGAAGATGCCAAACGATGCATTGGAAATACTTTGAGTCAACAGCGCCAGTATCATCAGCCCCGGCACAATAAATGCGCCGTAGGACACACCCTGTATATTTTCTATGCGTCCGCCTATGGCTGAACCGAACACCACGAAGTAAAGCGACGTGGACAGCACAGGCGATACAAAACTCTGCAGCAGGGTTTCCCGGGCACGCATCATTTCAAACTTGTATATAACTCTGACGGCGTGTGTGTTCATGACTTCTCTCCGACCAGTTTTACAAATATTTCTTCCAGGGAACTCTGCGTGGTTTTCAGATCTTTCAGTAGCAAGCCGGTCTCATTGATCGCCTGCAATATACTACTGACGCCTGTGCTCGTGTTGCGTGGATCGTAGGTATAGGTAAGCCGGGTGCCATCGGCTGACAGCTTCAGCGCCCAGTTAGCGAGCGCTTCAGGCACCCTGTTTACAGCCTCTTCGAGCTCTATTATCATCTGCTTGGTGCCGAGCTTGTGCATCAGGTCCAGTTTGTCCTCAACCAGCAACAATTTACCATCGTTGATAACGCCCACACGGTCGGCAATAGCCTCGGCCTCTTGTATATAGTGGGTGGTCAGGATGATAGTGACACCGGACTCGCGCAGACGCTGAACCAGCGCCCACATATCCTTGCGCAATTCTACGTCTACCCCGGCCGTGGGTTCATCCAGAAATAACACTGCAGGTTCGTGCGACAGCGCTTTACCGATCAGCACCCTCCGCTTCATACCACCCGACAGTGCCATCAGTACGCTGTTTCTCTTGTCCCATAGTGACAGGTCTCTGAGTAACTGCTCAAGGTAGGCCGGATCCGGTTTTTTCCCAAACAGACCACGGCTGAAATTCAGCGTATTCCATACCGTATCAAAGGCGCCGAGGGTGAGTTCCTGTGGCACCAGGCCGATCATACTGCGCGTGACACGATAACCCGTAACGGTGTCATGGCCACCGACCATCACAGAACCCGAGCTTGCACTAACGATACCGCATATCGTCGATATCAGCGTGGTCTTACCCGCACCATTGGGACCAAGCAATGCCAGTATTTCGCCGGATTCAATATCCAGGTTCACACCCTTCAGGGCGTGATGGCCGTTGGAGTAAGTCTTCGACAGATTTTTTACGGAGACTATGGGTTGCATCAAATGGATCTTTAGTATGAATGTGATCTGATGGTACTACATAAACAGCTATGGTCGAATCCTGATTTCACTGACTGTTACCGGATTCTCTTTTCCCTGAATCAGACGGCGTCTTCATAAACCCCTCGATCAGTTTGAGCGAGCGTGCATAGTGACTTCCCTGCCAGTACACCTGCTTACAGTCCGGGCACTGCCGGAAAGTGTGATAGTAACGGCGGGTTCCTGGCTCGAGTAACGGGTCGACGGTTTCTTTTGGCACAGGTACAAGGATTCCATTGCAGCGTGTGCAGCGCGTGAACGGCCGCACCAGCCTGTACAGGTCCAAACGCTGCAGCACTTCCCTGACCTGGTCTGCCGGACTGGTGCTACGAATAAAGAAACCGTGATCGATTATCTTGTACTGCAGCAGCTTCCTGTCACGAGTGAGTACAATACGGTTTTGCTGCTGACTGATCGTGGCTACATCAGTGTCCCGGTAATCATTGCAGTACAGGGAATCAAAACCCATCAGGCGCAGATATTTTGCCAGACGCCCCAGGTTGCAGTCGACAATGAAGCGTGGATTCCGCAGGGGCTCAGGGCGCAGACGAATCAGTGGTGACACATCCAGGCTTTCAAATACAGGGTAGATGCTGATGCGATCACCGTCCGCGACGATATGGGAAAAATCCACGGACTGGCCATTGACAAGGATCAGCTCGATCTCGGGATGCGGTACACCCAGTGATTCAATCATATCCTTGATCGAAGCACGCCGATCAAACCGGTGTTCAAACTCGAGCTTGCGCTGCGCGGGTGGCAGAAAGTCATTGAGCTCTTCGTAGAATCTGAACCAGGCAGTTGCCATGGGTTTTATATGTGCACATTGTGGTGGTCTATGTATTAATATTACAGCATTGCCGCAGGGTATGTGGCAGCTAATAGGGAAGTATACAAATGGCTGTACGAGAGATCCTGTTAATGGGTGATCCCCGCCTGCTGGAGGTTGCCAATCCGGTGGAGGAATTCGATACGCCCGAACTCCATGCACTGGTGCAGGATCTTATGGATACCATGCACGCAGAAGATGGCGCGGGTCTGGCCGCACCGCAAATCGGCGTTGCACTTCGAGTGGTTGTGTTCGGCTTCGACTCCAATCCGCGCTATCCTGACGAAGAATCAGTTCCAAAGACTGTGCTGGTGAACCCCGTCATTGCGCCACTGTCCGATGACAGGAATGAAGGCTGGGAAGGTTGTCTCAGTGTGCCTGGCCTGCGTGGCGCCGTATCCCGCTATACGCATATCCGCTATTCAGGTGTTGACCAAACCGGCGCAACCATAGAACGGGAAGCCCATGGCTTCCACGCCAGGGTAGTACAGCATGAATGTGATCACCTCGACGGTATCCTCTATCCGCAACGGATGACCGACATGCGCCTGTTTGGTTTCAATCGGGCGCTGGATGCGAGTGGAATTCTGACAGCCATGCCTTGCGACACGCAGCCTTAGCGAGACCCGATAGAGCCCTGGGCACATGGCCGGTGGGCTCCAGTTCCCAGTTTGCGGCGTTGATTCCGTCGATGTTCCAGGCAAAAGAGCGAAAAAATAGGGGGCAGAGGGATTAAACAGCGATCTTTCTGTCCCCTCTGTAACCGATTTCTGCTAAAATGCCCCTGCCCGAGACTGAATCAAAATAATATTTGCCGGGCATATTGGGGGAGTTAAGCCATGTACTGTCAATTCTACGGTTTGCATGAGAAGCCATTTTCACTGCTACCAGACCCTGAATTCCTTTTTCTCAGTCAAAAGCATGAGAAAGCACTTAATCTTCTGGAACTTGGCGTTCTTAACCAGTCCGGATTCTGCATCATCAGCGGCGAGATAGGGGCCGGAAAAACAACCCTGGTCCGCGAGCTGTTGAGCAGACTTGACGAACACGTTCGAGTCGGCCTGATATCTAACACGCATTCGTCATTTTCTGACCTTCTCGGTTGGATCCTGGCAGCCTATGGGCTGGAGTCCGAGTCCAGTGCAGCCGTCTTCCAGCATCGTCGCTTTACAGACTTTGTCATCGAGCAATATGCCAGCGGGAAACACACGCTTCTCATTATTGACGAAGCCCAGAATCTGTCGCTGTCTGCGCTGGAACAACTGCGCATGCTGTCGAATATCAACTCTGATAAAGATCTCGTATTGCAGATTATTCTGATTGGCCAAAGTGAGCTGCGTGCAAAACTCCAGCAGCCGGAGCTGGAACAGTTTGCCCAACGTATCGCAATCGACTATCACCTGGCAGCGCTCGACCTGGAAGAGACTACCGCATATATAAGACATCGGGTGATTAAATCCGGCGGATCACAGCAGCTGTTTAATGATGCCGCCAGCAAGCTTGTCTTCGAGCACAGCGGAGGTGTACCTCGGCTAATCAACCGGATTTGCGAACTGAGCCTTGTATACGGTTTTTCCGAGAGGAAAAATGTGATTGATTCTGATCTTGTAAAGGCTGTGACTGAGAGCCAGAAGATAGACAAGATAGACCAGCCCGTTAAAACTCCCGCGAAAACCACGACGGGAAAGCGCCCGCCCGTAGATTTGTCTAAACCCGAACCACCCTCTGAGATTGTCGCCGCAAAGCGAAAGGTTACACCTGGGCCGATACAAAAAAGCATATCTCAACCGGAGGGCTCTACCTTTAAAAAGAATGACGGGAAACAGACCAGCACCAGACCCGTTGGGAAAACCGCTGAACTGCAGCCAGTTGAAAAAAGTGCCGTCAAAAAAACTGTCGAGCCAATAAAGAAAAAGACTGAAACGACCCTTAGACATGGAGCAAAATCGGCCATCTATGCAGCTGCCGACAAGGCTGCTGTCGAAAAGACCCAGGCTGAGTTCCTCGCAAACGAAAAAAACAGTGTGGCTAGTGCCCTTGCTGAAAAATCAAGGGCAGATGCCACCCTTGCTGAAAAAGCTGCAGCCGAAAAACTGGCTGCTGAAAAAGCGGCCACGGAAAAAGCAGCTGCAGAACAGGCAGCTGCCGCGCTGGCTGAAGCTTCCATGGAAGCTGCGAAACTGGCAGACTCGGAAAAAGTCGCTGCCGATAAAACCACAGAAAAAGTTGCTTTGGCAGCAGTACAGGCCTCTGAATTAGTCGACCAAAAGAAAAAAGCTGCGGAAAAGCTGGTCGCCGAAAAGACCCGAATTGAAAAAATTGCACTGCAGGAAGCCGAAGCAGCAAAAACTGCAGCCGAAAAAACTTTGGCGGCGCGCATTGCGGCTGAAAAAGCGGCCGCAGAGTCAGCAGCTGCAGCCGACAATATCGCCAGGAAAGCTGCCGCAAACCGGGCTGCTGCCGAAAAAGCAGCGGCCGGCATGGTCTCCGATTCAGAGGCCGCTGCAAAACGAGCGCTGGCTAAAGAGACCGAAGCTGCACGTATTGTTGCCGAGAAGACAGCAGCCAGTAAAGCCGCCATGGAAAAGGCCCGTCTGGATACTGAACTGGCTAAAAAGGCTGCTACACAAATGGCTGCGGCAGATTCTGCTTTCCGGGAAAAAGCAGTGGCCGCGAGGCAGGCCGCTCAAAAGGCAGCTGCTTCCAGCGCAGCGGCAGCGAAAGCACTGGACGAAAAGAAACTTGCTGACACAATCGCTAAAGAAAAAGCGTCGCTTGAGAAAGTCGCTTTGGCAAAAATTGCTGCAAGTGTTGCTTCTGCCGCGCAACAGGCTGCAGACAGGGCGGCAGCTGCCAGAAACGCCGCACAAAAAGAAGCCAGTGAAAAAGAAGCCGCTGCGATCATGGCCGCCAGGAAGGCCGCCGAGGCGAGTGCCCTTGCTGATAAGGTAACGGCCGAAAGTCGCACACTTACAGATACCGCTGATCTTTTCCCGGATACAAACCCGGACCTGGACTCGCCTACTGTGAGTTGTCGTCCATCTGCCGATACTCAACCGCCTGTACCGGCAATCCAGGAAAATACACCCCGAACCCCACCCAGGCGGGCCAGAGCAATTGTGGCTCTTTCCGTCGTTTCAGCGGTAGTGGCAGCTTCCACCTGGCTGATGAACAAGCCAGATGTAATAAACATCCTGGCCAATCTCCCTGTTGTCGCCGGACAATCATTTACCAACCCGGGACCAATGGTTGAAGCTGCGGCGCTGGAACCTGTTGCCCATCAGCCAGGTTTTCAACAACAGCCCTGAAATGTCGTTTTATTTTACAATTGTATGATTAAGCACTAATAACGCTATAAGTATAACGTTTTGTTTATGCTGAATATAATTTATTTATTGTCGATTTATATTACATTTTAAGTCTTTCCTTTCTCGTCTGAAACTGCTAACCAGTTCATTTCAGTAACTAATTCTGTTTTGGCTCGATTCCTGCTGCTTAGTTAGTAGCAAAACCAGAAAAATATAATAGCCTTCCTGCAACAAGTGGAAGGACAAGATGGGAGAGACTGCTATGAATTTCATAAAATCTGACGTTGGAATAATTACCATCCTAACCATGCTGCTGTTTGCTATTGTTAAATCCCAGGACGTAGCCGCTGCCGCGACAAGCGCACTCATTTAAATATTTACCGGAAAAGCCGATATAGATGACAGCTTGACGTTCATCTTCTTTCAACAGGCTTTTCCGGTGAATAGCGGTGCAGAGAATTGTCGTAATGAACACAAAGGGCGGCTGCGGGAAAACCACCGTTGCTACCAACCTCGCCAGCTACTGTACTTCACAGGGCTATGCTACGGACCTGTTTGACTATGATACCCAGGGATCCAGCACCCAGTGGCTGAAGGCTCGCGACCCGGATCTACCCTCTATCCGGGGTGTTGCAGCACATAAGCCACCCCAGGCTGGTGTAACGCGCTCCTGGCAATTGCGAATTCCCCAACAAACGCGTTACGTTATTCAGGACACACCCGCTGGACATGTAGGTTTTGATCTTGTTGACCGGGTCAACGAGTCAGATATTATCCTGGTTCCCGTGTTACCGTCAGCGATCGATATACATTCCACGGCGAACTTCATACGCGATTTACTTCTCGTCGGCAAAGCACGTGTGGCAAACAAACACATCGCAATAATCGCGAATCGAACCCGTGTCCGCACGCGGTCGCTGGACATGCTGGAGCGATTTCTTAGAAACCTGGACATACCTGTAATAGCGCATATTCGGGATACACAGAACTATGTGCGCGCCGCAGAAAAAGGCATCGGCGTTTGCGAACTTATGGAACGTGCTGCACAGAAGGATGCCGACCCCTGGTCAAACATACTTGACTGGATTCAGCAACATGACAGTAAAGCTGTCAGCGATGCTGCGCCGAATCCATACGCAACCCCCGCCTGAACTATCTTATTTACCGGTGTTACTCGGGTGTTGTATCACCCACCAGTGTCTGAGTTTCAATCTTGACAATGACCGGCCGGCCATCCTCCATTTTATAGCGCGCGTATTCCCTTACCTTGCTCATCATTCTCTGCCCGTCCCTCGAGACGGTTTCTATAATCGTCGAGTTTGACTCTGCGCTTGCTCCGTCCGCTGCCACATTGATAACAATGTCCGTACGCTGATAGCTGTAGTCTTCAAGGGAGTCCTCCCCCCAACCCTGCTCAATCAACTCCAGATACTGCGCTTTGTCGATCCTGGCGGTCACCGGGAGATTGCTGTCAGGAACATCAATATACTTGAAGAAACCTTTGCCCAGATACATGCCGATTTCACCAGCGTCGTGTTTCTCCGATGCCCGATCCGTTGCTGCAATCACCTGACGCACATGATCCGCCGTGATTTTCGAGGTCGTGAATATATTGAGTGCAACGATTTCCACTATATCTGCTGCCTGGGGGTAAGCGAACAGATTTAGCGTCTGACCTGTCTCCGACTGGTTCGATGCATTTTCATAGCGGGTACTCATTTTTTTCCCGGTTCTCATCTGCTCCAGAATCAGGCCGGTCTGTTCGTTTGTAAAACCATCCTGCGCGTCAGCTCTAAAAGCCTCATTGGCATCAACGCGAATCAACATATCGCTGCCCGGCTTTTTAACACTGCCAACATCTATCATGAATGAACCATCCTGGTACCGGTGGATAGATAGATCTCCCTTCTGGAGCACGCAACGCCCCAGTTTATCCGATGGATTGCTTCTGCACCTGAGTCTCCAGTTGTCCTCATAGTCGGCCACATCCAGCGGCTTCTCCGCCTCACCCTGAATTAATCCGCTGCCATCCGTATAGAATATGCGGTACCCGACACCCTGGTAATCCCCACGCTCCTGGCGAACCAGGACATTGAGTTTCTCACCCTGGTTGGGAAAGAAAGAACAATTCACCACTCCATCAGGCGTAATCCGGGTGCTTATGCCCTCTTTTGAACCAACTTCGGTCCACCCATCAACGTAATGACTCCGTGATATGTATGCGCATGACTCTTCTGCGCCAGCGCAAGTACTGGCCAGCATCGTCAGCAAATAATAGTTTGCCAGCCGCAGTAAAAACCGTTTCAAAAATACACCTCCAACGCCGTATTTCCCGTCATTACCAGCCGGATATCAGACACCTTTTCAGTCCTCATTCCCTTGTGGGCTGGCACTATCTGTATACCCCAATCCATCATGCAGTTCCAGATGTAATAACGATTCCCGGGCTTTGGCTGAAACCTGTGGTAGATTAGCACCAGAGGTTCTGCACAAATAAAAACCCAATGCAGCGATATATCATTTCTTTGCTTTCAGGTCTTCTGCTGGTTGGTGGTTGCACAGAAGATGCTCAACGCAAAGACATCACTGAGCTGATCGGGCAGATAGACCAGGTGCGCCTGAGAAGCCACGTAGCATCACTAACGCAATATGGACCACGTCCGGCGGGTGCTATGCGTGCCACCCGGCACGCTGTAAGCTACATCAAGGCACAACTCGTCAGCTTTGGTTACCAACCATTCGAGGAATCACCAGACCTCACCGCGGTACAGAATCAGGCCGGTGCCGGTTTCGTAAACATCATTGCAGAGTACTCGGGCAGCGGGACGCCCTCCAGTATTCTCGAACTGGGTGCGCACTATGACACAGTCGCCACCAGTCCCGGAGCCGATGATAACGCCAGTGGTGTTGCTGCCGTTCTGGAGATAGCCAGAGTCCTGTCACAGGCGACTATGAAACCTACCGTTCGTTTCTGTTTTTTTGCCCTGGAGGAAGATGGCCGAGATGGCAGCCGGTATCACGTTCAGCAAATCCAGGCCCGCAACGAAAACATGAATGGCGCCATCATTCTCGAAATGGTCGGTTATGCCACGCAAAGGCAGGACACCCAGCGCACGCCGGCGAGAATCCCGTGGCTGTTCTCACCTCCCACCACTGGTAATTTTGTCGCTGTGGTAGGCAATCTGCGCTCCGGCGGACTCGGTAATCACTTTGAAAAGGCACTGGCAACCTATGTTCCTGCCCTGCCCTACTTCAGCGCCAATCGTGTAGGTGGATTGTTCAGGGACGCACTGCGCAGCGATCACAAACCCTATTGGGATGCCGGCTACAGGGCTATTATGCTGACCGATACCGCCAATTTCCGTAATCCACATTACCACCGGCCATCCGATACCACGGACACACTGAACTTCGGTTTTCTGCAGCAGATCACACAGGCAATAGCAGCCATGCTGTTGGTAACAGACGAGTAAATAGTCCCTGATAAGGCTAATCGGTCGAATGTTTCGGGTCACCTGCTGTCCTACGTGAGTAGACAGCGGAAAGCGCAACAACCGTAGAGCCCCGGGAGGGTAAAGATGCGAAAGACATACCGACTCGCACCGGCAATCTAACACCGATAACTTAACACCGCATAACTTCACGCTTGAAGATGAAACGGGCAACCTGGATATTGACATCGATGTATCCGCGGGAACGATCCGGGAAGTATCGTTTACGCCGGAGGTGCCGGGCACCTATTCATTCTATTGCAGCAAGAAACTGCCGTTCATGAAAAGCCACAGCGAGCGCGGCATGGAGGTGGCACTTGTCGTCGCGCCTGACAAGCACTGACTGACATGCGTGTCCTTCCCGTCTCGGCGAACCGCGAGCAGGTTCCCGACCCGATCTTTCCGCCACCGCACTCCACCTATACAATAAATAACAGGTGCTGGATAATAAGCAGCAAGGCTGGAGATGTGCAGTTGGCTATTTAATCTTCCCGGATCCGGAATACGTATGCCTGTCCCAATAACCCTGAAGAAGGTTCGTCTATGTTTAAACCCCGATGCTGGATAATTTTGTTGCCCGGCTTGTTATACACGATACCAGCGCTGGCTATCCTGCTCGACTGCAAACAGAACAGCGACGGGACCTACCTGTGTGTCGAAATCGAGGGATCACGGGCGATAGAACCCGCCAAAAGCACCGTCCCCGAAATCGACAGTGTTCATATCGAGCAGGCCAGAAAGGAATGCATATACCGGGAGCCTCGCAAACGAATGGGTAGCGGGAGTGCCGTTAGATCGGAGGCCAGGAAATCCGCTCAGGAGGATTATGAGCGTTGCGTGGCGGACAGGGCATGGGAATTAAAGCACCTGGAAAATCGATCCGTTCAGGATTAAGTAAACTATAATATACAAAACATATCCGTTATATATTATTGATATATAATAGTTATTAATATTTTCTATCGGTCAAATTTCTGGCGATTTTTTGTTAAATGTGGTACTGTGCACATTACTGAAGTGATAGACATAATCTATAGATTGAATATGCTGTCGGTCAGGAGTTAAATGCATCGCATGTAGAGGTTAAATGTGATGAATAAAATTATAAGAATATCAGCTATGATTCCTGTGCTCGCACTGATGGCGGGTGCTCAGTTACACGCCGAAGAATCAGTTTTCTCTGTCGGTGAATCCAATGTAGACAGACCTAAACACTGGCAGACCTTTACTACCGATATGTCTGACCAGCAATACCGTAATGCTTACAGAGGCAATCAGCATCGGATAGGCAAGTTCCTTAAAACGTATTCCGAAAATACACTGCTATCGATGGGCGTTCCGAAGACAGGCGTCAAGGTTATAGGCGTTGCCGCCGGACTGGCCGCTAACCGTAACGCAACACTCTATCTGAACAAAAGCCGGATACTGGCGCTCGAATTCAAGGACGTTGCCAATGATGACCGGGCCATGTTCTTTGGCATCAAAATGGACTGGTAACGACCAGACCGGTCCTCACACTAGCGATTGAGATAAACCCGCCCTGGAGCACTCCCCCTGTATGGCTGACCTCCGTTGCTATACGGGGTTGGTCCGGGATGGCGGCCATGGTTGTGGTGCGGGTAGGGCTTAACAGGATACCGGGAACGGTAGTAAGGCATGTAGTAAACGCCTGCCCCCGCACGGTTATCATAGTATTGCTCTGCAAGCAGTTGCGACTGTTTCA
>Ga0316191_10001442_pt1 | contig 16728 bp, 13 predicted proteins | sample Eddworburr2cm_MG_FD_204928 | JGI IMG/M metagenome (GOLD analysis project Ga0316191, IMG submission 204928) | Coastal sediment microbial communities from Maine, United States - Eddy worm burrow 2 cm | ecosystem: Environmental > Aquatic > Marine > Coastal > Sediment | place: USA: Maine...
AAAAAGCAGATAAAAAAATAATCCTCAAAACCAGAAGCGATGGCGACAAAATTGTTTGTGAGATCTGTGATACCGGCAAAGGGGTCCCGCAGGCCATGGCCGACAAAATTTTTGAACCGTTTTTCACCACCAAGGAAGTCGGCAAAGGCACCGGTTTGGGTCTTTCGATCAGCTATGGAATTGTTAAGGACTGCGGCGGGACGATTCAGGTTACTGACCATAAGCCCGAAGGGGCATGTTTTATTCTGACCTTTCCTGTACCGGATAAAAATCATGAGAAAAACAATCCTGCTCGTTGATGATGAGCCCGATATTCGGGATGTTCTCAGTTTATCTCTCGCTGATATGGGCTATCATGTGTATGAAGCCGAAAATGGAGATGAGGCCTTGCGCATCTTCAAAGATGTGCAGCCCTCGATGGTGATGACCGACATTAAGATGCCCGGCATGGATGGTATCGAGCTGTTAAGAAAAATCAAACACGAAAATCCTGAAACCGAGGTCATCATGATTACCGGGCATGGCGACATGGATCTGGCGATTCGCAGCTTAAAATGTGAAGCAACTGATTTTATTACCAAACCCATCAATGTGGATGCATTGGAATTGGCTCTGCAGCGGGTCAGAGAAAAAATCTTTACACGACAAAAATTAAAAGAATATACCGAAAATCTTGAAATACTTCTTCACGAAAAAACGGAGCTACAGAGCCATTTGGCTTCGCTGGGCTTGATGATTGGATCAATCTCTCACGGTATAAAAGGGTTGTTGACAGGCTTAGATGGCGGAATATATTTACTGGATTCAGGTTTCACCAAAAAAAACGAAGTCCAGATCAAAGAGGGATGGGATGTCGTAAAATTAACGGTCGAACGAATCCGCAAAATGGTTACGGATATCCTTTTTTACGCCAAAGAAAGAGATCTCCGATCAGAACGAATCGATATCCGGAATTTTGTCGAAGAGATCGCCAAAGAACTAAATCCGAAATTAAAAGGTCAAAAAATAAAATTAGTAGATGATTTTGACGCTAACCTGGGAGAATTTGAAATAGACGTTACCTATGTCCATTCTGCCCTGCTTAACATCATTGAAAATGCGACCGATGCCTGTCTAAGAGACAAAACAAAAAAGTCACACAAAATAATATTCGGGGCCAGGAAAAATGAAGAAAAAATTATTTTGGAAGTAACTGATAATGGGATTGGGATGGACAGCGAGACCCAGGACAAAATATTCACACCGTTTTTTTCTTCCAAGGGAACCAAAGGAACAGGTCTAGGCCTATTCATCGCCAATACGATCATCGAGCAACATGGTGGGGAAATCAATGTAAAATCCAACGTCGGCCAAGGCACACTTTTTCAAATTAAAATTCCAAGAAAGCCTCCGTTTAAAGGAGAGGAGGAGCCATGAAAACGTTTGATAATTTGATATCGAGTTTCGATTTTGACAAATTCAAAAGCAATTGCATCATACATGATTTCATGAAGACATATATTAAAAAAAAATCGAGTCTATCCTCATGCGACGATAATGAAGCCAACATGTTAAGAATACAATTAGAAGACTATTCGGATATTTTGGAACGATTATTGAAAAACGCTACGCGTTTTCCTTCAGGATGTGAAAATTGTGTGGGCATGCAAAAATGTGCTGGTTGCATTAATCAAGATATTTTGGCAGATGCATTCATAAAATTACAAAAGTATCTATAAAACAAAGGGTAATGCTACCTTTAGCTATATTTTATTAACTATAATTTCTCGCTTGTAAGGGAAACAATTTTGCGTAACATGCCCCCCCCTTTAATCCCCATCCGGAACCCGATCCCCCTGAGGAATGTTTTCACCTGGCGCCCAGGTGTCAAAAGAGTTGGGCGTTATGGTATCTCCTTCGTGAACCCGGTCGTAAACCCAAACGATCCGGGTGTTGCAATCCCAGACTCTTTTGCCTAGCTTGTGCTGCCTTTTTTTCAGGGCCTTTTCGGCCGTCTCTCTGGTTTTGTGGGCAGAGATCACCGTTTTTTCGCGCTGTGCCGGATCGGATTCGTCGTAAATTAATGCGTACATATCGATACCTCCTTTGTTAGAGCCTTCTAATCTTTAAATTGGGGGGTGGTCATTCTACCTTCTATAAGCAAATCTTCACCTTTGGCTTTTTCATCTAGAATTCATGCAAGCCTTATACCAAATGTGTCATGCCGCAGTAATTGATTAACGGACCGATTGAATGGGTTACAGCGCATGCATAGACAAAGAGGACGACCCCCTTCGTAATCCCCCGGAAAAACATCCTATCTCAGCATTTTGGTGTTTCCCCAAACCTGCCTGGTTTTTTGGGGAGGAAGAGACCTTTATTCAATCCCAGTCTTAACGTCAATTTGTCAATTTCGAAATTTTGCGAAAGTCAATTTCGAAATTTTGCTATTTTTACCGCAGAGATATATTTAGTCGACCCTACTCAAATCGATAACTACTTATAATTATAAAAAATAAAACATTTAAGGTTGCTGGCATAATTCATGCAGAATCAGCAAATAGACAGGTTCGGGGAATGCCGGAACCGTTGGAATTTATACTTTAGTAATGAAAGGAGTTCACAATATGAAAGTTGCAGTTAGTTCCAATGAAAAAAATTTAGATGCCCAGCTCGATCCCAGATTTGGTAGATGTGCGTATTTTTTGGTGGTCAATCCGGATGACATGAGTTTTGAAGCGCTTAACAATCAAAGTGCAGCGCAGGGAGGCGGTGCCGGCATTCAGGCTGGTCAGTTTTTGGCATCCCAGGGAGTGGCGGCCGTTATCACAGGCAATTGCGGGCCAAACGCTGTGCAAACTCTCTCGGCGGCCGGGATTGAACTGTTTGGCGGGCAATCAGGAACGGTCCGAGAAGTCGTTGAGAGATTCAAAAAGGGTAATCTCCGTCCGACGAGCGAAGCCACTGTCGACAGCCATTTCGGAATGAATGCCCAAGCCGAGGTCGGTCGCGGAGGTGGTATGGGTGGTGGCAGGGGTATCGGACGAGGCATGGGTGGTGGCAGAGGCTCAGGTGGCGGTATGGGGATATCCGGCACGGGGCCTTCAAGAAAGATGGGTGGCAGTTCTCAATTCAGCGGGCAAGAATTGGAAGATCTTAAACATCAAGCCGACAGCTTGAATAAAAAGATGAAGGAGGTAATTTCTCGAATAAAATAATTTACTACCCATTACCTTCTGCTGACACAAATACCTTGCGAAGCGCTGCAGCAGTTATTTTTTCCTGTCCGGGCTTCAAGGTTTGAGGATTTATAAACAGCCCCGTAGACGTCGAGCCCACTGCAATACCGGGCTCCCCTTGCCGCAAGAGAGACTTTACTTCACTGCCGCTCAATGGAATTGTCTCTTTTTCCCAATCAAGATACACCCGCGGTATCCAATTGGGTTGCACACCCGGCTCCGCCGGCGATACGCGGCGCGCATCCAGGCCCGGGATGTCGGCAAGGGTGTTGACAATGGTTGCCACCATGTCCTCCCACAGTTTCTCTTCAGCAGCGAAATCCTGCCTTAAGTATTGCTCCAGTGCGGCGATGATTCCGGCGATTTCTTCTTTGCCGACCTTCATGGCTCGGCCGATGCTGTAATTTGGATTGGCGTTCAGCGCACAGGCATCAATTAAATCACGGCATCCAACAACCAAACCGCTGGACTGAGGACCACAGATGTCTTTACCGCCGCTGAAGACGGTAAGGTCGGCGCCCATGTGAAAAAAGCGGCTCAAATTCTCCACCGGCGGCAGTTCGGCGGCTGCATCTACGATGAGGGGGACGCCCATTTCTTTGGCGATGGGTATCACTTCCGACAGCGCTAGGTTGCGATCGTTTTCAAACTCCAGGAAATGAACGATCGCCGCCGTGCGGTCACTGATCGCCGCCTTCAGCTCCCACGGATATGTCTCTTTTATCAAACCAAATTCTACTAAGGTCACACCAGCCTGACGGACTGCGTGGTCGTAGCCGTTGCGATGGCTCTTTTGGATCAGGACCTCATTTTTTAGTCCTTGCATGCCCGGAAGCTGTCGGATCTTCGCCGGATCCGTTCCGGTCATACAGGCTGCTGTCGACAAGGTCAGGCCGGCCGCAGCGCCGGAGGTGATGTAGCTTGCTTCAACGCCGAGCAGATTTGCAACATATTCTCCCGCTTTTTCCAGCAGTTCATTTAAATCAACAAAATATTTGGACGCTTCGATCATCTCTTCCATCACACCCGGATCCATAACAGATCCGCCCATTCTCGTAAGCGTGCCTTCGGCATTTATCAGTTTCTTAATACCCAGCTTGTCATATATATCCATTTTTACCTTATCTCGCTTTAAATAACCTGGTTAACCGGACCACATCAGAGGCAATCGCCTATGCCATAAAGCTTTGTCGAAATAGGTTGCACCGGTTTAGCCCGTTCGCCCGTTCCTGCTAGTATCGCTGAAGCGTAGGCTGTCCATTGTCCAGGCGGAAGAAAACCAAGCATGGTTTTATTGCTAAGCTTAGTTAGTGCGAATTGGCCTATTATGAAGCCAGCAACCGGCTAACTGGCAAAACCGGCTCAACGGGCTCCCCCTGTGTCCATTTAAATTTTGCCGAGTGCCTAAAGCCTAACAATCCAACGGCGGCGGCGCCAATCCCGATGGTCTTTCCAAAAAAATTTCTTCTCGATATCATTTTGCGTGACTCCTTTCGCCTTCATTGTTCGTTAACTCCCATTAAATTTGGCCGATTTTGTGAAACCTTATTCAAATTCCTTACTTTTCACCTCCTTTCTGAATTAGTACCTAATTTATTAAAATCGCCTCATATTTGCGAAGGATTTATCTAACAAAACATTTTCGCCACCAAGGCACCAAGACACAAAGTTAAATTATAATAAACAGTTATTGTTTGTGTCTTTGTGCCTTTGTGGCTATTCTATCCGGTTTATCCGGCTTGGGATGTAATCAAGCGAAATCTATCCTTCGATCTCAACGATCATTTCAATTTCAACCGCAATGTTAAACGGCAGCGCATTGGTTCCAACTGCTGAACGGGCGTGTTTGCCGTTTTCGCCGAATACTTCCACCAAAAAGTCTGAAGCGCCGTTAATGACGTTAGGTTGGTCGGCAAACTCCGCTGTGCAGTTGACAAATCCCAGCAGTTTCACAATCCGCTTGATCCCGTCCAAATCTCCGATTTCGGCTTTCAGTGTTCCCAGCAAGCCGATGGCGATGCGACGAGCGGTTTCATAACCCTGCTCGACGGTTAGATCTGCACCGACTCTGCCGGTGATCAACGTGCCGTCTTCTTTAACAGGACCATGGCCTGAAAGGAAAATCAAATTACCGGTCTTGGCGGCCGGGACATAATTGGCCACCGGTGTAATCGCCGGAGGAAGGTCAATTCCCAATTCTTTAAGCCTGGCTTCAACTTGCATTTGGATACCCCCTTCCTGAGGTTATGAAGATCATTAACAACGTGGCTTTAATTTTCATCCGGTTCTTATTCCGTTAAACCAACTTTTAGTAGCAATTTTGGATTGTGGATTTTGGATTGTGGATTTGTTGTATCGCTGCGCTCTATCTGTTTTTTTTAAAATTGAAAGAATACCTTAAATCCAAAATCTAAAATCCCAAATCGCAAATCTATGAGGAATAAAAGTGGGATTGATTGTCAAAAGAAACATTGCCATAGAACGCATGATTTGCATCAGCCCACCCCCTTCCTATTAAATACCTCGTCATTAAGCTTGAAAAAATGGCTGTAACGGCCTAATTACCGTGTGTTTGCATGAAAATAGGACATTAGCAATCAGGCGATGTGCAATCCGTCCGGTGAGAAATTGGTCTGTCATCTGTTGCTGCCCCGTCAGCAGATCTAAGGATCCAGATGCGGGAGGATTCTAAATTAGCAGGAAATATCGTTAACCGATTAACGAAATCAGATTGGTTTGTCAAGGGAGATATTATGCCAAAGTCCGCCGCCAAAATTTATACGGATCAATAGGCGACGTGCAAAACCAATTTGCAACCTAATTTCCAGAACTGCAAAGGTATTTTGTAAGCTCGCCTAACAAGGCAAATTAATTCGGATTCTCCGCCTCAGGGATTTCAGGCTAAGTTTGACCCGCTATTGACATCAACTGAAAGTGAGCCTAAATTAAATTTTAAATCAGAAAATTCGAAAATTGCAGAAGTGGTAAATATGCGGCGTTTCTTTTTCCAATATTTCCTGTTTATAGCGCTGATTGCCGTAACGCTTCCTTGTCTGCCCAAGACCGCCATTGCGAATCCATCTGCCCTGACCGAGGCGACTGCCTATTTCCGGAGCGGGCGTTATGCCGAAGCGCTGAGTATCTTTCAGAAGGCCGACAAGGCCGATCGAATTTCAGGCGTCATCGGTGCCAGCCGCACCTGGGTTATGACCGGTCGATATGGCGCAGCGGAGGCGATCTGCCGAAAGACACTAAGGAAACGACCCGGCGATCCAGGCCTTATCAGCCAGCTGGCGCAGATCCTTACCATGACGGGGCGCTCCGATGAAGCCATGAGCATTCTGGAACCGGCGGTAAAAGCCGCCGACGCCTCCCCACGCAGCCTGGTCCAATACGGCCGGCTGCTGCAGCTGCGTGGCCGTCGAGACGAAGCGACCACCATCTTACAGCGAGCCGCCTCATTATATGATACCGGTCAGGTCATCGAGTCGGAAGACCTTGCCATGATCGCGGTGGCAAGCCAGTCCCTTGAACGGTTTCATGACGCCAACCGGTTCTTTCGGCAAGCGCTGCGGGCAGATCCGGAAAACCTTGAGGCCGAGGTTCTCTGGGGGGACCTTTTCCGCGAAAAATACAACACGGCAGAAGCCCGCAAATCTTACGCCACAGTGCTCAAACGCAATCCGAAACATGTTCCCGCCCTCGTCGGCATGGCAAAAACGCTGCACGGCGACGCGGCCCAAAAACTACTGGAAGACGCCTTAACGGTCAATGCCTTGGCCGAGCCAGCCCTGGCAGTACTGGCGGAAATCGCGATCGAGGATGACCGCTGGGAAAAGGCCAAGACATATCTTGATAAAATACTTAAAATCAATCGCGAATCTGTAAATGCCCGGATCTTGCAAGCCGCCATCGCCTATCTTGAAGATGATGGCCAAAAATACACGGCCCTCCAGCAGGCGCTGGCGCAGTTCAGTCCCGGCAACGCTCGATTCTTCGCCCGGATCGCCGAGATCTGCGGACGAAAATATCGCTTTGATGACGCCGTCGACATGGCGCGCCTGGCCCTCAAGACGGACCCACAGCATGACAATGCCACCACCATCCTGGGCATGAACCTTCTGAGACTGGGTCGCGAAGAAGAAGGCCGCACACACCTCGAACAGTCGTTTGAAAACGACCCGTTCAATATCTGGACCATGAATATGCTCAGGGTCCTCGATGCCCTGGCGGATTTCGACACCCGCCGGACCGAACATTTCATCGTTCGGATGCACCCCTCGGATGCGCCCACGCTCTGGCCCTATCTCGAGCCCCTGCTCGAAGAAAGCTGGCAGACACTTACGCATAAGTATGAATTTAAACCGAAGGGTCCCATCCTCGTCGAGGTTTTCCCGGAACACGAAGACTTTGCCGTGCGTACCTCCGGCTTGCCGGATATCGGCCCGGTGGTGGGGGTTTGCTTCGGAGAAGTGATCACCCTCGATTCGCCCCGGGCGTTTAAACCGCCGCGCTCGATGAATTGGCAGGAGATTGTCTGGCATGAATTCACCCACGTGATCACCCTGCAGATGGCCCGCAACCGATTACCGCGGTGGTTGTCCGAGGGCATATCCGTTTTTGAGGAACACAAGGGACGGACCGAGTGGGGTCGCCGACAGGACCTGGCGCTTGTCAAGGCGGTCCGGGAAGACCGGATTCTGCCGGTAAAAACCCTCAACGAAGGGTTCTCCAAAGCAAAATCCACGAAAGACCTCAGTTTCGCCTATTATCAATCCTATCTGGTGGTCGAGTATATCGTCGAGCGATACGGTTTTCAGTCCTTGAAGGACCTGATTTACCAGTATCGAACGCCAAAGCAGATGGCAGATATTTTCATGAGCGTGTTTCACGCTTCGTTGGCGTCGTTCGAAAAAGGGTTCCGTACCTGGCTCGAAGACCGCGTCCGGCGGATCGATGTATATGTTTATCAAAGAGCAGCCGGGAATCAAGGTACGCCCCATGAAGACGAGACAACGGACCCTGGGGCGGTTGCGGAGGCCCTGCGCAACCGCATCGCGGCCCAGCCCCGTGATTTTGAAGCGCACTTTCAACTGGGCCTGATTCTGTCCAAGAACGCCGGCGATGACGACGCCATCACCCATTTGAAGATCGCGCGAGACCTGCTGCCGCAATACGCAGGTACTCCCAATCCCCGGCAGGTGCTGGTGGATCTTTACCAGGCGCGGGGAGATGAAGCCGCCATGCTTCAGGAACTGGAGGCCCTGGCCCGCTACCAGCAGCATGCGTTTGATGCCTGTTTGCGGCTCGCAAAGGCTTACCTCGATCGCAACAATGACACCAAAGCGATTTACTTCCTGGAGCGTGCCATCGCCGTCGATCCTTACCCGCCGGATGTGCACCGTCTACTGGCGACGACCGCTTATAAAATGGCCGATTACGAGCGGGCCATCCGGGGATTAAAAATTCTGACGGCGCTGGAGAATACGGACCCCGTCGGTGCCTATACGGATCTGGCGCAAGCATATCTGGCCGGCGGAAATACTAAAGAAGCCAAAAGCACCGCGCTGTTGGCCCTTGAAATTGCGCCGACATTTGAACAGGCGCAGAACATCCTGCTGGATTCGCTGGCGTCTGAAAATAGTGCAAGGTAGCCCATCATGAGATCGGTCGTTTTCTTTCTTGCGATAATTTCCTTCGGCTCTACTGGATACGCTTTTGCGCAGCAGCCATCTTCAGACCAATCCGGCGCTGAGGGTGATGCCTTCACCTTTGTCCGTATTCAATACGACAACGCCGGCGGTGGCCTCGATGACGACTGGGGCTGGGGACAGGGGGGTACTTGGCGCATCGACTACCCTGACGCCGATTTCAACTTTTTGCGCGGGGTAACGCGGCTGACCAATATCCATATCAACAGCAGCCCGGCAGTTCTGCGGCTGGACGATGATCGCATCTTTGAATACCCCTTTCTCTATATGCTCGAGCTGGGGCGCAACGGCGGCCCCAAATTCACTGAGAAGGAGACCCGAAATCTGCGCGAGTACCTCTTGAGGGGCGGGTTCCTTCTCATTGATGATTTTTGGGGAACCCCGGAATGGGATACATTTTACCGTGCTTTTGTAAAAGTGTTCCCCGATCGCCCGGTAATCGACCTGAATAAGGACCATCAAATCTTTCACTGTTTTTTCGACATCGATGGTCCGCAGATGATTCCCGCCGTCTGGAATTTTCAAAATTATGCCGAGCAAGACGTCGAGCGGGCGCACAATCGGGCCGTCTTGGACGACGACGGCCGGGTCATGGTGTTGATCAACTGGAACTCGGACATGGGGGATGGATGGGAACACACCTACCACCCGTCTTACCCGACGAAATACGCCAACCTGGCCTATCAACTCGGCATCAACTACTTGATTTATGCCATGACACACTGAACTATTTTTGCAGGTGATCGTATGACGACCAAAACAGCAGAAGCGATGGACTTAACCACATTGCAAATCAACGAACCAGCCCAGGGATCCGAGGACATTGACGTGGTCGTCCGATTGAAGGAGGGCCGGGAGAAGTTACTCGACGAATTAAAAAAAGTGATTGTGGGTCAGGACGAGGTCATCGAAGAAGTCCTGATCGCGCTTTTTACCGGCGGACACTGTCTGATTACGGGGGTTCCCGGTTTGGCCAAAACCCTGCTCATTAAGACCATTGCAGATGTCCTGCAATTGAAATTCAAACGGATCCAATTCACGCCCGACCTGATGCCCGCCGATGTGGTCGGCACGGAAGTGGTGCAAAGGGACCAATCGACCGGTCGGCGAACCTTGAACTTCGTCAAGGGGCCTATTTTTGCAAACATCCTGCTGGCGGATGAAATCAATCGGACACCACCGAAGACCCAGGCTGCGCTGCTTGAGGCAATGGAGGAACAGCAGGTGACAACCGCCGGGATGACCTACCAACTCGATCGACCATTTTTCGTTCTGGCGACCCAAAACCCAATTGAGCTCGAGGGCACCTACCCTCTGCCGGAAGCCCAATTGGATCGGTTTATGTTTAAGATATTGATCGACTACCTTCCCGAAGAACAGGAGATCAAGGTGGTTGACACCACGACCCGGGTCATCGACAGCGCTTTAGAGAATGTCCTGACCGGACAGGACATCATCGATTTTCAGCGCATTGTCCGGCAGGTGCCCGCAGCCGAAGCAGTGACCCGCTATGCCGTCAGACTGGTGGGGACGAGTCGGCCCGGCAACGTCAATGCCCCCGACTTTATCAAGGAATGGGTGAGTTGGGGTGCCGGGCTGCGGGCATCACAGAACCTGCTGCTCGGCGGAAAGGTCCGGGCGCTGCTCCACGGGCGCTATAATGTCTCTTATGGCGACATTCGGGCACTCGCATATCCGGTGCTGCGCCATCGGATCCTGTTGAATTTTCACGCGGAAGCCGAACGCGTCACGACCACCCAGGTGATCGATCGACTGTTGGAAACAGTCCCGGAGCCGGCCTCCGGTATACGATAAGTAAATCATGAACCAAGAAATCAGCTTTCTCGACCCCAAGGTTCTGGCGAGCATCTCCAACCTCGAACTTCGCGCACGGACTGCTGTGGAAGGCTTTCTGTCGGGACTTCACAAAAGTCCTCACCGTGGATTCAGCGTGGAGTTTGCCGACTATCGGCACTACAATCCCGGCGATGATATCAGACACGTGGATTGGAAAATCTTTGCACGCTCCGGCGAGCACTTTATCAGGCAGTATCAGGACGAGACCAATGTGCGCTGTCATATTCTGCTGGATTGCAGTGCGTCTATGGGATATGGATCAGACAACCTGACAAAACTGGAGTATGGGCGGACACTGGCCTCCGCACTTTCGTATTTTATGTTCACCCAAAAGGATGCCGTCGGTTTGACCACCTTTGACGACAAGATCCGGGAGTATTTACCTTCCAGGTATCGGCGAGGGCACCTGATACAGATTCTACGGGCACTGGCGCATGTCAATCCGGGTGAAGGAACCGATCTGGCCCGGCCGATTTCCGACCTGGCCTTTGGTTTGAACCGCAAAAGTTTGGCCATTGTCATCAGTGATCTCCTCGACGACGAAGCGGCCATCTTCCAGGGATTACAGCATTTGCGGTTCAAAGGTAACGATGTCATTGTGTTTCATATTATGGACAACGCCGAACTGACCTTTCCTTTCGAGCAAATCTCGGAATTTGAAGATCCGGAAAGTCATGAGACGGTGGCCGTGGTACCTCAGGCAATGAGAGAAACCTATCTTGAGGAACTGGAGAAGTTTTGCAGCTTTTACCGGCAAAAATGCCGGGGCGGCGGCATTGACTACTGCCTGTTGAATACCGCCGAACCCTTGGACATGGCCTTGTCCTCCTATCTGTCGAAACGGGCGAAGCATTACTAGGGTTGAACCACGGGTGATTGGGTTCAAGTTCAGAGTTAAGGGTTCAGGGTTTAGGGTTCAAAGGTTATAAAATTCGGAGTTCAGATCTTGTTAAATAGTTTACTGGTTGAATGGTTGATTAGGTAAATTATAGAGATAATTTTAGAATGTTACGATTGCTAAAACATGAAGTGTCCAATTATTTTGCAAATATGGGGTAACTCCATATTTATAACCACTTAACCAATCAACCAATCAACGATATATAGAGTTTTAATTTTCCGACACAATTTGAAGCGATTAAATTACTGACGGACTCAAGGATTAAAGCATGTCATTTCTTTCCCCTTGGTTTCTTCTGGGGCTTTTGGGAGTGGCCATTCCCCTGGCCATCCATCTGAGCCGGCGACAAAAGGCCGAGAAGGTGGTCTTCAGCACGATTCGGTTTTTGAAACAAACGCCGAAGAAGATGATCTTGTTTCAGCAGATCCGCCAATGGTTGCTGCTGCTGATACGAGCCGCCATCATCGCCTTGCTGGCCGTTGCCTTTGCACGTCCGTTTCTCTCGCAAGCGGTATCCGAACACGCCGGATGGTCCCCCCGCTCCGTGGTGATATTGCTGGATACTTCCATGAGCATGCGATACGGCGACGTCTTCGATAAGGCTAAAAAAGCGGTACTGGCCCTCCTGGACTCGTTTCATGGGGGGGACGAAGCAGCCCTCATCACATTTTCAGACGCCACCCAAAAAGCAACGGAGCTGACCACGGATCTCACCCAGCTGGTAACATTCGTGCGAAATGTTGATTCACCGGGGTTTAAATCCACCGGCTACCTGCCGGCCTTGCGCCTGGCAGATCAGATCCTGCGTTCGGCCCGCTACCCGGATAAGACCGTGGTTCTGGTTTCCGATTTCCAGCGCCGAGCCGTCGGCGAGGTCGATACTCCCTGGCGTTTGAGTCCCGGTGTTGCCTTCGAAGGTATCAAGATCGGCGACCAGGAAAACACGAACCTGGCAGTGACGGAAATAAAATTACCGGCCCGGCTCGTCCGGGGCCAGGCGGAGTACGTCATCCTTGCACGCGTGCGAAACCTGGGGACTCAGCCTCTAACCGAGACCCGGATAACACTCAAAATCGATGAGAAGACCGTTGAAACCCAAAAAATCGATTTGACCGACAAATCCGAGGCCATTGCAACATTTCGTACCCAATTCAGGGAGCGGGGGATTCATCGCGGTGCGGTGACGGTGGAAGATGAGTTCTTTGCGCCCGACAACACCTTTTATTTTACGGTCAATGTCGTGCGGCCTCTGGCGGTGTTGAGCATCCTTGATGCAGCGGCCGCCAAAGCGCATGCAGGCGAAACCCGCTGGTTTGAATCCGCCCTGGGAAAAGGGGACGAGTCGCCCTTTCACCTCGATCGGGTTCAACCCAAAGAGATCACAACTGACATGCTACAGCGTTATCACGCCGTCGCGCTTCTCAACGTCAGTGGGCTGGATCCGGCACAGGTGACGCGCATCGCAGCATATCTGGAGCAAGGCGGCAGTCTGTTAATCGCGCTGGCGGATCGCGTGAAGGCCCGAACCTTTAACCGGCTCTTTCAGGGACTGACCCCCGCCGCCCTCGATCAAAAACATATCGCCGACAGTGGCGATTTTCTGTCGATTGCGGGAATAAACCGGCGGCATCCCATCATCAAATCACTGGGTCTCGGCGAAAGCGGCGACCTCGGTGCCGCTCGTTTCCACGGACACTGGTCCACCAAACCAGCGCCAGGCAGTGACGTCATCCTACGCTTCGACAACGGGCAGGCCGCCCTCCTGGAAAAAAGGGTCGGCCAGGGCCGTGTGCTGCTCTTTACGTCCTCTTTGGATACCCAGTGGAACAATCTTCCGCGCCAGGGATTATACGTCCCCCTTGTACACGAAACACTTCGTTATCTTGGGTTGTACGAGGAGAAGAAACCGTTCTACATGGTCGGTGAGCCGGTGCGCCTGCGACTGCCGACGGGCAACGCCGTGCGGGTTATCGGTCCGAACGGCGCCCAGACAATCCTGACCTCGGCCACCGCAAAAGAGGTATTTTATCGGTCAACGGATCGCCCCGGGTTTTACGTTGTGCGCGGCCGTCAAGCGCAGGACATTCTGGCCGTCAATGTATCGCCGGTGGAATCGGACCTATCTTTCGTTCCTGCCGATCAAATCGGCGCTGCGTTTGTCAACAACGCTCCCCGGGCGCCCGTCACCCAGGCCGCGGGCGTATCTTCAATCGCCGCCCATGCGGAAAAATCGCAACAGTTGTGGTGGTGGGTATTGCTGGTCGTCCTTTTCTTGGGGCTGGGCGAAACCTTATTGGCAAACCGAACGTATCGATAGCCGAATTAATGCCGGCCAACTATCGGTGCGTTACCCCCAATAGGGGCTCTGAAATAAAACCTTAGGATTACTGGAGTGATGGAGTAATGGAGTAATGGAAAAAGAATTTCTGGACATATTCGAGGGGTCTAAATGATTTGCACACATCCCCTGAAGATGTTTTTGCCCAATTATATTCACCGAGCAAATGATCATGTCGGGATATTGTCTAAAACACTGTTTATACATCTCGGTATGAATTACGCCCAACACTCCAGTACTCCAATTCTCCAACACTAAGTTATCGGCAGAGCCATCTATCTGCAACCTGGCTCTGAGGACCAGTTTTAAAATTTGGAGTAAATATGTCTACGACGTCAATTGATGCGTTACGGGAAAAGATCCGCCGGATCCAGCAACGCAGATCGCGTCTGGTGAGTCTGCGGGAGATCAGCTTGGGGATCGCTGTTATGGCGACCCTGTTTGCAGTACTCGGAATTTTGGAAATGATGTTTGAGCTGCCCCCGGTCGGTCGCATTGCGCTGACGACTATCCTGGTGGTCGCAGCCGGCGCCTTCGCATGGCGCTACACTCACATCCACCGGCAGACGGGCAGAGACGATCAGCGGATCGCCCACTATGTTGACGAGCACATCCCGGAGCTTGAACAACGCCTCATCACGTCCATGGAACTTGGTGAAAAAAAGCCATCGGGTAGACCCTCAGCGCTGGTCGAAAGATTGTGGGAGGACACGCTGGCGCAGCTTCGAAGCATTGACACAGACCGGGTGCCATCCATCCGCAGCGCCTGGCCTATGGCGGCCGCCGCCTTTGTGGTGCTCGCCGGCTTGTTTTTTGCCGCTCGGAGCTTCAATGAATTTTCACTGGCCGGCATGCGGGTCATCATGCCCTGGGTGCAACCGCATGCCACCGCGACCCTGCCGGTCGGACTGACGGTGGCACCGGGGACGATAAAAATTCAGCGCGGAAACGATGTCATGCTCATCGCAGGGGTTGCAAATGCCGTCCCCAAACAAGTCGATGTTTATCTTCAAACCGATTCGGTCGACTGGAACCGGCTCCCGATGACGCCGGAGGGCGCTGAAAATACCTATGTTTATTTTCTGGCAACGGTAAAAAAAGACATAACCTACTACGTCGACATCGGTGTGAAGCGCTCCGATCGTCACACAATCTCGGTTTTTGACCGGCCGCGGGTCGAGCAGATTGACGTGGATTACCTCTACCCGGAGTATACGGGCTTGAAAAACAAGACGGTCAAGGATCAGGGTGACGTGATCGCACCTCAGGGGACTCGCATCAGATTGCATGCCGACTTCAACCAGGCGGTTGAAAAAGCCGCTGTCCACTTCAGCGACGGGACGACGCTGGATCTCGCAGTAAATGACACCACCGCCAGCGGTTCTTTCACGGTCACCCAAGACGCAACCTATACCATTAACGTAATCGACGCCGAGCAAATGGAGAACGAAGATCCTTACGAGTACATTGTGCGCTCCCTGCCGGACACACCGCCGACGGTGACGCTGATTCGACCCGGCCGAGACAGACGGGTGATGTCCCTTGAAGAGGTCTCCATCGCCGCTACCGCCGAAGACGATTACGGTCTGACGGAATTCGCGCTGAACTATATGGTGGACGGCGGTGAGAATCGGCAATTTGATTTTCTGGCGGCGCAGAAAGAACGCCGGCAAGGCAGCATTGACGGCCAGGCCACCCTGTATCTGGAGGATCTTGAAGTAGAGCCGGGCGAGTTTGTCCTCTATTATCTTACCGCCCGGGACAACAATCGAATTGAGGACGCCGCTGATGTTGTCTCCGACATCTACTTTCTGGAAGTCGTCCCGACGGATGAAGCGTTTCGGCGTGCATCGCAATCGGCAGGCGGCGGTGGCGGTGCAGGGGGAGGCCGCCGACCCGCCAGCGCTCTGATCGAAAATCAGAAAAATATCATCGCCGCCACCTGGAAATTGTTGAAACAGCGAAAGGACACCAGCCCTGAAACGTTTGCCGAAAATATTACGACCATCACCGATTCTCAACGGGAGGTCATGGAACGTGCGAAGTCGTCGCTGCGGCGGCTTTCGGAACGGCTGTTATTTTCCGACAATAGCTATCAGCGTGCCGTCGAACACCTCCAGCAGGCTGTCACCCATATGGAGAAGGCCATTGAAAAACTGACCGCCCGGCAGCTGGCGCAAGCCCTCGGCCCGGAGCAATCGGCGCTGCAGGCGATCATGAAGGCTGAATCCGAAAGCCGAAACACCATGATTCAGATGGCACGCCGTGGCGGCGGTGGTGGCGGCGGCAGTCAGCAAAATCGCGAGCGTGAGGATCTTAGGCAACTATTTGAAATGGAAATGGGGCGTCTGGAAAATCGCTATGAACTCCCCAAACAGGTCGCAGGCGGTGAGCCGGACAGCGACAAAGATGACACGCTGGAGAAACTGCAGGATCTCGCCCGCCGCCAAGAGCGTCTGAACCGGGGGCAGAAGGATCTCACCCGCCGTCAGGATCGCATGACCGCCGAACAGCGAAGACGACGCCTGGAAGAACTCCGTCGCGAGCAGGAAGAATTGAGAAAAGCGGCGGAGGAATTGTCCCGACAGATGTCGCGGCTGGCGCGTCGAGACGGTTTGCGACAATGGTCTGACCGCCGGCAACAGATGGAAGACGCTGCACGCCGGATGCAGGAAGCCGAGCGCAATCTCCGCCGGCAGGACA
>Ga0316191_10001444_pt1 | contig 16726 bp, 14 predicted proteins | sample Eddworburr2cm_MG_FD_204928 | JGI IMG/M metagenome (GOLD analysis project Ga0316191, IMG submission 204928) | Coastal sediment microbial communities from Maine, United States - Eddy worm burrow 2 cm | ecosystem: Environmental > Aquatic > Marine > Coastal > Sediment | place: USA: Maine...
GTCAGTTCCATCAGGGCGAGAAAAGTCACCACCACGCCCATGCGGCCTTCTTCCGGCGTGAAAAAAAACTGGAATTCCATGTAGGGATTCTTGCGCAGCCGGTCGATGATCGAGGTCATGCGCTCGCGCACCGAAAGCGGTTCCATCTGGACCTGGTGGCTGGTGAACAGATCGGCGCGGGTCAGTACGTCGCGCAGTGCGTTCAGCATCTCGCCAAGATCCACGTCCGGCGGAATCTGCACAACGTGCTGGTTTTCCAGGAACGCCTGCCCAACCACGAAGTCGCGGCCTTCCCGCGGCAGGTCGTCGAGATTCTCGGCTGCCTGCTTGAATCGTTCATATTCCTGCAGCCTGCGAACCAGTTCAGCCCGCGGGTCATCCTCGTCCTCATCATCGCCCTGCGGCCTGGGCAGCAGCATCCGCGACTTTATTTCCGCCAGGATAGCGGCCATCACCAGGTATTCTGCTGCGAGTTCGAACTGCAGGTCTTCGAGCATCGCGATATAACCCATGTATTGCCGGGTAATGTCGGCGATGGGGATGTCCAGGATGTCGAGGTTCTGGCGCCGGATCAGGTACAGCAGCAGGTCCAGCGGACCCTCAAACGCTTCCAGAAAAACCTCGAGCGCATCCGGGGGAATATACAGGTCTTTTGGAATCTGCGTATACGGTTGGCCCTGCACGATGGCAAACGGCATTTCCGCCTGTTGTGCGGCCTGACTTTCTTCGGGTGCAGCTTGGTCTGTGATGACTTCCATAGGGCGGCTAGAAGTCTACCACGCCCTGACCCTGGCGGAGGACACGGGGCGTATCTTCAGTCAGGTCCAGCAGCGTCGTAGGCTCCAGCGGGCAGTAACCGGCATCGACGAAAAGGTCCACTTCCTGGTGCACGGCGTCATACAGGTCTTCAGTATCCATGATCTCATCTTCCATTCCGGGCAGGATCAGCGAGGAACTGAGGATAGGTTCATCGATGGTTTGCAGCATCGCCTGGACGATTTCATGGTCGGGAATGCGTATACCGATTTCGGATGGACGTTTTTGTCCATGGTGCTTCGGCACATTGCTGGTCGCCGGCAGAATGAAGGTATACGGTCCGGGCGTCAGTTGCCGGATGAGGCGGTGCGCCCAGTTGCTGACTTGCGCATAATGGCTCACATCAGATAGCGTCCGGCAGCAATAGGTGAAATGGTCCTTTCGGTTAAGCTCGCGCAGGCGGATCACCCGGTCCTGGGCTTTGCCGTTGCCGGCCCGCCAGCCCAGCGCATAGCCGGAATCCGTGGGATAGGCGATCAGGCCGCCGCGAACCAGAACCGCGACGACATTCTCGATCAACCTGGGCTTGGGCCCTTCGGCCCTGATTTCAATCCGTTCACTCATTGCGGTGTGTTCAACCCCTCTGCAAGCGCGCTATTCTAAAGCACATGGCCGTCCCGGAAAACCGCTGTGAAACCATCTTTACCCTGCGCCGCTGAACACGTAAGCTTGGCGCATGTGGTATGTCATTTATTCAAAAGATCAGGCCGGCTCCCTGCAGGCCCGGATGGAGGCCCGTCCGGATCACGTGACGAGGCTGGAAGCCCTGTTACAGCAAGGGCGGCTGTTACTGGCCGGCCCGCGGCCGGCGATTGACGCGGAAGATCCGGGGCCGGCAGGTTTCCTGGGCTCGCTGGTCGTTGCCGAGTTCGATTCGCTCGCTGATGCGAAGGATTGGGCGGACGCCGACCCCTATGTCGCAGCCGGTGTTTACGAGTCGGTTGAAGTAACCCCGTTCAAGCGGGTGATGCCGGTATGAATCCCAACCTGCGAAAAGCGGAAATCTCCCGCTTGCTGAAAGAAGCCTTCGACCCGGAAACACTCGGTGTGGAGGACGAAAGCTACCTGCACGAAGGCCACGAGGGCGCAAAAGACGGCCGCGGCCATTTCCGGGTGCTGATGATCGCGGAGATATTCGAAGGCAAGACGATGATCGAACGGCACCGCATGATTTACCGGGTGCTGGACGCCATGATGAGAAACGATATCCATGCCCTCGCCATCGACGCCTGGTCGCCCGCCGAACTCGACCGCTAGGAGCGAATCAGAACAGGCGAAGAGGGTGGAGCGATTTTGCCGGAGGCAAAGAAGAGCCTCTCGGCTGCCGTTGCTTCCCGTAATTGGCCTGACTCTCCGAAATAGCCGCAACCAGGCGGCCATTGATTTCGCTCCCTGTGCTCAGCGGCCCCGGATTTCATCCGGAGCTTCCCTCGCAGCCAGGCAACCTCGACGGGGCCGTCCATACAGCACTTCCTGTGCTGGATGGCCTCGATCGGGCATCCCGCCCGATCGTCCCCTGGTTGCCTGTCTACTCGGCGCTTCGATGGTCACCAAATCAATGGCCGCCAGGTTGCGGCGTGTCCCGCGTCCTTCGACCGGTCGTTCAGCTCTTGCCGTGTTCGGCCACTACCGTGGTGTAAACACCGCCGCGGACGTTGAAGATGGCTTCGAGGCGCGCATAACGGGGGTTGATGGCCTCTACCAGGTCATCGAGGATCTCGTTGGTGACCGCTTCGTGGAAAGCGCCGTGGTCACGAAAGCTCCACAGGTACAGTTTCCACGATTTGAGTTCAACGCAGGAAGCGTCCGGAATATACTCCAGCTTGATTGTCGCGAAGTCGGGCTGTCCGGTTTTGGGGCACAGGCAAGTGAATTCAGGCGAGTCGATACGGATGGTATAATCCCTCGACGGTTTGGGGTTCGGAAATACTTCAAGTTCTTTACTGGGTAAGGTGCTCATGGCAACTCCGGAAAATTCCCTGTAGATTAGCCCGAAATAAAATCAACGAGCCACACATTAAAACAAAGTCAGGCAGTTTAGCTACTAAATGAACATAACATCAACGTTGCGTTGCGCAACTCTTAAAACAGTACCGCTTGCAGGCGTTGGCGAATGAGGCTTTCCACGATAAAACTGTCTGGATTCAAGTCTTTTGTCGACCCCACCATCTTCCAGGCGCCCACCAATCTGACCGGCATTGTCGGCCCAAACGGATGCGGCAAATCCAACATCATCGACGGTGTTCGCTGGGTGATGGGCGAGGGCTCCGCCAAGGTCCTTCGCGGCGAATCCATGTCCGACGTGATTTTTTCAGGGTCGTCTACCCGCAAACCCGTTGGAACGGCGACGGTCGAGTTGATTTTCGACAACACCGAAGGCCGGATCGCCGGCCAGTTTGCCGGATACAATGAAATTTCCGTGAAGCGGCAGGTTTCCCGGGATGGAGTTTCGATCTATTACCTCAACGGTACGCGCTGCCGGCGCAAAGACGTCCGGGACGTGTTCCTCGGCACTGGCCTGGGCTCGCGCAGCTACTCGATCATCGAACAGGGCATGATTTCCGAAGTGGTGGAGGCCCGCCCGGAAGAAATCCGCGCCCACCTTGAAGAAGCGGCCGGCATTTCCAGGTACAAGGAACGGCGCCGGGAGACTGAACGGCGCATCCAGCACACGCGCGACAACCTCTCACGCCTGGCTGATTTGCGTGACGAAGTAGGCAAACACCTGGGCAGGCTGCAACGCCAGGCCAAGGCAGCCGTCCGCTACCGCAAGCTCAAGCAGGAAAAGCGGGATCTGGAATCCAGGCTGATGACTCTGCGCTGGAAGAGCCTGATGATCAGGGCCGGTGAGGGAAAGCAGGGTCTGGCGAAATGGGAAACCGCGTTACAGGAAAGTATCGCCCATCAACGCGCAGCTGAAGCGGCGCTTGAAAAACTGCACCAGGACCAGGGCCAGGCCAGCGAAGCCTTCAACGTAGTCCAGGGTGAGCTCTATGCCGTGGGCAGTGATATCGCCCGCCTGGAGCAGACCATTCAGCATGCCCGCGAACTGCAGGAACGGCAAAAAGCAGAATTCCAGGAAACCGAGGCCGCGCTGCAGGATCTGGAAAAGCACAAGATTCTGGACAAGGCTCAGGTCGAGGAACTGACCCGGGCCCTGGCCGAAGTGGAGCCCGCGCTGGCCGCTGCCCGGGAATCCGAGCAGGCCGCGACCAAGGAATTGGCGGAAGCGGAAAGCGCGGTAGCCGATTGGCAGAAGCAGTTCGAGCAGCACCACCTGGAAAGCACGGACAGCAACCGCGAGGCAGATCGTGCGCGCTCCAAAATCGAGGTTCTTGATCAACGCCTGTTACAGGCTTCCAGGCGAATCGAGGCGCTGGAGCGGGAGGCCGGGTCGATCAACACGGGTGGTTTGCAGGACGAACTGGACGGGCTGGAGAAAGAATCGAAAAATCTTGCAGGCCAGGAGCAGGAGCAACAGCAAACCCTGAAGGATCTGCGCGAACAACTGGCGGGCATGCAGAGCGGATTGCAGACCACTGAAGAGCGCTACGAGAAAATTCAGCGGGACCTGCACACGCGGGAAGGTCGTTTGCAGTCCCTCGAGGCGTTGCAACAGGCTGCGTTGGAAGATCGGGCCGGTGATGACTGGCTGAAGGCCCAGAGCCTGGCGGATGCGCCCAGGCTGGCCAAGCAAATCGATGTGCAGGCTGGCTGGGAAGCGGCGGTCGAAGTGGTCCTGGGCCACTGGCTGCAATCGGTGCTGGTCGGCAAAGAAAGCAAATACGATCATGCACTGGGCGGTCTTGACCAGACCTCACTGGATTTTATTGAAGATCACCGCGGCGGCGTAAAGGCCCGCAAAGGCAGCCTGGCGGAAAAAGTGAAAGCACCGGATGCCGTGATCGGCTGGCTGAACCAGGTGAGCGTATCGGACTCACTGGAGCAGGCCCTGGCCGGTCGTGAAGCACTGGATGACGGGAATTCCCTGATTACGCCTGCCGGCGAATGGATCGGAAAAGGCTGGGTGCGCATTGCCCGGGGCCAGGCCGGGCAAGACAGCATGCTGGCGCGTGAGAAAATGATCGCACAGCTGAAAAAGGACCTGGCCAGGCTGTCCGCCGAAGCAAGCGGGCTGTCGGAGGAAGTCTCGACCACGCGCACCGCGGTGAAGTCAACCGAGGGCCGGATCCAGGAAATTCAGGCGACCGCCAATGCGTTGCACCGCAAGCGTAATGAAGTCGATGGACAGCTTGAAAGCCGTCAATCCAGTATCCGGTTGATGACCAGCCGCCAGCAGACCGTTGGTGAAGAATCTACCCAGCTCCGGCAGCAGGTGGCTGAAGATGAGGCAACCGTGCGCACGGCGCGCGGCGAACTGGAAGGTCTGCTGTCGCGGATGACAGGCCTGAAAGAAGACCGCGACGCGCTGGATTCCCAGCGCAGCCAGTTAATGACCCGGCGCGATAATGCAAAAAGCGGCCTCACTGCAGCCAGGGACAAACGGCATGAACTCGCACTGAAGGCGGAATCCAGGCGCGCCAGCCTGGATTCATTGCGCCAGTCGCTGGAGCGCATGGATACCCAATTGAGTCAATTGCAGCAGCGGTTCATTAATTTGAGCGAGCAGCTGGCAAAAGTCGACCAACCCGAAAAACTGCATGCCGGAGAGATGGACGCATTACTCGGACGGCGGGTCGAAACCGAGACCCGGCTGGCTGCGGCCCGCGCCCATCTGCAGGGACTGGAAAACGAGTACCGGGAGAAAGACGGGCAGCGCCAGAAAGCCATCCAGCAGTCCGATGAAATCCGGCAGGACCTTGAGCGCGCACGTCTGCACCAGCAGGAACTGGAATTGAATGCCCGCGCCATCCAGCGACAGGTCGAGGAACTGGGCGGTGATGTGAACGAGTTGGCGGAATCTTTAACCGAAGACGTTGAATCCGGCGACTGGGATGAGAAGCTGGAGCAACTGCAGACCAGGATCACCCGGCTCGAGCCCGTGAATCTCGCTGCGATCCAGGAATTCGAGGAGGAGCAGAAGCGCAAGGAGTACCTCGATGCGCAAAATGAGGACCTGTGCTCGGCCCTGACCACCCTGGAAAACGCCATTGCCAAGATCGACCGCAAAACCAGGACCCGGTTCAAGGAAACGTTCGAACTCGTCAACAAGGGTGTGCAGGAGCTTTTCCCGCGCCTGTTCGGCGGCGGGCACGCCTACCTCGAGTTGACCGGCGAAGATCTTTTAACGACCGGCGTCAGTATCATGGCGCAACCACCCGGTAAACGCGTGAGCAGCCTGCATCTGCTTTCGGGCGGTGAAAAAGCCCTGACCGCGGTTGCGTTCGTGTTTTCGATCTTCCGCCTGAATCCGGCTCCTTTCTGCCTGCTGGACGAGGTCGATGCACCACTGGATGACGCCAACGTAGTGCGCTTCTCCAACATGGTCCGCGAGATGTCGGAAACCGTGCAGTTCATCTATGTCACGCATAACAAGATTACGATGGAAATGGCGCACCAGATGAGCGGTGTTACGATGAGGGAGCCGGGTGTATCGCGCCTGGTGCAGGTGGATATTGACGAGGCGGCCAGGCTGGCGGCAAGTTGAACGGAAACTAAAGACTCGGAGAGGCAGATCGTGGAAGCATCAACACTGCGTTGGATACTGATTATCGTCGGAATTGTGATCGTCGGTTCTATTTTCCTGTTTGGAAACCCCGAAAAGAAACGCAAGCCCAAGGCTTCACGCAAAAAGCAGGGAGAGCTGAACGAAAGGCGTGAGCCGACGCTGGAAGGCACCCTGGGGGACGGCGAAGCCCGGGAACTCGAACTCGAAGGACTGGACCCGGGTGCGGATCCGGGCGGCCAGCGTGAACTCGAAATCGAGCGTGCCGAACCGGTTCCGAGACCGCCGCCAAAGCCGCGCAAGCCGGCCGGACCTCCTCCGGAAAAGATCGTGACAATGTTCTTGCTGGCCCGGGATAACCGGGTGATTACCGGTGCAGATTTGTTGCATGCCACGGTCAGTACCGGGATGGAGTACGGAGACATGAATATCTTCCACCGCCTTCCTGAAGGCTCAGAGCGCCCGGTATTCAGCCTGGCCAACGCGGCCAAGCCCGGTTACTTTGAGCGCGATGAATGGAACACTTTCGAGACCAGCGGCCTGGCGCTGTTCCTGACGCTTCCCGGTCCGGTCAGCGGCCTCGACGCCTGGGACTCCATGCTGGCAACCGCGCGGCGCATCAGCGAAATCCTGCATGCTGAACTGCTGGATGATGAACGCAACCCTTTCACGCGCCAGAAAGAAGCCCAGATGCGCGAAGAAATGAGGGAATTTGACCGGCGGAAATCCTGACAGGAATGGCGGTCGCATGAACAGGGCGCAAGCGAAACAGCGGATTGAAGAACTCCGTGCCGAAATTGATCAGCACGATTATCGTTATTACGTGCTGGACGCACCCTCTGTGCCGGACGCCGAATATGACCGCCTGATGCGTGAGCTGCAGGCGCTCGAGACGGACTACCCGGAATTCCTTAGCCCCGAGTCTCCCTCACAGCGCGTGGGCGGGGTTCCGCTGGAAGGCTTCAGCGAGGTCCGCCACGAGACTCCGATGCTCTCGCTCGCCAATGCCTTTTCCGATGATGAGATTCAACAGTTTCACGACCGTGTGACCCGCGGCCTGGAAACCGGGCACGTGGAATACGTTGCTGAGCCCAAGCTCGACGGAGTGGCCATCTCGCTGCGGTACCAAAATGGGCGCTTGCAGCAGGCGGCCACGCGGGGTGATGGCGCCACCGGTGAGGATGTCACATCCAATGTCCGGACCATTGCAGCCATTCCGCTGCAGTTGAGGAACCGCGACGGCGCTGCGGCCTGGCCGGACCGCCTGGAAGTGCGGGGCGAAATCTATATGCCGCTCGCCGGCTTCGAAAGCTATAACGCAAAACTGCGTCAGGAGGGCGGCAAGGAACTGGTGAACCCCCGCAACGCGGCTGCCGGAAGTCTGCGGCAACTGGATCCACGGCTGACGGCCCAACGCCCGCTGGCTTTTTATGCCTACAGCCTGGTCACGGCCGAGGGTATGCCGGAGAGCCATTTTGATGCGCTGCAACTCCTCAGGGGCTGGGGCCTGCCGGTCAACCCCGAAATCCGCCGGGTCAGGGACGCTGAAGGCTGTATCGCGTATTACCATGAAATGGCGGAAAAGCGGCAGAACCTGCCATACGACATCGACGGGGTCGTGTTCAAAGTAGACGCCCTCGAGCAACAGCAAACCCTGGGTTTTGTCAGCCGCGCGCCGCGTTGGGCCATCGCGCAGAAATTTCCGGCCCAGGAAGAAATCACGCGCTTGCTGGACATCGATGTGCAGGTCGGCAGAACCGGGACGATTACCCCGGTCGCCCGGCTGGAGCCGGTGTTTGTCGGCGGTGTAACGGTGACCAACGCCACCCTGCACAACCTGGATGAAATCCGGCGCAAGGATGTCCGCGCCGGCGACTGGGTAGTAGTGCGCCGTGCCGGGGATGTCATTCCCGAAGTGGCGCGGGTCGTGATCGAGCGCAGGGCAAGGGATCTGCCTGAATTCAATATGCCTGATCAGTGTCCGGTTTGCGGATCGGCAGTGGAGCGCGACGAAGGTGAAGCTGCGTTCCGTTGCACCGGCGGCCTGTTCTGCGGCGCCCAGAGAATTCGCAGCATCCAGCATTTCGTATCGCGGAAGGCTCTGGACATCGAGGGCCTTGGTGAAAAGCTGGTGGTGCAACTGGTGGAATCCGGCCTGGTGCATTCCGTAGCCGATATCTTCAAGCTGACTCGGGATCAATTAACCGCGCTGGAACGGATGGGTGAGAAATCGGCCGATAACCTGCTGGCCCAGCTCGACAGCAGCAAGACACCGGATCTCGACCGCCTGTTATACGCGCTGGGGATCCGGGAGGTCGGGGAAGTCACCGCCCGCGCGCTGGCGCTGCATTTCCAGTCACTGGATAAAATCATGGAAGCCAGTGAAGAGGAATTGCTCGAGGTGCCGGATGTCGGCCCCATCGTGGCCAGCCATGTTCATTCGTTTTTCCGGGAACCGCACAACACGGGCGTGATTGAAGAACTGCAGGAAGCGGGGTTGCATTGGAAAGCCGTGGAAAACGCAGCGGGCGAACAACCGCTGGCGGGCCAGACCTGGGTTTTGACCGGAACGCTTGGGATGCCGCGTGCCAGGGCGAAGAGCCTGCTGGAGTCACTGGGGGCCCGGGTCTCCGGCAGCGTGTCGGCGAAGACTTCCGTGGTGCTGGCGGGCGAGGCTGCCGGTTCAAAATTGCGCAAGGCCGAAAGCCTTGGTGTCGAGGTGATTGACGAAGAGGCTTTTGTCAGTCTGCTGGAGTCTTATGGATCCAGCCGGTAAACCGGCGCGGGGCGCCTCTCGGTTGTCACGATGATGGAGCCTGGATCGTGGCCGAATGTTACGGCTTCCTCATGCAGTCCGGGCGGCCCGACATATTCTGCGGGAGGCCGCTGGAAAGCCTCGGCCCAGGTTTCTTCTGGTTCTCGTTTGAATACATACAAACTGCGGTAGGTAATCACTGCTGCCGTCAGGCCGTCTGCCGAAATATCCATGCCGGTGGGCTGCGAGACCCAAACCCCGCGCTTGGGGCTACTGAGTAGATCTCTTTTCGTTGGCGGGCGGAAACCGGGCACTTCGGCCAGGAATACCGCTTCAGCCTCGTCTTTCCACAACCCCAGTTCCAGCGGGATGCCATACAGCCTGGGCGGCTTGTCGCGCTTGCTCAGGATCAGGATCATGTCGCTCGACGAATCAAAGGCTATCGCTTCTGCATCGCGGGGGCCGTCCGGGTAACGAACGTCAATTTTATGAACCGGTTTTACATCTTCAGAATACTTGCCCGGGGCGGGTTCTCTGACGAAGTACAATTTAATCTTCTTTCGCGTTTGCAGATTGTCCCCGCTGTCGGCGATAACCAGTAAAGGTCCTTCGTCACTCATGACGCGGGTGATGTCCTCCCAGTCCTTGTTGGAAGCACCCTTGACCTTGAACCTGCCGAGGTCGCGGCCGCTTTCGTCCACGGCGAAGATATGCGTCCCTTCATCGTTGTGGGTGAAGTACACCCCGTCGTTTCCGGCCTGTATTCCGCTGGCTTCATCGATTTTTTTTGATTCGAGCTGCCCGGTCAGCCTGAAGCGAACGGCGGGTGATTCATCGCCCTCAGGCGGGGCGGCCGGCTTGCATCCCGCCAGCAACAGGATAGAAAGGAGCAGTTGGATTTTCACTGTCATGACCCGGTGTTGTGCCGTATTGAGACAGTATAGAATCAATAGCTGTCAGCCGTTAAGTATTTGAGGGATTTCACATGCTCAGTGTTCATTCGAGATTGTTTTTTGTGGTGATCATGCTGCTGCACAGCGTCGCGGCATGGGCGGACAAAAGCGATGTGGTTTTCCTGAAGAACGGAGACCGGGTGACCGGGGAAGTAAAAGGACTGGATCGCGGCAAACTGGAGTTCAAGACTGACCACATGGGCACGGTGCAGATCGATTGGGATGATATTCAGCAAATCATCAGCAGAACCGGCCAGGCGGTGGAACTGACCAATGGTCAGCGCTTCTATGGCCCCCTTGCCAAACCGGAGAGCGACGAGATGGTGGCGATCGAAACCGAGCAGGGCACCGTCGGTTTTCAAACGATGGACGTGGTGATGATGTATCCGGTCGAATCCGGCTTCTGGAACCGGCTTGATGTGAGCGCCCAGTTGGGCTTTACCTGGGACAAAGGCAGTAGCGTTGGCAAGTACAATATTGGCCTGGATGCCGAATTACGCGATCCCAGGTACATTTCGAAGGCCAGTTTCTCATCCGAAATTACCACGCAGGAGGGCAGGGACAACTCGAAGCGGGCATCGCTGAATGCCAGTCACATTGTATTCAGACAAAACAAGAAATTTGTTCCTTACTTTGGAACACTTGAAACAAACGACCAACTGGGTATAGACCTCAGGGCGCTGATCGGTTCGGGTATTGGCTGGGTACCGATGCGTACGAACCGCAACTGGTTCTCCCTGGCGACTGGCCTGGCTGCAAACCGTGAAATTCCAAATAATGGGCAGTCCCAGACGAACCTGGAAGCGGTCGGCTGGCTTACCTATGAATACTACAAGTATTCCAGCCCCCAGCGAAAATTTGACGTCAGTTTGCTGGTCTTTCCGAGCCTGACGGACTGGGGACGGTGGCGCGCCAACTTCGATACCAGTTTCAGATGGGAGATGTTTTCTGACTTGTTCTGGGTGTTGAGTGCTTATGCCAGCTATGACAGTAAGCCGATTTCCTTTACCGCCTCTAACAGCGACTATGGAGTCAACTCTTCGATTTCCTATAAGTTCTGATCGAAAAATTCCTGCATGGCGCGGGTGACTGCCTCCGGTTCTTCGATACAGGAGGAGTGCCCGCCACGGGGAAGTAACCTGTACACCGATCCTGCGATCGCATCCCGCATTCGTTCTGATTTGGCCGGTGGTGTGGCAACGTCTTCCTTGCCGACAATGATCAGCGTCGGGGTCTTGATTTTCCCCAGCTGGTCATAAACACCATCCCGGTCAATCACACCGTGCGCGGCCCTGCTGGTGCCGATGCGATTCAGGCCAAGCAGGTGATTTTGCCATTTTGCCAGGACGTCGGCCCTGGCCGGATCTTCCAGGAAAGAGCGCCCGAACATGATCTTCATCAGGGGCTTGATCACCATGCGGAAACTCAGCCAGCGACCGATGAAAGCGAGTCTGCGGTAAGGCCCCTTGTTCTGTTCCGGCTCCGGGTCAGCAGTGGTTGCCATCAGGATCACCGAGCGGAGCAATTCAGGGTGGCGGATCGCCAGGCGCATGCCCACGAAACCACCCATGGACAATCCGGTGAAATGGCAGGGCGCACAGTCAAGTTCGCGAATCAGCATGGCCGCGTCTTCAGTCAGCGTATCCATGTCATAACCCGATGCCGTGACTTCACTGCGGGATTGGCCCCGGTGATCGTAGGAAATGCAGCGGTAGCGGTCGCTGAACGCCCTGACCTGATCACTGAACATCTCGCCGCTCATCAGCAGGCCGTGCGAGAAGACGATGGTTTCAGGTCCTGAGCCGGATTCCTCGTAATAGATTTTTGCTCCGTTAACGTCTTTGAACGGCATAGTCAGCTCCTCGTCAGCCTGCAGGTTTTGTGACCGGGGCAATCGCTGGATCATTGCCGTCGCGAATGGCCCGGTAGTGCGGGGAAGTGATTTCCACGCCCGCCATGTGGAAAGCATCCAGGATATTCGCATGCAAGTCCGAATAGATACGTGGACGGATATCGGCCCTGCAGGTATAGGCATTGAGTTCGTAGGCCACGTAGTTGTCATCCAGCGAGGTCTGCAATACGAATGGCGCCGGATCCTGCTCGATATGTTCAGTGGCATTCGCGGCTGCAAGTAACAACTCCTGTACCTTCGGCCAGGGCACGTCATAACCGATCGTAACGCCGGTATGCAGCGTGATCCCGGACTTCTTGGCCTGGGTCGAGTAATTAATCACCTTGCCGGACATGATGGCCGCATTAGGCATCGATACCTCGACATTTTTCGTCGTCCTGATCCGCGTAACGAACGCCGTTCTTTCAATGATTTTTCCCTCAATATCGGAAATCTCAACATAGTCTCCAATCCGGAACGCACGGGTGTAGGTGATCACGATACCGGCCACAACGTTGGCAACAGCGGTAGTGGAACCCAGTGAAAGCAGGACGCCTACAAAGATCGAAACGCCCTGGAAAGCGGGTGAATCGGAACCGGGTAAATAGGGAAAAACCACGACCACGGTCATCGCCATGATCAGCAGTCTCAGCAGGTTGAAGCTGGTTTTGGACCATTCCGGATAGAAGCCGGGCACCTTGATGCGCTGGCGTCCCATGCCTTCGAATACAAGCCGAAACAGCCGGATGATGCCGTAAGCAAAACCGATGATGACCAGTGCGGTAAACAGGTCCGGCAAGTAGGCAATGAATTTGCTCCAGATACCGCCAATCGTATTGCCGACGAATGCAGCAATGGCGATCGAGACTTCCCGGGTCCACTCGAACAGGGCCAGTATGGTGTTGATGAAAGCGAAGACGACCCAAAGGCGAAAGAACCAGCTGATGACCAGCAAGGCGCCGTGGAGAATTGCCGCGACTTCCTTTGCTGACAGAATCTCCTGTTTCTGGATACGCAGCGGCTGAACCCTGCTGTCTTCCTTCAGGATACGGCGCGACAGCCTTCTGAAAAACCAGAACACCAGGACATAGAACAGCCAATAGAAAAAGACGGTGAAAATGACCAACACGGTATTGGTAATCAGAACTGCATTCGGGCTTTCTCCCAGCAACCCGAGCAGAAGTCTCTGCAGCACCTGGATTAATGACAGCATGAACATAATTTGGCCCCGTATTCCTGATTCTTTTTTATTGCGGTCAGTATAGCAATGCTTTCAAAGGTATTATGCCGTTTAAGCCACCAGGGAATACAGCTCTTGCGACTGCTGCTCGTTTTCAATCCATCTGCCGCAAACGGCCGCGCGGCGAGCCTGCTGCCTGCCGTGCGAGCGGCACTGGAGCGCTTCGCCGATCTGGATGTGATCGAGACCTGCAAGGCGGGGGATGCCTTTGGCCAGGTGTCCGCAGCGGACCTGGAGACCTATGACGGGCTGGTCGCAGCCGGCGGAGACGGCACCCTGTTCGAAGTGCTGAACGGCCTGTATGCGCATGAAAAGCCGGCTCGTATCCCGATCGGCCTGGTTCCGATCGGCACCGGCAACGCGTTTGCCCGCGATTTCCAGCTTCTGCCCGGCGACTGGAAAAAGGGCATTGAGCTGGTCAGGGCAGGGCATCTACGCAAGGTTGATGTGGGGCGGGTGCAGACACCGAAAGAATGCTACTACTTTCTGAATATTGTGGGCGCGGGACTTCCGGTCGATGCGATGGAAACGGCGGAAAAATTCAAGTTCCTGGGTAACCCGGCCTATACCCTGGCCACGTTGTGGCACGCCATGAAGCTCAGGAGTTATCCGCTGCAGATCGAAATTGACGGAATGGCGGTTTGCCAGGAAAGCATGTTCGTGGAGGTTTCCAACACCCGCTATACCGGAACGACCTTCCTTATTGCACCGGAGGCAAGTCCTGATGACGGATTGCTGGATATAACCCTGCTGGCGAAACTCTCCCGACACCGGTTGTTGCGGCTATTTCCGACCATCTACAAAGGCCGCCACGTGCTGTACCCGGAAATCAGCACGTACCGGGCAAAGGAAATTCGCATCACGGCGCCTGAGAACCTGATGCTGGCGCCGGATGGAGAAATCAGGGGGTGCACACCGGCAACAATCACCTGCCTGCACCGGGATTTGCAGATTTTCGCGCCCCGCTAACCGATACCTTCGATCGTTCCGTCGGGCAGGTACTTGACGTCCAGCGCCAGCGGTTTCCTGGGCAGTCCCGGCATGCGCATGATCGCGCCGGTCAAAATGACCAGGAAACCCGCACCGGAATTCACCTGTATGTTTCTGACCGTTACCTGGAAGTCACGGGGACGGCCATGCAGGGCCGGGTCATCTGACAAGGAACTGGGCGCCTTGGCGATACAGATCGGCAATCCGCTGAAACCCAGTTCTTCGACGCGTTTGAGATCCTTTTCCGCTTCCTTGGTGAACGCGACGTCATCGGCGCCGTACATGCCCCGGCTGACCGCTTTGACTTTTTCCACGACGGGAATATCAAGATCATAAAGCGGCCTGTAAACCGAACCATTTTCGGCAGCGGCCATCACCTGGCGAGCCAGGTCGGTCGCGCCCGCACCCCCTTCAGAGAAGTGACGCGATTCGGCAAACAGAACTTTGTGTTGTCCCGCTCGCTCCTGCACCAGCCGGATTTCATCATCCGTGTCGGCGAGGAACCGGTTAAGCGCTACGACAGGATGCTTGTTGAACTGGTCGACACTTTCGATGTGTTTGTCGAGATTTTCCAATCCACGGCTGACGGCTTCCGTATCGGGTTGATCCAGCTGCCCGGCGTCTTTCCCGCCATGTAGTTTGAGCGCCCTGATCGTTGTAACCAGAACTACAGCATCCGGATTAAGGCCGGCAGAACGACACTTGATGTCAAAGAACTTTTCAGCGCCGAGGTCAAAACCGAAGCCGGCTTCGGTGATTGCCCAGTCCGCGAAATGCATCGCCATGCGCGTCGCAAAAACACTGTTGCAGCCATGCGCAATATTCGCGAAAGGGCCGCCGTGCATGAATACAGGTGTGCCCTCCAGGGTCTGTACCAGGTTTGGGTGGACCGCATCACGCAACAGGGCCAGCAGGGCATCGGTGATTCCGAGCGCATCCAGGAAGATGGCTTCACCTTCGTAGGTGGTGCCGATCAGGATGCGGTTCAGGCGCGCGCGCAGATCGTCCATGTCGTTAGCCAGGCAAAGAATGGCCATGATTTCCGATGCCGCGGTAATGTCGAAACCGCCTTCGCGCGGAATGCCCTGTAAACGGCCGCCGAGGCCGAGCACGATATGGCGCAGGCTGCGGTCGTTCATGTCCATCACCCGGCGCCAGACCACCATGCGGGGGTCAAGGCCCAGTTCATTGCCCCAGTAGAGGTGATTGTCGATCGACGCCGAAATCAGGTTGTTGGCCGTGGTGATCGCGTGAAAGTCGCCGGTAAAGTGCAGGTTGATCCGGTCGGCGGGAACGATCTGGGCATAACCGCCGCCGGTAGCTCCGCCCTTGATGCCGAGGCAGGGTCCCAGTGATGGTTCCCGCAAAGCCACGCATACTGAGCGCTCAAGCTTCGTGAACGCCTGGCCAAGGCCAATGGACGTGGTGGTTTTGCCTTCACCTGCCGAAGTAGGTGTGGTGGCTGAAACAAGAATCAGTTTGCCGGATCCCGGCCGGGGTCTGGGCCGGGCCAAAGCGTTAATGCGAACCTTGGCTATGCTGTCGCCATAGGGGATCAGGTCTTCTTTTTCAACACCAAGCCTGGCCGCGATTTCGTCTATTGGTGCAGTTTCTGTCCGGGCTGCAATCTCTGTGTCCGAGAGCATGTTATGGCTTCGGAGTGTATTTGAACTTCTGTCCGCCCACGGACCCTTCGAGCATCAGGCCCCCGGCAGCATGGGTGAAGATCGCCACCCCCGAATCATAAGCAGCATCGGCCGAAGCACCCGCCGTGATGGCCACGGCGGACGCCTGGGCGCCGAATTCAAAATTACCGCGTTTGAAATGCCCGATGGCGGTGTCATCCTTGAAGAAGATGAATTGTGCGTACTTCTGTCCGCCTACCTGCAACCCGATGGATCCCTGGGTCATGCTGGTATAGCCATCGACATTTTCACCCACGATGACCAGCCCTTTACCGTAAGCGCCGCCAACCACGAAACCGCCTTTACCCACGCTTGGAAATACCGCATAACCTGCCGCGTTATCGAAGAATGCTTCAATTCCCGGATCGGCCTTCTTGATCGCAATGATGGCCTTCTGCACATCCAGCTGGAAACTGTCGTTGATATCAGGCTCAAACGCCAGTGCCGGCCAGCTGAGCATGGCCAGGAGCAGTGCGGTTAGGATCGCAAATATTTTTCGCATGGATAGTTCCCTGTTTTTGTTGGATTAAAACGCTTCGTAGGTGAATTTCTGGCCGCCCACGGAGGCATCGGCCATCAAGCCGCCGCCGACATTCGTAAATATCGCCACGCCCTTGTCATAATTGGCGTCAGCTGAGGCGCCGGCGGTCACTGCGACGGCTGAAGCCTGCGCGCCCATTTCGTAATTACCGCGCTGGAAGTGCCCCAGGGCAACATCATCCTTGAAGAAAATGAACTGGGAATATTTTTGTCCGCCCAGCGACAGGCCG
>Ga0316191_10001445_pt1 | contig 16722 bp, 14 predicted proteins | sample Eddworburr2cm_MG_FD_204928 | JGI IMG/M metagenome (GOLD analysis project Ga0316191, IMG submission 204928) | Coastal sediment microbial communities from Maine, United States - Eddy worm burrow 2 cm | ecosystem: Environmental > Aquatic > Marine > Coastal > Sediment | place: USA: Maine...
CAGTTCCCTTTTATCATACATAATAGAATGTTATACAGCTGAAATAACCATTAAATAAGCAAATGTTACTAACAAAAGATAATTAATCTGGAAGATATACAGAAACCACCCAACCACAGGTTAGGCACACTAAGTGAAGTGCTGAATTAACTCCACCGAACAGGAGGATCCTTTGATGAAAGTAGATGTGTTTATCTCTTATTCTCACCGAGACCAACGACTTGCGGAACGCTTGCGTGACCACCTTGCTCCTTTGAAACAGCGTGAGCTTATAAGCGATTGGTACGACCGAAAGATAGAGCCAGGTGAGGATTGGTCTGAGACCATAAATGAGCAACTCAACGGGTGTAAGCTTGTTCTTCTACTGCTCAGCCCGAGCTTCTTCGCTTCTGAGTATTGCATGGGTGTGGAGGTCAAACAGGCCCTCGTACTTCATGATAACGGTGAAGCTAGGGTAATCCCAATCCTTCTCCGCGATGTTGAGTGGGCTGGAACATCACTGGCACGATTACAGGCTTTGCCTCCGAATGCTCGGCCGGTGGTGCGCTGGCGCGACCGTGACCAAGCGCTTCGAGAAGTTGCACGTGGCATAGGACAGGCTGCGGAGGTCGTTGGCCGAATTGAAAAGGATCGACCAGATACCGAAAATACTAACGGCATCAATCAGGATGCATATTATCTAAACCACACATCTTTTCTTAGAGAAGAGAAACAACAGGAATTTCGTCTCCGTACAGGTGTGCCATTAGACCATTACGATATCCGTATTGTAGTTGACGCATACGACGAAAGGGATCTCAATCAAATCGAAAGGGTTGAATACACTTTACACCCAGCATATGACGAACAAATCCGAATACGAACAAAGCGAGAACGGCCACAAAAGTTTCTGTTAAAGGAAATTGCGAATGGCGAATATTTAGTGCTTGCTAAGATTTTTGTGAAGGGTAGACAGGAACCTCTTCAAGTCCATCGATACATTACACTCTGGGAGTCAGGGCCCGAACTACCATGAACTCAGAATGTAGGAAAGCGCCTACTAAGCTTTAGCCATTACTCGATCGGATTCGATCAAGAGCAGCAGTAATGCGTCCAGTTAGGTTCGTAGATGCAAATAGCCCCTATTAATCGCATGGGCGGCGACGCGGTAACCCGCGCGTCATGCGAAAAGACTATATAATTTGTAACCGAAGCCGAAGCAAGGAAAGTATAGACACTGATAAAAATATTTAAGTTTAATGATATTCAAGAATAATTATCCTATCTTTCACCCGTGGTGTCGCTCCACACACTCAACACTACCCGGAGAATGTGTGAATTGGAATGCGTCGCCCAGTTGCGATTCAGCCATGATATCACAGGCGCTCGGACGACTTCACAACCGGTGATACCTCCAACAAATCTGCAATTTTGAAAGGCTAAAAATACTTGTGATATCATTTTGTCAATTGAAATATTAACTTGCACTCCTATTCTATCAACTCAAGTGTAGATCAGACCCGTTAATCGAAGGCTCTTTCCGATCCATAGGCTTTTCTCATTTCCAACTTCCGCATCCTTGCCGCGCCATAGTATCGCTCGATCGGACTATGGCGGGTCTGCCTCCCCCATTCAAATACCTCTGTCTTCCGACGGTTACTTGCTGTCGTCACATGGCCGCTTCTGCCGTTAAATTCCGCATTCCAACTTCCACCTTCCAAATCTAACTACCTCATTCCTCTCAAACCAGCAACCATCAACGAATAACCAATAACTCTGCCATTTGCTTCACCATTCCGCAATTCGCAATCCGAAATCCGCAATCGAAAGCCTCTGACCTCTGTCATCCGACTTTTGCCTATAGCTCCTCAAACAAGTAATCAATCGCAGTTTCCAGCAGCGCCGGTGTTCTCTCGCACAGATCTAATTTATAAACCCGCTCGGTGAACTTGTGGAGGTCTTTGCCCCAGGGTCCGATGTTGATCACCGGCACGGATAGCGCCGCCATGCCGGCAAACGGAATGTCGTAGGTTTGCCGCCATAACGGCATATTGGGTCCGATAAAAGGGACGATATCCTCACTATTTTGTAAGGCCGCATAACTCAGGTCCGTAATCCCCATCATGTAATTTTTTTTTTGGTAGGCTTCCTGCCAACGGCTTTCGGCAATTCCAATCAAATAATCGGTTAAGCTATCGACCTTCTCGGGCAGGCTTTGAAACTCATCATTGTGAATCGACGGGTAGTAGGGTGGCGAAAGGGCAATGACCACCGTGGGCGATAGGTCGGATACATGACTGAGGGTCATCTCGACGATCTTTAGGGTTGCCTCCGGTGAATTCAGGCGTTGCTGCCGGATGTCGGCGACAATCGATTCCAGTCCTTCGGCGTAGGCCTCCTTGAAAACCTGACCGGAATCATTCAGGGCTTGCTGGTAAAGCTCCGAAAATGTTCTGACCTGCACCTGCCAGGAGGGATCGGGTTCCTGTCTGCCCAATTTACGGTTGTATGCAGTGTGGCTTTGCCGGATTTTGTCCATCACGAGACCGACTGCATGTTCGCAGGTTGCTTTTAATTGCCGAATCGATTCCCTGGGTGTCTTGTTCAAAGAGATCAGGCTTAAATATCCGCCTGCTGAAGCCGGAATGGAGGCATCATAGACCTCCTTGTTATCCCTCATGTAACTCCAGGACGGCGGTGGAGAGACCTCCCCTCGGACCACCTCGCAATAATCCGTATTCAACTCGGTTTGCAGGACTATTTCAGATAATAGCAGCACAGGATTCAAACCCTGGTAGATATGGCCGATGTGGGATTTTTTGCCCCGAATATAGATGACTGCCAGCAGCTTGCCGGCCGAGCCGACCTGGAAGAGGCCTATCTGTCCTTGCTCCCTTGCGTGCGGTTCGGAATTGATCATGAGCTTGTAATCCAGATTGAATGCCGCTTTAAGATCTGTCAGCAGACCTAAACTTCCGCGCATGCCCTCCGATAAATTTTCTTCATCCGGAACCGACAATAGCAATATATTGCCCTTGAAATCCGCCTTCTCCGAATATTCTTCCAGTAAAACACACTGAATGGCGGCCCCGGCTTTCATGTCACTGGTTCCCCGGCCGAAAATCCACTTTTCGCCTGCCAGATCCATGCGGGCCTCCGCGGTCAGCTCCATCCCGGCCAATGCCGCCTGCAGTTTTGGCGGATCGTAGGCCCATTTTGCCAAACTGCCGTAATCAAATGCATCCACGACATCGTGATGATGCATCAGGATCACGGTTTGATCGCCCTGCCCTTTGACCAGGCCCCAAACCACCGAACGTTCCAGCGGATCCTTGCTCAAGGGGTATAAACCGAAGTAATCCGGGTGGTTTTTGAAATATGCGTGCCGTCCCAGCCATTCGTGCAGATAGGCCTCAACATCTTGTTCCTGCCGGGTGCCAGTGTCGCTCTGGATTCGCACCAGATCCAGCATAAGTTCTTGTATACCCTTTGATCTCGAATTTTTCATAAATCACAAATTCCCGATCTTTAGCGAGCAATTGCCTTAAAATTGGAAAGATCCCACTAGAACCGAAAAAACGCCCCCAATATCAATTGCCTGCGCTCACCCACGCCGCCTTCGGCCATGAGCTGCCACCGTTTGGTGATTTCCCACTGGCCGCCGAAAAGAAAATTCCAGGGTTGATCGTTTTTAACGTCCAATTTAAAATCGATCTCCAAGGAGGGTAGCCTGGAATCGAGTTCCTTCAGGTTGATATCATCTGTTATCGTCTGTTTATATTTCATGTACATGGCACCGATCCAAAAGGCCAATGAGCCTTTGATAGCAGGAGAATCTGCCATTAGTCCCAACCGTGGTGAAATCGTCCAGGTTGAAATATCACCATCCACAATGTCAATATTCGAATAGGTATAATTGCCGTCAACGCTTGCGAAAAAGTCTTTGTATCCGCCAGCCAGGGTCATGCCCCCGCCGAAAGTGGTTCCGTTATAATCAATATTCAAATCAATCGTCGTTCCCGGCTCGAAAATTGGGGGAAGTCCAGGTATCGGGAGACTGCCCGTAATACTGCCAATATCCAAGTCGAGTTCGGTTTCGCCGTTGATATAGCCGAAAATTCCATAAATATTGACAAACGGCAGCAGCCACGTGTCCAGCCGCATAGTGATTGCGGCATCATGGGCCCGGGCATCGCTTAAATCAAGATCGCTGACTTCGAAGATCGGGTCGCCGATACCGACTTTGACATTTCTGATATCTATCCCCTGATTCATCAACGTGAGATTGGCGCCAGTACCGAAGGGAAGCGGCAGATCATAACCCATATCCCGCACTTTCTGACCCCAGATAGGCAGCTTGTGTGTGACAGGTTCGACCGTTTCCTTTTTTGTATCCGGTTTTTGATCTTCTCCGAGGGGATCTTCACTTAGAACTGGAAAGTCTGATTGGGCGAGCAATGTCCATGGGTAGGTATCGCCGGAACCTACAGGGGTGCTATTGCTCCAGCGATATGAGGCGTAATTGCCGACCTCTGCGCGATCAGAAGACGCCTGACCCGGGGCCACGACCAGGCCAATCATAATCGGAAGATGCAAAAAGAAAGCCACAACAAAACGAGGATTCACATATTTCAGAAAACACTTGAGACGAAGTGACATACCCACAACCAGATCTCTGCAAATGATATTTTTAACCGCAATACCAGCGTGTTTTATAGGAAACTAATTTGTCAAATACAAGCAAAAATCCGGAATAAGGTTTCATTTTCGTAGGTTGGGCTGAGGCCAAGCCCCGACATGTTAGGTTTCGTCCCTCAACCCAACCTTCTACGAAATTAATTCCATTCTTGTATATCTTAGGTTTTGGCCGAAACCCAACAAGTATATGACAGCGGATTTCATTACCTTATTTTAAGGTAATATATCCGAAAATGAACTTTGTAGCAAAACGGGAAAGCCAAAGCTTGACACAAAAATATTTTAGATATAATTTCAAAGTATTATGCCAAATAGATATAGCACCTAACCTGAAAAATAAAGGAGAAAACCCATGTTCATGGATCTCATTACGAAACGCAGGAGCATTCGCCGGTTTATCGCCGACAAGGTAGAAGCGCAGAAAGTTGAATTACTGAAGGAGGCCGCTTTACGGGCCCCATCTTCACGGGGGGTGAATCCCTGGGAATTTATATTTATTACCGATCGTGATCTGCTGGTGAAACTCTCGGCGGCCAAACCCCATGGATCGACGTTTCTGAAAGATGCGCCCCTCGGAGTCGTTGTCTGTGCCGACCCTGAAAAATCGGATGTCTGGGTTGAAGACGCGTCCATTGCCACAATTTTTATTGAACTGGCGGCAGCATCTCTTGAACTAGGAAGCTGTTGGATACAAATCAGAGAACGCATGCATGATGAAACCCAAACCGCCGAAGCGTACATCGCGCATTTATTAAAAATTCCTTCACATCTCAAGGTTGAATCGATGATCGCCATCGGCTATCCGGCCGAAAGCAAACCGCCCCATTCAAAGGAAGAATTGCAGAATGAAAAAGTTTATCTGAATCAATACGGTTCTAAATCGTCCTGAATAGATGAAGAGCTGATGATTCGGTTGAAACGATCTTTAGCATTCTGGTTGGATCTTGGATGATTCCGAAATATAATGAGGCAGCCTTGCAGCATACTTGAATTAATTGTATCTGCCAGCGACAGTCGGATCAGTTGCTGAAACGAGGTACTCCACCCTGCGGCGGCAAGGAGGGGTTTGAGAAAGGAAGCTTTTAATGACGACCCGCAAACTATCTCCGGCTCATATCTATTGTCTCTTCGTTGGTGTGAATACTTTAATTGATTTTGATACGGTATGAATACCTTAACAATTCAGATAATTAAAAATGCTTGATATATAGCAGCAAAACGTAACAAACGCCGATTTTCATATTAATTTTAAATATTTATACTTTTATCGTTCGGGATTAGCCTGATGCCTATTCTTGAAAAGCCTTACCCAATTCCCGGATTTTCAGTAGGTTGCTCATATGCTTTAGTAAACGCTCTTCTTTTTAGCAAAGGTTAAGAATGGTGAATCGCATTAAGTGGTGTATTCTTCGAAGTGCAATGCCTGTTTTGGCAGTGGTACTCACAATCGTAACGCCAGCTTGGGGCATTACAATCCTGCCCCTGGGTGATTCTATTACCCAGGCTAATAACACGCACCTAAGTTACCGCTATAATTTATGGACTAAGCTCATCGACGACGGCCGGTTGTTTAACCTGGTGGGATCTCTAGACAATAATTTCAACGGCGATCCCACATGGCCTCCATACCTGGGACAAAACTTCGATCAGGACCACGAGGGTCACTGGGGCTGGCGTGCCGATCATATTCTGAACGGCAGAACCGGCCAAGGTAGCCTCAGCGAATGGCTCGCCTACTACACGCCGGATGTCGTTTTAATCCACATCGGTTCCAACGATGTCTATCAAGGTCAGTCTACGGTAAGCAGTGTGACCGAAATCAAAGCAATCATAGACACGCTGCGAACTGACAACCCCAATGTGACAATCTTCCTGGCCAAACTTATTCCTATAAATTCTGATACTTATAATCCGCGGATAATCGCACTCAACGCCGAGATGGACGGTATCGCCGCCAATAAAACCACTGTAGATTCTCCGGTGTGGGTGGTCGATCAGTACAGCGGCTTCGATGCTGCCGCGGACACCTATGACAACGTCCACCCGGCTGCGTCCGGCGAGGAGAAAATGGCCCAGAAATGGCACGATGCTATGCAGACTTACCTAAACCCGTGTATGGATGGCCTGGATAACGACGAAGATGGTTTTATTGATTACCCGTCCGACTCGGACTGCACGAGCCCTCACAGCGAAGAAGAAAGAGCGGTGCTGACCCTACCTACCGGCAAGAGTACTAATTCTTTTCATTAACAAATAGCTCACGATAGTTGGAAGCGAGAGAGATATTACAGAGCTTTTTTTTGGCCTCGCACATGGTGATTGATTTTAATCCAACCACAGAAGATTTCATATTCCATTATTCTTCTTCCAACTAACATTATTGCACGCGAATGCATATGGCGAATACGGTGACTGCCCGAGTGGCTGAGCCATAGCTAGATATACCGACTCCCCACCCTTTTGCATCTAGCCTCGGTGCGTTTTTCCAAATGTTAAGGTTTGGGTCGTCTTCTGTTCGAATACCCCCACCCGTGGCTAATTCGTCAGATTCACAGCCGGCTGCCCTTTCCTGGAGGGTTCCAGGTTCTATATTGAAATCTGATTTTCTCAAAGAGATTAGATTCCTCGGCCAGGGTGCGGCAGCCGTTGATTGAACACTACCATCAGGAAACTTGATGCCTCCGGACCTGCTCTCAATGACGCCGTTTACGCTGAGCAATTCGCTTGGCGGAGTTGTTCCGGTATCAATTTGCACTTTACCATTGAATTTAGCGGCGTGACCGTTCGCCCCGCCCTTTGCATATATGCCAGTACCATTTGGTCCTCTGGCATCGAACCACCCACCGAAGTTCGATACATTCTCATCGGTATTCGAGAAAGCGCAAAATCGCGAAGCTCGTTTCGCAAAGAACAATGTGAAATCACGTGCCAGCTTCCCATATATTGAAGCAGATGCAGGGGGAAGATTATCCGTTTCGTAACTTCATCTTTGCGTGGCGAGTAATAGGAAATCTCCAAAGCTTTTTGATAGAAAACCGCGTTTACAACCTTTTGAAACGTGGCTTCGCCCACCCGGGCGTATTCAATATTCTTAACAGAGATCCTCTCGCTGAGTTCATCAAGGGAAAAGGGGGTATCAAGGGTGCAAAAGGAAACAATCTGCTCGAGGAAGGACTTAAAAGAGGATTTTAAGCTTCTGTCGGGGATGGTGGAGGCCAGCCTGGAAGCAATGAAAAGCGCTGCCAGTTCTTCTTCGGTTATCCAGATCGCCGGAAGTTCATACGTTTTCTCCTCGTACGCATACCCCCTTCTGTCCGGCATGTAAACAAGGGGTGCGTATAGCCGATCCCTTATAAACTCTATATCTCTTTGAGCAGTTTTGGGTGAGATTTCAAACTTTTCCGCCAAAACTCTGGCATTGGGATATTTTTCAGCTTTAACCTGTTTATGAAACCACAAAAACCTTTCGCATAAGATCTTCGCCGGCATTTCATGCTCCCGTAAGTTGGGTTGCAATGTACCCCAATGTTGCATATACAACATGGCAAAGATTGGCTAATGGACTGTTACTATCCAGATATCATAGTGATAACAATATGATGTGGATATCCCAATTGGTAAATTCAAAGGATGGAATCGATTTTGCCATGTTGTTTACCCTACGGGAAAGCCGGAGGACTTCAGATCCTGTGTTGTCCAGGGATCAATGTAACTGACTACAATTTCAACCTTGACGCCTTGGCTCAGAAGCCCTCCGGCTTTTGCAACGTTGGGGTGTGTCTCACGCCAAAACAGGTCCGATATGCGCAATATCTTGTGGGCCTTCCGGTCGCTCCAATTCTTAAAAATATGTATCTGTGATGTTTGGCTTAGCTGAAAAAAAGCCGGCTGTCAAGTTTGCATCCACTGCTATCATTTTCTTGGCGATTTTGGACACGGATGCACACGGATTAACGTAGATACTTATGCATTTATGCTCAATAATATGTGTTTGACAAAGTCCTATAAAAAGCTTATTTTAATACATTTAATTATGCGCATTGGAGGGCTTATAATGGATACAGAAACCGTAAGACTTAATGTCACGCTACCGAAAGGTTTGGTTGAGGCGATGAACCGTGTGACTGAACCGAGAAAACGCAGCCGGTTCATCGCTGAAGCTGTCAGGCAAAAGATTGAGCAAAAAGAAAAAGAAGAGATGGAAACGCTATTAATGAAAGGCTACCGGGCCGCTGCTAAAGAAAGCCTCGCATTGACAAAAGAATTCGAGAGCACCGATTTGGAGGGTTGGGATGACTATTAAAAGAGGCTCGATATACCTGGCGGCTCTGGATCCAGTCGTCGGAAATGAAATTGCGAAAACAAGACCGGTGGCTGTAATTTCTAATAACATAAATAATGAATTTTCCGGAACGGTTACTGTTCTGCCGATAACTTCTAAAAACCTCCGGAAGATATACCCCTTTGAAGTGTATTTAGGTAAAGGAACCGGAAATCTTCCTAAAAATTCAAAGGTAAAAGCCGACCAGATCCGAACCCTGGATAGAAGCAGGCTGGTTAAGCTGATCGGTGAATTGGGAATAACAGAAATAGGGGCAATCGAGAAAGCTCTAAAAATTCACCTCGAATTATAATCTCATCCTTATTGACAATCAATACGGATTGACGTATATTAAATTTATATTTATACGTCAAGCAGATTTGAGGTCTATCATGCAAACTAAATTAACATTACGATTGGACGATGAATTAATTAATCGAGCAAAATCCTATGCCAGGAAAAGTGGAAAGTCAGTATCACAAATTGTGGCCAGCTATTTTTCAATGCTGGATGATGAACCGAAAAAAGAAACATCCGAATTCACCCCGATTGTCCAATCATTAAAAGGATCGCTCAAAGGTGCAAAAGTCGGTAAAAAAGACTATCATAAATATCTCGAGGAGAAACATCTTTGAGAATCCTGTTTGATACCAATGTCATATTAGATGTTCTTCTTGACCGTGGACCATTCTCCTGGACCGCAGCTAAGCTTTTCTCAAAGGTGGAAACAGGTGAGATTTCGGGGTATGTTTGTGCGACAACGATTACTACCCTTCATTACCTCGCGAGCAAGGTGGTTGGTGCCGATTCGGCAATTGAAGAAATCAATAAATTAATGATGCTGTTTGAGGTAGCCCCGGTGAACCGGGCAGTTTTAGATGCTGCTTTGTCATCAGGGTTTAAAGATTTTGAAGACGCTGTTGTGCATGAGTCCGGTGTATATAAAGAAATCCAGGGGATTGTCACTCGCGATTCCGATGGCTTTAAGAAATCAAAGATAAATATTTATTCACCTGAAGAACTCCTTCTCATGCTGGAATCGAAAGCGGAACACTAAATGAGGGAAACATTTGATATGCCTCAGCTGTGGTACAGACGTATGCTCTCCCGGAGAGCTGTCGCTCGCACGGCAGGCCGGGTTTCATGAAAACGAGATTACCTATACCGGCACATCAATATCTGATGAAGACATCGAATGTCTGAAAAGGCATCCCGGCTGGTGTTCGGGTTAACTGTGGAAGAAAAAGGCGGCAAACATTTTGTCGGGGTCAACGGCGGCTTTAACATCCAAAATCCCTCCGGGGCGTAGGCCCCTACGGGCCGGAGGCCGCAATTCAAAATTCCCAATCGAAAGCCTCTGTCCCCTGCCCTGTGCCCTTAGCCCTGCGCCCTTTACCTTTTCCCCTAGGCCCTTTACCCTTTACCCTTTGCCTTTAGCCCCTATCCTTTTTTCTTTGTCCCTTTATTCAATCACCCGCATGGTTTTCCACTTCCCCTGATAAAATCGCCAACAAGTCACCGATGCCAGCTGAAAAAGAAAAAAAACAGACCAGCCCCAGGCAAAGTACAGCCCTTTGCCGAATACCTCAATACCAATATACATCGGCAAAATCATGCCGAAGATGGAGAGCACACCCATGCTCCACATGATAAATCGGGTATCGCCGGCGCCTTTGAGAACCGCCGTGCCGATCATGTATAACCCGTCCAGCAATAAATAGCCGGCCACAAATCGTAAAACCACGACACCCATGTCTTTGATGGCGGCAAAGCTTTCCGGGCTGATGTCCCGGGGACGAAAAAGCTCCAGCAATGGCTGCGGAACGAACACAAAAGCCAGGATGAACACGGCCATGTACGCGGCCACAATCACCATGGTTGTCTTGGCTGCGGCAACAGCCTCATCCGGTCGATTGCGGCCTAGTGCCTGCCCTACCAGAATGCTTGTACCCAGCGCAAAGCCTGATAGCGGCCGAAAGGAGGCCGAATCCAACGAAATGGCGATATTGGTGACCACAAGCTCCGCCTTTCCAATCCTTCCCACCATCAGAACGAAAAAACTAAAGGCAAACACATCCAGACTGAACTGCAGCGAGCTGGGCACGCCGAATCGCAGCAGCCGCCGAAAGAGACTGGCATCGAACTGGTAATTCTGACGGGTTTTAAAGGTCTTGTTGTTTTCCCGGGCGAACACCAAGAATCCGAGCAACAGCGTGGCGGATGTCCAGGAAAACACCGTGGCGATGGCCGCACCCAGAATACCCAGTTCAGGGAATATCCAAACCCCGTAAATTAAGGCATAGTCCAAAGGAACATTCATCAACATGGCGATGATATAAATGATCATCACCGGTCTGGTGACACCGCGACCGGTAAAAAAACTGGAAAGGCTCATGCCGATGATATGAATACCCGAGCCCAGGCAAAGCATCCGGAAATAAATCACTTCCAGCTGCTGTACCTCAGCCGAATGGCCGACCAATCGAAACAGTGGACCGGCGCCAAAAGAAAGCCCCACCATAATCAACCAGGAAATTAACGCGAAGTATATTGCCTGCCACATAGCACCGCCCACACGATGTAGGGCGCCGGCACCGGTGTATTGGGCGATAATGACGCTGACGTAACCCACCGTGTCCGCAAAAAAAATCAGAAACACATAGGCAATAATACCGGCCGGCAGAGCGGCAGCGATGGCATCGATGGAGTAATTGGCCAAAAACACCCGATCGGTAAAGGTCATCACCACGGTGGTGGCCATACTCATTACTATCGGGATGCTGACCCGCAGTACATCACGATAACTGCTGGTTGCTTTAGCATCAGCTGATTGGGTCATCATCAATCATTCGATTTAGGTTATTACAAACTATAAAAACGGTAACAGTCATGCCTCTAAGACACCAAATCAGCGACCACCAATAGAGCTGGGGTATGAGGATGGCCCCTTGAAGGGGCCGGGGCACCTCTGCTGGTGACCGCTGATTTATCTCAATTCATAAGCCACCGGCATCGATCAGATTCGCACCCATAAAACATGCCCTCGCGGTAACGGTAGCACCTTTTAAACTCTCACCAGCATACCCGGTGGCTTGTGAATTGAGTCACAAAGAAAAGATACGAATTCCAAAATAATTTATGAAAGGGAGGAATTCATTCCTAAAAAATTCAGATGAGGCCATCCCTAAACAGAAACAAGCCCCATGTCAACAAAGAAATCAAGCGCTCCGGCTGGCTTGACCCGCGATCTCCTTTCTGCCATACTTCGATGATGAATCGAAGAGTTAAAAGAAAAAAATCCATCGAAAACCAGGTGAACCGATTGGGTGATCGACTGACGAAGCTTCAGGCTTTAAGCCGGCGCTTATCCTTATATCGCTTGCTCATTTTTCTTATCGGCGGCGCCTTGGTCTTCATCTCTTTCTTTTGGATCAATGCAAATTTAGCAGGGCTCTTTGCAGGCAGTGCATTTATTGCTTTCAGCATTATCGCCTATTACCACCATCGGCTGGGAAAGGGCATCCGCAGACATCAAATCTGGATGGAAATAAAAAAGAACCAGTTGGCGCGGATGGATCTGGATTGGGAAAAAATTCCCGGATCGATGCTTCAATTAACTTTCTCCGATCTATCGTTTGAAAAAGATCTGGATATCACCGGCAGCCGATCCATCCATCAGCTGATCGATATTGCCATTTCACTTGAAGGCAGCCGAAGACTTGCAACCTGGTTATTACAAAAGGCTCCCGATCTCACCGGCATCCTTAGACGCCAAAAGGTAATCCGGGAACTGGTCGGTTTAACACGATTTAGAACCAGGTTGCAGTTAAATTTTCGGCTGGTTTCAGAGGCACAGCTGGAAGGAAAAAAGTTGCTGGACTGGCTGAATACAGAGCCTCCTCCAAAAAGTATGACAAACCTGGCGGCGATTTCATTTGGTTTCGCAGCATTGAACGTCACACTTTTTTTGTGGCATCGATTCGGAAATATTCCACCCTATTGGATGCTGTCATTTTTCATTTATATTCTTTTTTATATTTCCAATCTGAAGTTGCTTAAACAGTCCTTTGACGTCGTTTCGCAATTAGATGATGAATTGAGCAAGTTCAGGCAAATTTTAAAATTTTTAGAAACCTACCCCTACGGTGTTAACCACCATTTGAGAGCATTATGTGCACCATTTATAGAGCATGAAAAATCGCCCTCCCGGCAACTTCAAAAAATTAAGTTTGTCTCGACGGCGATCGGTCTGCGAATGAATCCAATCATGGCAGTTCTGCTGAATATCGCTCTTCCCTGGGATTTCTTTTTTTCCGCTCTCATCCATCGATATCGGGATAAAATTGCACAGCAATTACCTCAGTGGCTGGATGCCTGGGAAGAATTGGAAGCATCGATTTCCCTGGCAGATTTTGCCTATCTGAATCCCAACTATATATTCCCTGACTTTGTCTCGGATCAGGAAATCAAGGATCAACCAATTTTAAGGGCTAAAGATCTCGGCCATCCATTAATTCCCGCTGATCAGGCGATTTGCAATGACTTTTTTCTGAACAAGTCCGGTGAAGCGTTTATCATCACCGGTTCCAACATGTCCGGCAAAAGTTCTTTTTTAAAGACCATCGGCGTTAACTTGTGTCTGGCTTACGCAGGGGGCCCGGTCAATGCCCGCAGTTTTCATTCGGCCTTGCTTCGAATATTTACCTGTATTAAGATCAACGATTCCATCGTCGATGGCTTTTCTTTTTTTTATACCGAAGTCAAACGTCTAAAAGCGCTGCTGAATGCGCTGCGGACCGATCACCCATTGCCGTTACTCTTTCTAATTGACGAAATTTTTAGAGGAACTAACAATCGCGAAAGGCTGATCGGCAGCCGATCCTATATACGCAACCTGATCGGCCAAAATGGGACCGGGTTGATTGCCACCCATGATCTGGAACTTGTTAAATTAGCGGATGAAGTTCCCGGCATCACCAACTGTCACTTCAGAGAAAAGGTGGCCGACGGGAAAATGGTATTTGACTATACGTTGCGTTCCGGTCCCTGTCCAACCACCAATGCCTTGGAAATTATGCGGATGGAGGGATTGCCGGTGGAATGAGCGGTGCGATGTCGGTTTTAGATTCTAAACAATGTCCGTTCGCATAAAGTATTAGAAAGTTACTTAGATCTCTGATAAATTACAATGTTTGGTAGTAACAGTTCTGCCACTAAAACACCAAGTCACAAAGAAAATATAATAATTTCGAAATAGTGGTTAATATCTGACGCTTTTCTTCTTCTACCCATCTTCACACCATGTACTAGGCTCTTTGCCCGATGCTCTAGTCATTCCACCTTCCGGAACCAAATTCCCTTACCCTATGACTCTGTCATTACTCATTTCACATTCAATTCTTTCTGCTATAGACCTAAGTCATTCCGAATTCAAATGCCTCAGAATTCTGTTTTCTTCCCTCTGTCCTTTGAAACCCGATAACAGCACTTCAACAACAAGTCCGATTCAGCTTCAGTATTTCCACCAACATCTTATCACGCCAGTTTTTGATTTTCTCCAGCGAGTTCTTGCGCACAATTGGCATTTCGTTGACGCTTTTTACAAGGGTTTCCCTCACCGATGAAGACATCGTGTCCCAGGCGGCCATCGATTCCCACCTCAATCGGTAAGATTCTGAATAATTTGCCACAAAGTTTTCGATACCGTCCCCAGCCAAATATGCACGCAGTAAAGGGCCGATGAAGGGATCCCGCATTCCTATGCCGGTGCAGAAGGCCTGATCGACTTCCTCCGCACTGGCAACCTCGTTTGCTACCAGATCGACGGCCTCGCGCAGAATGGCCGCCTGGAGTCGGTTGACGATGTAGCCGGAGACTTCTTTTTTCAGTCGCACCGGGGTCTTGCCGATTTTTTCCATCAAACGACAGGTAATGTCAACCGTCTCCGGCGCGGTCCGGTCACCGCCGACAACCTCCACCAGGGGTAGCAAATGAACGGGCAGACACGGGTGAACCAGAACGCAACGCTCCGGTCGCGCAAGGCCTGTTTGAATTTCACTCATCAACAATCCGGAGCTGCTGCTGGCAAGTATCGTGTCTCCGGGAGCCAGTGCATCCATTTTTTTAAATACCGTTTTTTTGGCCGTATAATCATCGGGGATGGATTCGAGAACGTAGTCGGCGCGGTTAACGGCCTCGGCCAGACTCAGGGTGGTTTGGAGGTGCTTGTAAGCCCTGGCGGCCGTGTCATGGTAAAGTCGACCGTTGGCTTCTAATAATTTTAGATTAGAACGTACCTGTGCGGTGGCACCGTTTAGTTTGTCGTCACTCAAATCCTGCATGACGACGGCATAGCCCGCCGCGGCAAACAGGGTCGCCCAGCCCTGCCCGATGAGCCCGGCGCCGATACAGGCCACGTTTTTGATCTCCTCGTTCATTCGTTTACTCCTTTAGTGATTGTTAGACTCAATTAGGTGACGGGTTTCGGGTTTCAGGTGTCAGCCCGGCCGCCGGCCTGAAAAGTGGCCAGTTTAATCGGAAAAGAAACTTTGGCAATGGTAATAGCTCACCGCAGAGACGCGAAGGACGCTGAGGGTAAATTTTTTATTGTTTCCCGTTGATCCGCTAAAAACTCCAGCGGATAGGAAGGACGGAAAGCAATAAGAGCCATTTGAAAAGTGCATTCCTAATAAGCAGATTCCAGCAATCCAGGCCCCAAAGCTCTGTGTACTTAAATAGCAGCATCTATAATTTCTCTGCTTTATGTATTGATATCCATCACAATCCGATCGTTTGATTTTCCTGAAGGCATTAGATTTTTTTCTTTGCGTTCTCTGCGTCTCTGCGGTGAACTACTAAATTATTTGTTATTTGATACTTGATATTTTGTTAATTTAAGAACGCAACGACGCCTGGAAAAAGTATGTTCAGAGATCTTCAGTTTCGCCACCGGTTGCTCGACACTGCTTGCTTTCGATATACGGGCATCGACCGCGCACGATTATGACAGACAGCCCTTTTAGGTTAAAAACCTGCTGAAGCATTTTTCTAATCTTCTTATCATCAAAGGCATCCAGCGTGTAGACATTGGCGATACCCATTGCCTTGGCCATTTTTTCAGGATAAATCGGCCGAACATTCTTCCCCATGGCCGTAATACCGGCCCCGGAGCGATTCTGAAAACCGGTCAGGGCCACCGTTTCGTTGTCCATGATGATCACAATGATGTCGGTCTGGTGATGGGCGGCGTTGACCAGCCCGTTTAGGGCGGTATGAAAAAAAACGGAATCCCCCGTTACCGCAAGAATCCTCTCCCTCACTCCACTGTGCCAAAGGCCGCTGGCGATGCCGATGCTCGATCCCATGGAGTATTTGACATCCAGCATCTCGAACGGAGGGTTGCTGAGTCTGACCAGACAGCCGGTCTCACCGACCACGATGGGTTTTGGTATAATTTTTTCAGCGATCATTTTCTGCAGAGCTTTAAAAAAGGGCGTATAAGAGCAGCCGTCACCGAAGGGCTGAAGGCTCGGATAGGTCCGGCTGGGCGCAGGGACTGCCGTCAGTGGCTGTCCGAGTTGCTCCGTCAGCATACGGGCCAGCTTTGCCGGATGGATGTCTCCTTCCCAGGGGACATGACCGGTGGTCTTGCCGCAAATCTCAATCTTTAGTTTCTGCATCTGGGCCAGTACCCTGACCTGGTTCTCGATAAACGGCTCGACTTC
>Ga0316191_10001446_pt1 | contig 16722 bp, 13 predicted proteins | sample Eddworburr2cm_MG_FD_204928 | JGI IMG/M metagenome (GOLD analysis project Ga0316191, IMG submission 204928) | Coastal sediment microbial communities from Maine, United States - Eddy worm burrow 2 cm | ecosystem: Environmental > Aquatic > Marine > Coastal > Sediment | place: USA: Maine...
AGGATTTGGCAACTTCGACCTGCGCGATAAAGCTCAACGTCCCGGGCGCAACCCGAAGACGGGTGAAGAGATTCCGATCTCCGCACGCAGGGTAGTCACCTTCCGGCCCGGGCAGAAGCTGAAGGCAAGAGTGGAAGAATATGCTGGAACCGAGCCACAACAGTGAACTGCCCGCAATCCCCGGGAAACGCTATTTTACGATAGGCGAAGTCAGCGAGCTCTGTGCCGTTAAACCCCACGTCCTGCGCTACTGGGAGCAGGAATTCCCGCAGTTAAAACCGGTTAAGCGGCGCGGTAATCGCCGCTATTACCAGCGCGACGACGTACTGACCATCCGCCAGATACGCACCCTGCTGTATGACCAGGGCTACACCATAGGCGGCGCCCGGCAGCGCATGACTGACGAGGGAGAGGGCACGTCCACGCCGGCCCAGGCAGACGCCATGATCAAGGAAACCATCGAGGAACTGGAAGAGCTGCTGAAGGTTCTGTCGCCCTCGAAATAGCCTTTGTATCAAGCGCGGTATTGAGTATAATGCCGCCCTCGCCAAGCAGGCGACTCTCGGGGCGTAGCGCAGCCTGGTAGCGCACCACACTGGGGGTGTGGTGGTCGCAGGTTCAAATCCTGCCGTCCCGACCAAATTTCAAAAACATCAAAGGCTTAGGAAAGTGATTTTCTAAGCCTTTGTTGCTTTTCCGGTGCGCCCCCGCGGGCAAGCTCCCGCCCTTCGTGCCGCCGGTGATAATCACGCGCAGTTACCCTGAATTATCCTGGCTGAGTTTTGTGCCTCTACCGAGAGCCCACCCCCGGAAAGTTAAAGGTTCGCCTTGGCCGTGGCAAAGGCGTCCAGGGCGAATGCAACGTCATCGTCGGACAGTGCCGCCGACATTTGGGTGCGGATGCGGGCCTCGCCCCGCGGCACCACCGGGAAGGAAAACGCCACCACATAGACTCCTTGCGCCAGTACAGCATCGGCAAAGGCGGCTGCCCGCGCCGCGTCATGCAGCATGACCGGTACGATGGGGTGCTCGCCGGGCAGCAGTTCAAAACCGAGGCGTTCCAGACCCTCCCTGAATTTGACGGTGTTACGTCGCAGACGGTCGCGCAGTCCAGGCTCTTCAGTTACCAGTTCAATGGCCTTGATCGCCCCTGCCACCACCGGGGGCGCTACCGTGTTGGAAAACAGGTACGGCCGGGAGCGCTGGCGCAGCAGGGCGACAATCTCCTGCCGGGACGCGGTATAGCCGCCGCTGGCGCCGCCCAGTGCCTTGCCCAGCGTGCCTGTGATGATATCAACCCGGTCCATGCAGCCGCGCAGTTCATGGGTGCCGCGCCCGTTGCTGCCGATAAAGCCAGTGGCGTGGCAATCGTCAAAGTGCACCAGTGCATCGTATTTTTCCGCCAGGTCGCAGATCTCATCCAGTCGCGCCATATAGCCGTCCATGGAAAAGACACCGTCAGTGGTAATCAGTTTGAAGCGCGCGCCGGCGGAGTTTGCAGCCTGCAGCTGAGTTTCCAGGTCCGTCATGTCGTTGTTGCGATAGCGGTAGCGCCGGGCCTTGCACAGGCGGATGCCGTCGATGATGCTGGCGTGATTCAGCGCATCGGATATTACCGCATCCTCCGCGCCGAGCAGCGTCTCAAACAGCCCGCCGTTGGCGTCGAAACAGGAGGGGTAGAGGATGGTGTCTTCGGTACCCAGAAAGGCACTGAGTGTACTTTCCAGTTGCTTGTGCAGGGTTTGGGTGCCGCAGATGAAGCGCACCGACGCCATGCCGTAGCCCCAGTCCTTTAATCCCTGTGCGGCGGCGGCGTTTACCTTCGGGTGTTGTGCCAGCCCCAGGTAGTTGTTGGCACACAGGTTTAGCACATCACGGCCGCCCGTCACGCCCACGTGGGCACCTTGTGGCGTGGTGATAAGGCGCTCGCGCTTGGTCAGTCCGTCGGCCTCGATGCCGGCCAGTTCGTTCGCCAGGTGTGCCTGGAAGCGATCATACATAGCTTGAATCCTCCATCGTCTGTTGCCGGGTTGCGGTGCAGCGCAGTTTATGCGGCCGGGGGAACTGATCGACTAAGCTCGATTCTACTCCCAGTTCAATACGACCTTGCTCGCCTCGCCGCTGCTCATCACGTCAAAGCCCCGCTGGAACTCCATATAGCTCATGCGGTGGGTGATAACCGGTGAGATATCCAGGCCCGAGTCGATCATCACCGACATCTTGTACCAGGTCTCATACATCTCCCGGCCGTAGATGCCTTTCAGTGTCAGCATGTTAAAGATTACGATGTTCCAGTCGATGGCGGTATTTTCATTGGGAATCCCCAGGATCGATACCTTGCCGCCATGGCACATATTCGCCAGCAGATCGTTGAAAGCCTGTCCATTGCCCGACATCTCCAGGCCCACGTCGAAGCCCTCGGTCATGTGCAATTCTTTCTGTACTGCGGCAAGACTCTCCCGGCCCACGTTTACGGTGCGGGTCGCCCCCAGTTTTGCGGCCAGTTCCAGCCGGGCGTCGATCACATCGGTGATCACCACATTGCGTGCGCCAGCGTGTTGACACACCGCGGCCGCCAGCGAGCCGATAGGGCCGGCACCGGTGATGAGCACATCCTCACCCAGCAGCGGCCACTGCAGGGCGGTATGAACCGCGTTGCCGAAGGGGTCGAACAGGGCGGCCACGTCCAGATCGATACCGTCGGAGTGCTCCCACACGTTGGACATGGGCAGAGCCACATACTCGGCGAAGGCCCCAGGGCGGTCCACGCCGATACCCGAGGTGTACGCGCACAGGTGGCGGCGGCCAGCCATGCAATTGCGGCAGCGGCCGCACACCACGTGGCCCTCGCCGGAGACGATCTGGCCCGGGTGAAAATCGTTTACATTAGAGCCGACCTCGACGATTTCACCGACAAATTCATGGCCTACCACCATGGGTACCGGGATGGTCTTCTGCGCCCAGGCATCCCAGTGATAGATATGCATGTCGGTGCCGCAGATGGCGGTGCGTTTGACCTTGATCAGGACATCATTGATACCCAGCACCGGCTCGGGTACATCTTCCAGCCACAGGCCGGGGCGGGCCTCTTTTTTCAGCAGCGCTTTCATTATCGAGGCCTCAAATAAGAGTTTAAGTTACACAACAGTTCAGCGGCAGGTATGTCTTTGCCCGCCGCCATGCTTGCCGCCTTCCTGCTGCGCGCCGGCGCCATCTTCTTTGGCTGGCACCTGCCGAAGTACCAGGGGCACAACAGCCGGAAAGAGCATGCCAGAATGTAAATGGCCTGGCATCGTTTTGTCGAGTATTCCGGCTGATTGATTCAGTTATCGACAAAATTCTCGTAATATCGGCCGATGATACCTATCTTCTTTAGCGTTGACGCTGCGATTGCAAACCACAAGCCGCTGCTGATTTGTTTGTGCTATGAGCTAAGCCCCAGGCCAACTAACTTTCCTGCCCTGCAGGCCCTGGGCATGGATCAAGTGACATGAGCTTACGCGTTCGAGACAGCCTCCCGTTAGAAATTGCCATAGCCGTGATGCTCACCCTGGGTCTGCTATCCGGTTGCGCCAGCGTACCTACCGATTATCCAAGAACTGCATCCTTCGCCTATACGGATACCGGCGATACCAATCTGGGTGTACAGGTCCGGGAGAATTTTGCGGGCCAGCTGCAGCAGACCGGCGTCTTCGCGTTACATTCCGGTATGCAGGCTTTCGTGGCCCGGATGGGGTTAATCGCTGCTGCCGAGCGCAGTCTGGACCTGCAGTATTACATCTGGCACGCGGACAGCAGCGGCAAGCTACTGGCTAACCAGTTACTGCAGGCGGCGGATCGGGGCGTGCGGGTACGCCTGTTGCTGGATGACCTGGACACCCAGGGCAAGGACGCAGGGCTGCTGCGGCTCGATACCCATCCCAATATCGAGGTGCGACTGTTTAACGCGTTTGGCTACCGGGGTAGCCGTGGTCTCGGGTTTGCCAGTGATATGCGGCGCCTTAACCACCGCATGCACAACAAATCTCTGACGGCCGACAACCAGCTGACCATAGTAGGCGGGCGCAATATCGGTAATGAATATTTCGATGCCGCGGAGGATACGGCCTTCAGTGACCTGGATGTGCTTGCCGTTGGCCCTTTGGTAGCTGATGTTTCCAATATGTTCGACCTGTACTGGAATAGCGAGATGGTGGTGCCCGTGGCCGCTTTTACCGGCGCGCATGATTTGACCGGTGAGGCCCTGCGCGATGCCCAGGCACGCTTTGAGGCTAGCATCGATGAGGAGTTGGCATCACCTTATATCCGCGCAATACAGGAATCGGAAATTCTGGACGAGCTGATTTTGTCCCGCATGACTTTCAAGTGGGGAAGCGCGCAGTTGATCTATGACGATCCGCGCAAGATGGATCACGAAGAGATCAGCGGGGCCACGCACCTGGCACCGCAGCTGGCGCCACTGTTTGCCAATGCCCGTACTGAGGTGCAGGTGGTATCGCCGTATTTTGTACCAGGGGATGAACTGGTGGCGTATTTTGCCGCACTCGAGGCGCGGGGCACCCGGGTACGTATTCTTACCAACTCGCTGGCTGCCAATGACGTGGGTATGGTGCATGCAGGTTACATGCGTTATCGCAAGGATCTGTTACGCGCAGGCGTGGATTTGTATGAATTCAAGCCCGATCCAGCGCAGCTCAGTGCCAGAAAGAGCTGGTCGGGTTCTTCGTCTTCCAGCCTGCATACCAAGTTTATGGGCGCCGATGGTGAGCTCGTATTTGTCGGTTCCTTTAACCTGGATCCGCGCTCGGTAGCGCTCAACACCGAGATGGGTGTGCTGTTCGAGAATCCGGAGCTGGATCAACAGATGCTCGGGGCTTTCAACGAGGCTGTTGTTAACCGGGCTTATCAGGTGCAACTGGATGCAGCGGGTGACCTCGTCTGGCTGGAGCGTGATAGCGGCCAGACTATCCGCTATCACAAGGAACCTCACACCACGGCCTGGCAGCGCTTCGTTGTCCGTTTCCTGTCGTGGATTGTGCCCGAGAGCATGCTCTGATTACCGATAGCGTAAAGTGCGCCAGCCAGTAAGACCTCAACGGGGAGGGGGCCGGTCCCGTTGCCGCAACGCGGTATTTGTCATCATTGATACAGGTCAATTTATCAGTGATCTGCTTTTTATTCAGATGATATCAACTGAGAATATTGCCACACTTGGCAAACTTGCAAATGGTAATTCAATGAAAGGAAACCCGGCAATGAACACACGCAATATCCTCCTGACGTTTTCAATTTTAGTGCTACTGGCTGCATGTGGCTCATCCCCGGAAAAACAAAAAGCCAAGGCTGAGGCCAGACAGACTGAAGAAGAGACGAAAACCATGCAGGAGTACAAGGCCTGCGTGAAGAAAGCGAAGACTGATCAGGATAAGCTGGACGCCTGCGAAAGACTGATGAAAGCGGTGCCGTAGATTCCAGATTCCAGGCCGCTGCAGTTTGCTGTGAAATCTATCCGGTCAGGTATTATCAGCTGTCTACATTGCTGGCACTTGCGCCTTGCCGGCATCATCGGACATGTTCTTTTGCAGGGTGCTCATGGCCTGCTGTCCCACCTTGATCAGGCCACCTTGTGGCCTGTCGAGATCTACCACCAGGGTTACTAATACCGCGAAGGCGAGTAACATGGGTATCACAGCGATCAGCCGCCGCTTCCCTGCGAACCCGATCTGGATGCCCATGGTGAGCATGCAAAAAGTGGAAATAGCGAGTAATGCCAGCCATATGCTGGCGGGAATTCTGGTAAATAGCGCCGCCATGGCTCGCTTTGTATGCACATCGATGACTTCATTGATCGATATGACCGCCAGTTGGGTATTGGTATCCTGATGCGCCATCGCGGCGCTGCTCACCTGGGTCCAGAGCAGATCGTGAATCTGTTCTGACTGTTCGAGGATGGCTTTGTAATTCTCGACCGTCACCGTTTGCAGGCGCAGATCCACATAATCACGTAGCAGTCCTTTTATCTCCTGTCCATATACTGGTGCTACCAGATCTGCCCGCAGGTAGGCGGTACCGACGGCGTTCGCCTCCTCAAGCACCCGCATTTTACGCAGGTCATGGTGACCGGATGCGATGGAAAAGGTAAAGGCGAGAACAAAAGCCAGCATCCCCAGTAAGCCAGCCACCATGGAGCCGAGTGACGCGGGCGCTTCAACTTCGTGGAGTGTCCTGGCCCGCTTGCCCAGCTGGTAGCCGAGTTCGCAAGCTAACAGCATGATTACTGCCACCACAATGAAAATACCGGAAATGGGCAGGAATTCTATCAAGGGCATGTCGAGCGTCCTCTATCATGGCGTACTTATTGTTGCATGGAATAGGCCAATCGGAATACTCCCCGCAGCGCTACCAATGTAGCTACTCGACCACCTCAATCTCGCCAGGCCTCCAGGACTTGTCGAACCAGGATTCGAGCGGCCCGTAGAGCCTGAGAACCGTGAACCAGCCTTTGCCCGGGACCGTCGGAACCCAGTTTGACCCCTTGCCGGGCGGTGGCTCGGGCCCGAACCAGACGGTCACGCTGCCATCGTCGTTGGCCTGCACCTCGCCGCTCTGGCTGCTGACGCTGGGCTGAGCAGTAGTCGGTGTCTGCAGGATTGACCGAGTCTGGGGGTCGTAGTTGACGAACGACCAGAAGTCTTTCGCTGGAATGCCCGCGGGCAAAGTGAGCGAATAGGACCGGGATCCGTCGAGGTAATTGCCATCCGCATCGACAGTGATGACGCCGTATTGTGAGCCGACACCCACGATTTGCATTGCCATCGCCGGGGTCACGGCCGTGTACGGGTAGTGAAACATCGTTCGCGCGTCCAGATCCCGCGCACCACTCTCGGTCAGGAATTCGTGACTGCCGCCAATGAACGGATTAAACCAGCCGGATCCCTCGTAAAAGTACGCGCGAGGATCGCGAGCCCGGAAGGAAATCGCCCGTGCCGTTGCATTGCCGACCGCTACAGCTTCTTCAAGAATACCTTGCAGACGGGGATCCGGTGATAACGCCTTGCCTTTTTCGATACCAATACTGGCCAGCAAGCCCAGTAACTCGGGACTGAAGGCAGATCCAGGCTCTGTATCGATTACCGCCTTGAGCTCCGAATAAAATTCCGTATCGTTGGCGTGTATCGTGTTGTAGGACTTTCCGGACACGTTGTAAAACGCCATTGGCGGGGCATCAGCCGCCCGACCCAACGGATACACCTTCAGCGTCTCTCTGGCACTCGCTATCGCGGGACCGGGATCCCCCTCAACCAGAAATCCACGCCAGAACATGATGTTCATGTAAGTCGGCGATCGATACGCATAGAACCCCTCGGGCACCTCGCCCTCCCAGTCCGGCGGCAAATACAGGTACTTGCCCCCCTGGCCCTTGTCCGGGCCGGCGTTGCCCATGTCGGACACGTAGCGAAAAAAGAAGTCATTGACCATGCCGAGTGTGTTAGGCGGACTCTCCACCACGACGGGACCGTCACTCAGATCAAGTACGGTCATGATGTAAACGCTCTCCGTATTTGGTGTCAGGAACAGGGAATGCGCGTCCATCAGGTCTTCGGTACTGATGATGACTCCGTTGCGCAAGACGCCGACATCCCTGAAGCCCTCCTGAATAGCGTGTATTGATGCAGCCGGCATCGCGGTCAGGAAGGCCTCGACGCCGCGCAGAAAGTCCAGGTTGTCGTAGACCAGTTCGATCGTCTCCTCGGTGGGGAAACCGTCGAAGAACTCCAGCGTGCCTATGCGTGTCTCGACCCTGTCGGGGGTTGTGATGGCAGCCGGAATGTCAGTGGACATAGCCATTCTTTGTCCGCCTGGCTCGACCGCCGGTATATCTTCCATCAATTCGATTTCACCGGGCTGCCAATTCTTGTCGAACCAGGGCTCGAGTGGCCCGTAAAGACGCAGAATGACGGTCCAGCCCTTGCCGGGCGCAGTCTGGATCCAGTTGCTTGCCTTGCCTGCGGGAGCGCCAGGTCCGAAGTAGATATCCGTCGAGCCGTCAGCATTCTGCTGGACCCCACGCTGGCTGTTCAGGCTCGGGAACTGCTGATCCGTCTGCAGCATGGACCGTGTCTGGTTGTCATAAAGCACCAGCGACCAGAAGTCCTTGGCGGGTACATTGGGTGGCAACGTCAGCTTGTACGTGCGCCCGCCGTCGAAATGGCGGCCCTCGGAATCCAACACAGCGCCCGCGTACTGGGAGCCAACGCCTACCATTTTCGCTGCCATGGCGGGAGTAATCCCGGTGGCGTAATAGAAGAACAGGCTGCGAGCGTCCAACAAACGTACCCCGTCTCTCTGGAATTCATGGCTGCCGCCTATGAAGCCGGTCTTCCAGTTACTGTCTTCGAAGATGAAGGCTTCCGGGTCCCGGGTGGCGAAAACCAGCGCGCGCGCGGTCGAATTGCCTACCGCTGCCGCATCTGTAAGCAGGTCCCTCATGCGCTCGTCCGGTGCGAACGGTCTGCCCTTTTCGATGCCGATTGCGGCCAGCAGGCCGAGAAACTCCGGATCGACGTTGTCGACCGGCTCTTCCTGGATGATCGCGTTAACTTCCTCGAAGTAGCTGTAATCGTTGGCGTGGATCGTGTTGAATGTCTGGCCCGACAGGTTGACGAACGCTTGCTCAGGGGGATCGCCGGCATCGGCCAGCCGGTATACGCGAGTATTGGCCTTCATGCTCTCGACACCAGGCTCGGGGTCCCCATCAACGAGGAAGCCTCGCCAGATCAGCCAGTTGCCGTAGGTGCCGGATTCGAACGTGAAATACCCTTCAGGTATTTCGCCGTCGTAGCCCGGCGGCAGGAACAGGTACTTGCCGCCCTGTCCGCGGTCGGGGCCGGCATTACCCAGGTCGGTCACGTAATTGAAGAACGCGTCGTCGACGAAGCCGAGTGTATTCGGCGGACTCTCTACGACGACGGGCCCCTCCCGAAGATCAAGCCAGGTCGCAGCGTAGATGCTCTCGGTATTGGCCGTCAGAAACAGTGCCTTCGAGTCCATCAGGTTCTCGAAGATGCCAACGGTACCGTCGACCAGCCCGGCGCGCTTCATGCCCTCGCGCATGGCATACAAAGAGGCTATTGGCAGTGTATCGAGAAACGCACGAACGCCCCTCTGGAAATCAAGATTGTCATAAGCAGCCTGTACCGTGGCGGCACGTGGGTAGCCGTCGAAAAACTCAAGCTTGCCAATGCGGCTATCGACTGCGTCTGGTGTCAGGATCGACTCGGGAATCGGCGCGTAGCTGATTTCGCCCGACTGCGCGCTGGCCGGAGTACTTGCGTTATCGTCGCGATCGGCGCAAGCCACAATGTTGAGCAGCAGCGCAACAACGGTTAGGAAAATTGAACTTCCTTTCATGAGCGTCTCCAAAAAATACTTCCCCTTGAGCAATTCGTCACTGCATTTAACCATAGGGCATTTAAAGGTGTTTTTGTGATCGATCCCGCTTCCCAACAAATTGTGCATGTGAATCAGTAGAATGTCCTGGGGCGCAGACTTTCACTCACCAGGGCAACTTGACCACCGGTGATACGGAAAAACGTAGCTGGTAATCGGGGCCAAACGTGTCAGGTGTTTCCAGGTAGTGCCAGTACTGCACGCCAAATTTCCACGGACGACCTGATAGAATAACCGTTTTTGAGACGCCAACCGCCAACGGGAATGTCCAGTTGTCGTTACCTGGCGCTTCGTGGTTATAGGAGAAAGTCGGTGATCCATTGATCTGCCAGCCACCCCCCAGGTTGAAAGCGTAAAAATACTGGCCCCCGGTCACACTGGTATCGTAATCGTCTTCGCCGGCCACATCCCACTGATGGCTCACCAGAACGCCCAAAACCCCCCAGGGGCGAACCATGGCCAGGGCACCCTCTGGCCCAAGTAACCACTGATCGAGCCCCAGGCTGTCATCGGTGGCCGTAGGTAGCGTGCCTGCGAGCCCGCCAAGAACCACAAATCCGCCCGGCAGGGTTTTGGCCAACGAAGCATCGAAAGAAATATCGCCCAGATCAATTCCTTCCGAGTTAAAGCCACCGCGTGGATCGGGCACATCCTGGTTGAATATCACGGGAACGGCCGGGCGCATGAACAGGTTGGTCGTGTCGCTGAGCTTATAGGGTAGCGAGGGCTGAAACAGCATCCGCTGCGCCTCGGCGTCGCCTGCGCCGGGAATGTCTCCCTGGTAAGCGATGTAGTCAAACTGGAAGTTCATGCTGCCCATGTTGGTGTTGGGGTCGGACAGGGCCGCCGCTATTTCGGCGGCGGAGGGCGAGCCCAGCCCGCCGGCATCCTCTTCTGCCGACGCCTTGCCGCTGAATATCTCTGCCTCGCCTGCCAGGATCCGAAACTCCACCCATTCACCTGTTTTTACATTTTGCGAACGGTAGGCTCCCGGATCGTCCGGGTTTTTCTGAAAACGAAAGCAGTTGGTTCCTACATCCGAGGAATAGCAGACTTGATCCTCACCCTTGACTGCCCAGCTGCGCAGAAAGATTTCATTCCACGCTTTGATTTGCGCAGTCCCGTCCGCGTTGTATTGGCCGATTGCGGTCACCCCCTCAGTCAAGGTGATTTCTGCGGTAGCGCCGGCGACAAACTCACGAAGTGTATCCGCTCCGGTCATCGGCTCCCAACTGTCTGCAAGGGCAGGGGAGAGCCCAGCCAACAGTAGTATGCCGCAGGGTAAAGGCAGCCAGTTTCGACGCGGGGAACTAATTCGAGATTTTTTGCAATCCATCGCCATTTTTTTTCACCATGCATTTCTCCAGATATTTTTTACTGCGGTTACTGGCCGCAACACCATGTTGCCGTGGCTGAACCTGATCTCTTTCCTTAGTCACTCTTGACCCTGGCAGGGTGGGGCATCGTCCACTCACCCTTCATGATCTCCGGTTCAGGGAGGTAATAGCGTGCGGCCACGTCAAACGGACCGGCCGTAACCTCCAGGCAGTTCTGATCCGCCTGTGTTACATAGGTGCTGTAATCGATCTGCTTTTCAAACATCACTAGCGGCAAGCCAAACAGCCACGCATACCTGGGAAGGTCTGTTGCCTCGGCGGCGCTGAGATTGTCTTGCGCACTTGCATTGGTAGATGCGGCGATCAGCGCCACGTATTACTAATGCCACGGCGACCAAAGTCGCTCTCATTCGCATCCTGCTATTTGTCGTCATGACTTATTTCACTGTCTGTATTTTTATCCAAAGACCAGGCTGGCCAAGGTCATTCTGGCGTAAACCATATCGGTGACGTGTACGCCCGTTCCTGATGTGTCGCAGGCGCACCCTCTGGCAGGTCGGTGCCATAAACTGCGGCGTCATAGGTAGTCCAGGTTGGTGTGGGGATCTCCAGTACGCGCACGTAATAAAAAGCGGGCCTTGCCGGGTCGAATGCCGGGTCTTCCCACCAGGCGCTCAGCATGGCATCGCCGATGCTGTTTGAGAAAGTCGCCATCGCGACATTCACCGTATTGCCAACGGCCTTGTCGCAGCGCCCATCGTGAATGGCTCTGCCATGCGAGCAGGCCACATCAAAGATGCGCTCCCCGGTCTTGCCCGACGCGTCCACCCAGCCCTTCACGATCTGGATGCGGTCGAGGTTGGCGCCATCGGGTTCACGCAGCGCCTGCACCACCAGCCGGGGCGCTTTACCGCTACCGTTGAGGTCTGCCCCCATAGGTACGCCTTTGCGGTAACCTATAGCGGCGAAGTCGGGACTGTCGACATCGGCCTGGGAAAAATCCCAGCCGGCGAATACCCGTACCTGCAGCCGCGTGCCGGTACTGCCAAAGACCTCCTTACGCTTCATGGCATCCCACAGGGACTCCCGGGTATTTTCCCGGGCCCACACACCGGCCAGCCCGGAAGATAAGGTGGCAAAGTGTCGAATTGTAATGTCGGGGCCGCCTGCTGCCTGGGAGTAACCAGTGATAGTCTCGCTCAACCTGCCCGGCGCACCGGGCTCCCCGGCCGGGCCCTTGCCGAAAAAGTTGTTCTCTTCCGTGCTCGCCAGGGAGGTATGGGTATCCGTGGAGCCGATCATGCCGAACTTGAAGGGATTGGCCCCCAGCGTCTGGCCATATGCCATGCCCCGCTCCAGGGCAGAGCGCGCATATTCACGCGGCAGCATGTCGGGCGTTTTCGGCTGCGGACCGAAGCTGCCCTTGTCCCAGGTACCGTAATCGGCGAACTCATCCGTTGGCGACAGGGCCGGGTGCGTCTCGCTGTCACCCTTCATCTGGGTGACCTCGTACAGCGGCTCCCAGCGCATCCGGAGCTCGGCATAGTCCTTGCTGAGGGTTTTTCCGCTCAAGGTGACATCGTCAAACATCAGCCCGTTGGACAGATTGCCGTTGTGCGGGATAGCCAGCATCTTCCCACCGGTCTTCTGCTCATAGGCGTCCATCCAGGCCCACAGCTTTTCGGGGTCGGTAGAGTCATAGTTGGAGATGGGAATGATCTTGTCGGCGAGGTCCTTGCCGTCGCGAAATATGACATTGCGGTGCAGGTTGTTGCCGTCGGGGCTGGAGGTCCACTCGAAGCCGATGAGGGCCGTGAATTTGCCGGGGTCGTTGTATTGCTCGGCATAGTTGGTCAGCCGCTGCCACATGCTGCGGGTCAATTCCGTCTTGCCCGCCAGGGGATCGATGCCGGCCTGCATACCCTCGCCCCACAGGGTATAAGCCTTGCCGTAATCACCCGCGTAGACCAGGTTGGCGATTTTTTCGCCAAACGCGGTTTTTAACAGATCGGGGTTCTTATCCGCGATCATTGGTGCCAGACCCAGGTTTTCCGCATGGTCCGCTACCACCAGGAAGTCCAGGGGGCGCCGCAGGCGGGTCTTCACCCCCGTGCTGGAGACCACCTCCTGGCCGAGGGCGAACTGGTAGGCCTTGTCCGGCCCCAGCCGGTTGCCGACCATGCCCGCGTCGGTGGAATAGGAAGTATGCACGTGGGTGTCTCCCCACCAGACCTGTTGCGGGAAGTCCTGCCCCAGGAAAGGGGAGTAGCGTTCGTCCTTTACGGCAATCTCTTCGGCTGTGCCCGGGTGCGATAGGGTCAGACCCAATACCGATAAAAGGGCTAATTTCCGCAAATTCATACTATTTCTCCACTCGTATTCAACTGGTTCATGGTCTCTGTCTTACTCACGGTTGCTGAAAATGTGCCAGGTTTCTGGCTAGCAACAACAATCAGAAGCGGAAATTAAAACCGAGCAGCGGGCCATAGTATTTGTTGCTCTCTTCGAGCTTGCCGTGCTTGAACTCGGCTTCCTTGTAGCGATAACCGAACATCAGGCCATACTGCTGCTTGCTGCCCATGGCGTAACGGACCACCGCCTGCACCTGCCAGATACCGTCCGAGTCGCCGTCGGAGTAGTCGGCACGGGTGAACAGTGACCAGCGTTCGCCCAGGGTAAATCGCTGGCGCACGCCAACTAATACATCAAGGAAATCACGATCATTCCTGAGAACTCCCAATTTTTGCTTGTCTTCCACGGTTTTGAAGTCAAATCGATCATCCGCCTCGGTATAGCGACCCCCGGCAAACAGGCTGAGTCCCTGCTCCTCGCCTCCCGGCCACCAGGCGATGGCGGCATCTATCACCCAGCTTTCCGAGTCGCTGTCGACCCGCACGATATTGCCCTTGTAACTGTCCGATGAATCGAAATAGGTGACATCCGTCAAGACGCTCCATTTGCTGCCATCGATTCCCGCCTCGGCGACGAATTGAAAGGATGCATCGGAGGTATCTACCAGGTCATCGAAGGTGATCTTGCCCTCGCCAATAGGCGTGCCGTCGGCTTTTAGTTTGAATTTGGTCTCGGTCGCCCAGATGTAGGAGGTGACGGACCAGTTGATGCCACCGACTGGTTCCTCGGCTGAGGCTGGCAAGGTCGAAGGTAAAAGCAATAAAAAAATAAGCAGTTTGTAGAGTTCGCTGCTGCTCAAAGACTGGAGTAAATCGCGGTATCGTTTATTAGAGATCACAATGCTATGCCCACCCTGGTTTGTATTCATGGTCATGTGTTGCCGTGATAACGTTTGAAGAGCAATCTACCCGATTCACATCGCGATAGCTTGAAAACAGTCTAGAAACCAACTTCAGCCCCTGATACTAACAGCATAATATCTGCTGGCCGTCGAAACCTGTCATTTGGTGACATCATTTATTCTTCTGTATGATATGGATCAATTGAAACTCAACCATCAAACCACAGGTGGCCAATAGAGTATGGCGCAAGTCGTCCCCGTGACGCGCTCGGGTGTAGTGGGTCATTACGCAAGGCATTCCGAGCACATTGGGCTGCATGTCGGCCTGGCCAGCTCACTCGACGATTTCGGCGCCTACGGCACCAACCTGAAGTGTAGCCATACCATCGGCGATTAACTGCAAAAAGGTATTGCCAGTTACAGCACGCTGACCACCGGCGAATCTTTGGCGATGAGCCGGCGCACCTTACAGCGAGCAATTGCCGATCGGGGTTTCACCTATTCGCAGCTGCTTAGTGAGAGTCGACTGCGTCGGGCTGTACAATGGCTGGATCACACGAATAAACCCATTAACGAGATCGCGCGGGAACTAGGTTACACCGATGCTGCAAATTTTTCTCGTGCATTCCGTCGCCGTACCGGCCTGTCTCCGAGTGATTTTCGCGATGGTGTGAAAAGAACCTGAGGGCGCAGCTATTTGGTCGCCATCAGTCTGCCTCGTCGTGCTGCTATAGCTGATTGTTTCGGATCATATTTTGTATTTCGACGACGTACTCCCGCCCGCGTTCGGAGTAATTCAGCAAGCCCGCGGCAAATTCTATTGCGTTCACTGAGCCGGTTTTTTCAGTACTCTGCACCCGCTGGGAATATTGAAAAATCGGGAGTGGAGGGCCATAGCAAGAGAACCAGCAAGCAAAGCCCAATTAGGGCGCCGGTAATTGGAGTCCAGAATTTAGACAGGTCCGGCATGGGATATCTTCCACCATGATTGGTTCAGTAGATTACAACCCGTTAACGGATTACTGTTAGCGACTAAATATCTCAAGGTTGGGGAGCACCCTCCTCAAGGACCTCTCGTAACGCGATCACGCGAACACTGGGGTCGCCGCCTCTCACTTGATGCACTATTCTAATCAGTTCATCCCGGGTACCGGCAGGCAGCGTTGATGGCGTTGCCAGCAGAATGTTGACGGCGGAAGCCGGTTCTACACTGACTCTGGCCATCCTCACCAAGGTGACATCAGGTATGGAATCCAGGTACTCCGTCACTGCTTCCTGCACGTGGGCCGCAACAGGATAAGTGAGTGGTCTGGACTGGCCCAGTCGCTTCTGTTCCACCACGTTAAGTGTCAGCGGCAATATCAGGACGACCGTCAACATGATGAGCACCAGGGAAGTCTTCTGCACCCAGGGAAGCATGCCGGTATCAGTTCCGGAGCCGCGAATACCAAGCAAGGCGAACGCGCCCGCCGCCGCCAGGATAATGGCGACCAGGTTGGTCAGCAGGAGAATCGCCGAGTTCATGGCAACGGAGGGCTGATCATTGGTCAAGCCTATACCGACGACGCACAAAGGTGGCACCAGCGCGGCGGCGATGGCTACGCCGGCCAGGGTATTGGCTACCCCGGCCCGTCCGAGGGCGTAGGCGGCAACGAAACCGGATAGAATGGCGACGCCCAGGTCGAGTATATCCGGGCTGCCACGCGCCTCGACCTCAAGGGACGGTTCGAAGCCCGGATTGAGCAGACCAATCGCAACCGACACCGAGAATCCTACCGCGAGACCGGTGATCGTTACCCCTATCGAAGACCGGTACAGTAAAAGGTTGCCCTGTGCGAGTCCAAACCCCGCGCCAATGAGAGGGCCCATCAGTGGCGCTACCAGCATGGCGCCAATCACTACAGCCGTGGAGCCTTCCAGAAGGCCAAGGGATGCCAGTCCGGAGGATAGCAGCATCATGACATAGAAATCGACCCCACCGTTCGCCCCGGACTCCACGCCTTCAAGCAGTGCTTTTCGTTCGTCACGTTCCAACATAGGCATTTGGCTTCTGACACGCGACAGCCAGGGGATTTTACGATTTTCTGGCTCCATAAAAGCAAATTCCTGAAAGCAGTGATCGGTAGTAATTTAAGTCACTCTGCCTGGTTCAACCTGGGTATCACGCTGCTGAATGTGAACATCGCGTTGCGGAAATGGAATAGTGATACCCTCGCGATCGAAACGCAGTTTAACCTCACGGGTAATGTCCCAGTAGACTTCCCAGTAGTCCGGGGTGTTGGTCCAGGGCCGCACCACGAAGTTCACCGAGGAATCGCCGAGTTTGTGCAGACGGATATTGGGCGCGGGTTCCTCCAGGACCTTGTCATGCGATTCCGCAATCTCTTTTAATATTCGCTCCGCTTTCTCGACGTCATCGGCGTAACTGATGCTGAACTCGAGGTCGACACGCCTTGTCCTCTGAGCAGTAACATTCTTGATTACATCGCCCCAGATCTTACTGTTGGGTATGATCAGGGTTTGGTTGTCAAAAGTGTTGATGGTTGTGGATACCAAAGTCATTTTCTTTACCAAGCCAATCGCGCCGGCAACTTCCACAAAATCATCCACGTCATAAGGTTGGTAAAAGAGGATCATGCCGCCAGCTGCGAAATTACCCAGTGTGTCCTGCAAGGCGAAGCC
>Ga0316191_10001450_pt1 | contig 16709 bp, 14 predicted proteins | sample Eddworburr2cm_MG_FD_204928 | JGI IMG/M metagenome (GOLD analysis project Ga0316191, IMG submission 204928) | Coastal sediment microbial communities from Maine, United States - Eddy worm burrow 2 cm | ecosystem: Environmental > Aquatic > Marine > Coastal > Sediment | place: USA: Maine...
AAAAATTTAGCTGCTTAGCGGACAAATATGATATCGACCAGAACAATTGATGCCTACCGATTCGGTTATTCCCTGGAGTTGGATGAACACCAACTGCGCACATGCATCAGATTTTTTAATCAGCCAACTGCCGGCAGTGCTTCTGTGTTGGGCGGCAGAACCGCCCTCACCCTCAAGCAGATTGATGGATTCGGACCGGTCGCCATAAAGTCATATTCCCGCGGGGGCTGGATACGGTACCTGATTAAACAGCGGTATCTCAAACTGGGAAAAACCCGTGCTCAAATAGAGTTTGAACTGTTGCAGGTCGTCAGGAATTTAGGGATTAATGCCCCGGAACCCGTCGTCTATGCTCACCACGGCTGCATTTTCTATCAGGCCTGGCTGGTCAGTCGAGCCATAAAATATCCTCTGTCCCTTGCTTTGCTCAGTTTAAAAGACGAAAAAAAAACTCGTCAGGCCATGGAATCCGTCATTGGACAAATTTCATTATTGATACAAAACGGCATCCTGCATGTTGATTTACATCCCGGCAATATAGTGGTTGACGGAGCGGGTCAAATTTTCATAGTGGATTTTGACAAGGGACAGATTCATCACGGAAGCCGAAAAAATTTGAGGAATCGCTATCTCACCCGCTGGCAGCGAGCAGTCACCAAACACCGGTTACCCGAAATTCTCACTGAAATGCTGCAAGCAGGGCTAAATTAGAACCCGAATGGATGTAACTTGAATTGACCAAAGACCAGACCAATCCAACAAATCCGAACAAGCAAGCCTCCCCCTCAATTCTGATCATATTGATGGGATCGCTGGGGGACATTGTCAGAGCACTTTGTCTGGTCTCACACATAAAATCACATTTGCCGACAAGCCGGATCAGCTGGCTGATGGAAGCGAGATGGGCGAAGCTGATGCGGTTTCATATTCACATTGATAAAGTCATTATCTTTAGACGAGAATGGCGTATCTCAGCATTGTGGCAACTTTACAAAGAACTAAGTCAGGAACATTTCGACATTGCGCTTGATCTCCAGCGCATTTTTAAGAGCGGTCTATTCTCATTGCTGTCAGGAGCGAAACGGCGAATCGGCCTACACCGCAGCAACACCAAAGAATTGAACTGGATATTCAATAACGAGTATATTCCTTACTTTAGTGAGGATCTTTCCAAATTGAGTCATTATCTGAAATTCACCGAACAACTGGGTCTGCCCGAACCAGCTGACCTGGATTTCGGGTTTGGTCCATTCGATGTCGGCAAGATGGCGCCATCTGCGGTCGTTGAAATTCAAGATTTGTTCATCGCGGTGGTAATGGGCTCATCCTGGGAGACCAAAGATTGGTACTTTGAAGGATATCGCCAAATTGTAGAACATATTTTAACCGACCAAAAATTACACGTTGTGCTTTTGGGAGATAGTTCTCAAAAGCCTGCTGCCCAACGTCTCACAGAAAAAATGAATTCAACGAAAGTTATTGACTTAACCGGTAACTCACTGGTGGAAATGACGGCCGTGTTGAAAGCTGCCGCGGCAGGAGTCGGCCCCGACTCGGGACCGGGGCATCTGGCAGCAGCCGTGGGCACACCCTATGTAACGCTGTTTGGCCCGACGCCTCCCGGCCGGCATGCGCCTTATGGATGTGAACACCTTGTTGTTCAATCCGAGAAAGACTGCGTTCCCTGCTACAAAAAACGCTGTCCTGACCGCAACCGAGAATGCATGTACCACATTAACCCGGAAACGGTGATGGAAAAGCTTTCCAAAGCGTTGGATCAGATAAACCGGGAAATGCATTAAATGTACTAAAAGCAGGGTAACGTATTCAAGTGATCTCAAATATTGGGCAAATACCGTCTCAAACCATCCTGATCGCATGTCCCAATTGGGTCGGTGATGTCGTTATGGCGACACCAACCTTTGAGTGTATCCGTAATAACTATCCGGCAGCCCGGATCATTGGTCTAATCCGGAAGTATGCCGGCGGTGTCGTTGAGGATGGACCGTGGTTTAATGACCTGATTAAGGTAAACGATAAAACCATCCGGGGCGTATTTCAAGCGTCTTACCGCATCCGCCGGTTGAATCCTGACATGGCTTTTGTATTGCCGAATTCATTTCGCTCGGCCTTGATAGCGCGACTCGGCGGTGCCAAAAAAATCTACGGTTACCGCTGCAACGGCCGCTCTGTATTGATGAGCGGAGGTCCCCGACCCCTTCGTGAAAACAAGCGCTTTATTCCCAGACCAATGGTGGATTATTACCTTGAAATCTGCCGTTGGCTGAATCTCACGACTCCCTTGCAATTCAGACCCCGTCTATTCATGTCCGCTGCCGTGCAGGAAAAAGGTCGTCGACTTCTTAAGCGCTATTGCATTTCCCCTGATGATACGGTAATTGGCATGAATCCGGGAGCGCAGTTCGGCAACTCCAAGTGTTGGCCGCCGGCGCATTTTGCACGGTTGGCGGAATTGTTATCCCAACATTGGAATTGCAAGATTTTACTGTTTATCGGCCCTGGAGAAAAGGATATCGGAAATAAAATCGTAGCGCTCAGTCGCGCAAAAATTATCAACACCGGCCCGGACAAGGTGGATCTGGCACTCTTAAAGCCGTTGATTCAGCGATGCCGGCTCTTGGTTACCAATGATACCGGCCCACGCCACTATGCCGTTGCTTTTGATATACCGGTGGTGGTGATCATGGGACCCACGGACCCGCGATATACCCAGCTGAATCTTGAAAAAACCATTGTACTGCGGCGGAAAACGGAGTGTTCCCCCTGTCACCTCAAAGAATGCACCCGGGATCACAGGTGTATGACCGGGATCTCGCCGGAGGCGGTGCTGCAGGCCGGGAAACAATTGCTGCAGGAGCACACTTAATTTCATGAGATCCTCTTTTTACAGAAAAAAATGGATGGACCTAAAAACCCAAATCGTCGATCCGGAAGGCCTCGGGCGATTGTCACGGCAGGTTGCCCATTCATTTATGGATTCGTATCTGAAAGATTGTAACTATGTAGAGGATTATATCGATCTGTTGTGTGAAATGACCACCATTTCGCGGGACCCCGATCTCAATAGTGTCGCCGCGCGGGCGCTGTTCCGCATTATCATCGAAAGCCTATGTGATGATTTTGAAGAACTTCAGACGGAAACATACAACCGGGTCATGGCCCAGGTCATCACTTTTTGCCGCAAGCTTCCGGCCGGAAAAGAACTGGACTGCTCTTTGAACGATTTTGGGATTTACGGCCACAATGACCTGTTTGAACGCATTAAAACAATTCGGCAGGAGGCCAGGCCGTTATCCCGCCATCAAGATATAAATAAGATTTTGCTTTTATCCCGCGTGACCATCGGCGCCGATGTTGCCGTCACCAGTGTCATCATCCAGCGTCTGGCTGAGCTGTATCCCAAAGCGGAATTAGTACTTATCGGTGGTGGCAAACTGAATGAAATATATGGCGGCAACCCGCGCCTTCGACTGCAAAAGGCAGAGTATCAAAGGCAAGGCGGATTGCTTGAACGTCTGTCCAATTGGCAGCTCGTGTTAAATATCATTCAGCAGGAATTGGCGGCCTGTCCGCTTGACAATACCGTTTTGGTAGATCCGGACTCCCGCCTTTCCCAACTCGGCGTGCTGCCCATTATTCCACCGGATCACTACCACTTTTTTGACAGTCGATCGGATGTCTCATTTGCCGGTAACATGTCCATGGCGCAACTAACCAATGCATGGTTGGATAAGCTAACGGGAGCACATGATTTTCGCTATCCCGGTGTCTGGCTGCTGCCAGGCCCGATGCAAAAGGCGGCCGCGTTGCGCAGCAGGCTGAAGAATAACGGCACCCGCAGGGTCATTGCAGTCAATTTCGGCGTCGGCGGCAATCCGCGCAAAAAGGTGGGACGGTTTCTGGAACAAGAACTTATGCTGTCTTTGTTAGAGGAACCGAACACCGTAATTGTACTGGATAAAGGTCTTGGAGAAATGGAACTTCAATCTTCCAATTCTCTCCTGGATGCTGTAAAACAAAGCGGTTATCCGATCGAGGATGCCATTTTTAGCGCTGAGTTTAACAGCGATATCAACAGCGGCGTGATCGGTTTGCAGACGCATATCGGCGAAATTGCGGCCATTATCGCTAAATGTGATGAGTATATCGGCTACGATTCTGCCTGTCAGCACATCGCAGCGGCGTTGCAAACCCCCTGTTTGACCATTTTTGCCGGTTCCAACAACATGCGGTTCATTCGACGCTGGAGTGCGTTTGGGGCCAACAGCTGCAAGATTGTGCATGTCGACACCTTGTCCGACCCGACCGCAATCGATGTGGAAGATATCATTACGCGTATTATGAATGAAAGGAGGGCGGGAAATGATTCAACTTGAATCAGCTTTTTTTTAGAAGTTCTTGGCTTATATGGTATCGATAAATCTCAAATCCCAAGTACCAAATCACAAATAAATCACAAGTTTCAATATCTAATGACCGAAACAGGTTTGAAATTTTAAATTTCGGTCATTGCGATTTGTTTGGTATTTGTGATTTGTTATTTGAAATTTTTTAATTGCTGAAACCTGAAACCTGACACCTGAAACCTACCTTTTCTGACAATGTGTTGTCAGATAAAACCCAATAAGGTCCCAAGATGAAAATCCTCTTCCTCTATCCCAACGCCGGCTCCCAGCTGGGATTCAACTACGGCATCGCCCATTTATCGGCGGTGCTCAAGCAGGCGGGACATGATGTTGCCCTATGGCAACTGTGTGACGATATTGAGCCGCTGCCTTCCGAAGAACAGTTTATAATCCGTTTGCGACAGGAATCAGCGGATATCATCGGTTTTTCGGTCGTCACCAACCAGTGGCCCTACGCAAAAAAACTGGCCTCATGGGCACGTAAAGCCACAAACGTACCCCTGGTATGCGGCGGAATCCATGCCATGGCCGCCGCAGGGGAGATTTTGCAGTCTCAAGTATTTGATTTTATCATACGCGGGGAGGCGGAAGAAGCGTTTGCCGAATTTGTCGATAAGTTGAGCAAAAACCAGGACCCTTCGGATGTAAAAAATCTTGGTTTTTTACAAAACGGCGAATTACGTCTCAACCCTTTAAGGCCCTTGCCGGATTTAAAAAATTTGCCGTTTAAAGACTACAACATTTTTGATTTTCAAAAAATTATCGATGCCAAGAATGGCTGGACGGGTCTGATGGCCTCCCGCGGTTGCCCCTTTTCCTGCACCTACTGCTTTAACCACCAGTTGGTATCGAATTATCGCCGGGATCTTGGGTGCAACTTCAAAGGCCTGAATTACATCCGGCATTTTGAAGTCAGTCAGATGATAAAGGAGATTGGATATCTGCTGCAAAATTATCGGAATATTTCAATGTTTATTTTAGACGACGACCTTTTTACTTTTTATCGCGAATACGTGAAGCAGTTTTGCGCAGCCTATAAAAAAGTCAGTCCCCTGCCCTTTGTGGTCAATGCCCATGTGGGCTTTTTCGATGAAAAAAGAGCCCGTTACCTGGCGGATGCGAATTGCAGTATCGTAAAGTTCGGCGTTGAAAGCGGCAGCGAGCGCATCCGGCGCCGCATACTTCAGCGCCGTATGAAAAATGCGGAAATTGTCAACGCCATTAAAACCGCCCATCAATACGGACTGCACACCTCAATTTTTTTGATGATCGGATTGCCCGATGAAACCCGTGCCGATGTCATGGCCACCATCCGGCTGATGGCCCAGGCCAAACCCGGACGCTACCGCTGGTCGTTCTTCTTTCCGTTCCCCGGCACCAAAGCCTACGAACTCAGCGACCAGGGAAACTATATCGATTTTGCAAAAATGGCTCAGATGGAAAACTTTACCGATGGTTCCTGTCTGAAATTCGGCAGAGAACATAATCTGTTCTTGAAAAAGGTCGGTCGCATCCTGCCCTGGTTCGTCAATGCCCACTCAGACCTTGCTGTGGCGGATTTTTATCGCAAAAAAGTTGAAGAAATCCTGACACTGGACGAGAAATCCTGGGAGAAAAGAGCGGCCTCCATCGAACAGGAAGACTGCGAAATCTCCGAAAAGTTTGTCAGCCGGGGGCTCAGCCACTATGCCATAAAATACAACCGTTTTATGGGCGTCATATCAGATTATTTCACAGCCGAAGATTAACTCTTTTGAGATGGTGAAATTGGGATCTTGAAAAAAGATAGAACCGGATCAGCGATGGGGGTCCTTGTTGGCAGCTTCCCAAATTCGTTGGTACTCCGGACGAACACTTAGGTCCAGATCATCCTTTAATTCCAGTGGCAGGTTCAACCCAATGATTAAATCCTGTACATCAGCAAGATCGCGCATGCGATGGGTCGCACTTAATCCGGAGGCCAATTTTAGTTCAATCAGTTTTTCAAGATTTATTGCCAGAACATCGTCTACTTCGACTGTCTGGCCTTCAGGTTCAGGAAAGCAAACCGGTTTAGGCAATCCGTCACCAGGAAATTCGCCGGCGGTAATGATTTCGACTTTTACGTTGGTTTCTGCATCACGAAATGATTTTGCAGCTCCGGGGAAATCCGCAACGTATCCTCGCCCGACGAGTTTCTCTCGGAAGCGCGCCAGTCCTTCCGGAGTTAGCAGGATATCAACATCAAGGGTCATGCGGACGTATCCATGCGCGGCCAGGGCCATGCCTCCGATAACGGCATAAGGGATGCCTTCGGCTTCCAGGCGTAGTGCCAAGCGTCTCATGGTTTCAAAAACAATACCTTTTTTCATGAAAAAATCATCCGCTAACAAAAGGACATTACGGAAAGATCCATCTCTCCGCTTGGGAAAGGTGCCCGTTGTTGGGTTGGAGGTTGACATACTCAGAACATAGCAGAATATGGGGTTTCCGGTCAAATTTAAAGCGAAATTATTCATTCTGAAGCCGATTTTTAATAAAAGAGATAAAATCCTGCTCTCTGTCTTCAAAAGATACCTTCACGCCGACGACGATAAGCCCCAGGGGCATGGGTTCTTTAAAGACGATGCGAGCATGATCCTTCTCTGTGGTGATTAACCTGTCTGCTCCTGTGTCCTCGGCACAATGTAAAATGGTAGCCAGATCCTTCTCAGTGTACTGGTGATGATCCGAAAATTCAAGTCGTCCGGTGACTTTAAACCCGAGATCTTTGACCGTGTGCTGGAAATCGTCATTGCGGGCGATACCTGAAAAACAGAAAACCTTGCGGTCTTTAATCTTGTCGATGTCCTTGGCTGAAAAAACATCCGAGACCGCCTCGAACGAGTTGGGCGCGCCCCGGTGAACCATATACCAATATGGAACATGCGATGAGGTAAACACAGGAATGCCCGGCACGAGCATCTGTATGCCCGCTAAAGAAGACAGCGCGGCTTCTTCCGCACCGACCCTGAAACGCGTCAGAATGCAGGCTGCACTCCGTGCCAGCGAGGAAACGGGCTCTCTAAGGATCCCCCTGGGCAGCAGGCGGGAATTTCCGAAAGGACGCATGTGATCCAGTAGAACGAGGTCGATGTCTCTTTTCAACTTTAAATGCTGGAAGGCATCATCGAGCACGATCACATCGGGCTGATATTTTTCGATCGCCAGCATGCCGGCGGCAAACCGGTTTTTTCCGACAACAACCGGCACACCTTTCAGGCGGCAGGCGATCATATATGGCTCGTCGCCGGCCTGTTCGGCATCCATGTAAAGTGTGCGGCCGTCGCTGACAATGCCCCCGTGTTTTTCAGCACCTCCCTTGTACCCCCTGCTGACAATCACGACGTTAAATCCGGCGCGCTTGATCTCTCGGGCCACATAAATGGTCATGGGAGTTTTGCCGGTGCCTCCCACCGTGATGTTGCCGACGGATATCACCTTGCACGGCAGTTCGCGCGACGGGAGTAGCTGATGCCGGTAACAGGTCGTCCTCAGCCTCTGAGCGGCACCGTAAAAGATAGAAATACCAAGAAGCAGTGAGGCCAATGAGGGCGGCGGTGGATTGCCACCGCTGTTCATGATGAATTCGATTTTTTTTTTAAAGTGCAGCATCCTCATATCGTGTCACACAATAATACTGAAGGGTCATGCGGGAAAACAATTTACGGGTTGGCTGATAAATCAAAAAAAAGCAAAAGCTTCTCCCTCAGAGCGGTAAGCCGCAGAAAATCCCTTAGAAATGGGCGAAGACAATTATCTAAATCATTTTAAACGGCTTCACTGTCTTCTCCCCGGATCGTTAAAACCTTTCCGGGCCCACCACTGGAGCTATTGGTTTAATGTTCAAATCACGGCACTTGGTTGTCGGTAAGCTGTATCTGGCAGAGTTTATAATATTGGCCCCGGTGGGCAAGCAGTTCTTCATGGCGGCCCTCTTCCACGATTTGGCCGTCCGTGATAACAACGATGCGGTCAGCATAGCCGATAGTGGATAACCGATGGGCAACAACGAGAGTCGTGCGGCCTTTCATCAGATTTCCCAGCGCTTTCTGGACCAGGGATTCAGATTCGGAATCCAGGGATGACGTCGCTTCGTCGAGGATCAATATGGGGGCATCCTTTAACAGCGCGCGGGCAATGCACAAACGTTGTTTCTGCCCTCCGGAAAGATGCCCGCCGAGCTCTCCGATCGAGGTGTCAAACCCGCTAGGCATACGCTTTATAAAGTCATAGGCATAGGCAGCCTCTGCTGCTTCGATGATCTTTTGCTCGGAAGCAGCGGGATTGCCATAAGAAATATTATTGCGCACCGAATCGTTAAATAAGATCGGCTCCTGGGTCACGATGGCAATTTGGCTGCGCAGTGATGCGATCGAGGCATTGCGGATGTCGACATCGTCAATCAAAACCGCGCCCTGGGTGACCTCATAAAACCGGGGAATCAGGTTCACCAGCGAAGTTTTCCCGCCGCCGCTCATCCCAACCAGTGCGACAACTTCACCGGCCTTGACTTTAAGATTGACGTCTCTGAGTACCGAAACCTCGTCATATTTGAAAGATACATTTTCAAAGACTATCCCATGAGGCTCCGTCTGGATAATCACCGGCGCAGCCGCCTCAACGATGTCTGATTTTCGTTCCAGGATATAAAAAATTCGGTCAACCGCGGCCAACCCTCGCTGGACGGTATTGTTCAACCTGGTTATTTTTTTGAGCGGCTGATACACCAAACCGACCGCCGTTAAAAAGGACATAAATGTCCCAAACGAGTATGTACCCGCAATCACGCCCTTACCGCCGTACCAGATGATAAATGCGATTCCAAAACCGCCTAAGAGTTCTATCATTGGCGAAGACATCGCTCTGACCCGGGCTTCCTTCATTTCCAGCCTGAAAATTTTTCGTGATTTTCCTGCAAAACGTTTTTTTTCGTGATTTTCCATACTGAATGCTTTCACAATCTTGGTGCCAACAATGGTTTCGTGCAAAAAGGCATTCGTATCGGCCATGGCCTCCTGGGCCCCTAGTCGCACCCGTCGAATCTTACGCCCGAAATAAAAGATCGGAAAAGCGGCCACCGGTAGGATAACAAAGGCAAAGATGGCTAGTTTGGGAATCAGGTAAAACGTCACGGACAACAACCCGATGATCGTAAAACAATCCCTGATTGAGCCGGTAATCGCGGAAGTGAACATGGATGAGATAATTGCGACATCGCTGGTAATGCGGGACATGAGATCGCCGGTTTTTTCCCGCTGAAAAAAGGCTAAAGGCAGATCCTGGATATGATTGTACAGTCGGTTTCTCAAGCGCATGATCACGCTCTGACCAACATGGTTTAAGAGATAATATGACCCATAGGCCGCAACAGCTTTTATGAAGAAAACTGCAATTACCACGAGTGGTATCAGCATCAGCATTTGTGCGTTTCTTTGTTCAAATATTTTTTCTACCACCGGTTTTACCAGATAGGCTGAAGCTGCGGTCATGGCGGCCACCACCGCGGAACACCCTGCTGCTCCAGCCAGCTTGACCCAACGGTCTCTGATTAATGTCAGCAATTCCGTTTGCCGACCGGTTAATTTTGGTAGTGCTATCCTATTCATCGTTGCAGCATCTCCAGCGCCAGGTCCGCCACCCGTTCCGATGCCCCGCCGGTGCCCAGCACATCCCGCAGGGCAAACAACTGCTGCCTGAGATGGTTTAAGTGGCTCGCATCATCCAGCAAATTTTCCAGCGCCGAGGCGATGTTTTCGGCACAGGCCTCGTGCTGAACCAGTTCCGGTACAAGCTGCTCTCCGGCTACCAGATTAACCAGCCCGATATTCGGCACCCGCACCAGAGCCCGGCCCAGCCAGAAACTGATCGGGGACACCTTGTAAATGATAACCATGGGTGTACCGTGGATCGCGGCCTGCAGGGTCACCGTGCCGGAGGCAGCAATGATCACGTTGCAGCGTGCAAAGACCTTTTCAACAGCGTCTGATACCACTTCAACCTCTGCTCGCAGACGATGGCCCTCAAGAACTGCCTGAATCCGGTCGCGCGCAACAGAAGGGGCCTGCGAGATTATAAAGGTCACCCGTTTTAATCGTTCTTTTAATATGTCGGCGGTATCCAGCATGACAGGAAGGTGACGGATAATTTCGTTGTCACGGGATCCCGGTACCAGGCCGATAACCATCCCGTCATTAGGGCCGGCATTCAATACCGTATCGACTGAAGGAATATTCGCGTCCATCAAGGGGTGGCCCACGAAGGTCACCGGGACATTGTGTTCTTTGTAGAATCGCTGTTCAAAGGGCAGGATGACCGCCATGTGATCGACGAGTTTTCCGATCCGTTTTACCCGGCCTTGGCGCCATGCCCAAATCTGCGGGCTGATATAGTACAAGACCGGGATGTCCAGTCTCTTGGCAACAGCGGCAATATGAAGGTTAAAATCCGGGAAATCTATCAGGATCAGCAGATCGGGTCTTAAACTTTTTAACAGTTTTTTAATCCTTGCCATGCCTTTTAAAATGGCGGGAATTTTGGCAAAGACTTCCGTGATGCCCACAACCGTCAGCTCAGAGGCTTCCATCACGATACGCACGCCGGCTTGTCTGAGGGCATCTCCGCCCATGCCGCAAAAAAACAGGGCGGGATATTTTTTTAGCATCGCCGATACCAGTTTGGCACCATGCTGATCGCCGGAAGCCTCACCGGCTAAAATTGCGACACAAAATTGGTTTGTAACCGGTTTCATCTCGCTTATCATTTCCGCTGCGGCGGGATAGAATTCCCGAGACGCTGAATGGCCGCATTAATTTGATCCATTATAGTCAGAGCGACTTCCAGGGCTTTTCGTCCGGCATCGCCTGAGACCACCGGAATTTTACGGGCCCTGACAGCTTCTATGAAGGATGCCAGTTCATCTTCCAGCGCATCGGCTTCGGAAAATGACAGCTGCCGAATTTCCATTCCGGGTATCAAACCGCCGGCATGGTTTTCGTCCCGCTTAATGATGGTGATCTCACGACCTGCAAAATCAACGGATACATAGGTATCTTTCTGGAACAATCTGATTTTTCGTTGATTCTTGATTGATATCCGGCTGGCAGTCACATTGGCCACACATCCACTTTCAAATTCCAGACGCACATTGGCAATATCGGCCTGTCCGCAAATAACCGGAACACCCGCGGCATGGATGCTCCGGATCTCGGATTTGACGACGTTCATAATAATATCAATATCATGGATCATAAGATCGAGCACCACACTGACATCGGTGCTGCGGTCCTTAAATATGCTCAAGCGGTGGGCTTCAATAAACATCGGGTTGTGAACAATATCCTTGAGCGCTATCACGGCCGGATTAAACCGCTCCAGGTGTCCAACCTGTAAAATCCGATGCTTTGATTCCGCAATTTTTATCAATTCATCGGCCTGTTCGAGACTGGTCGTCATGGGTTTTTCAATCAGCACGTCCACATCGTGATTGAGAAATGCCGCGCCCACGGAATAATGCGCCTCGGTCGGCACCACGACACTGACGGCATCAACCCGTCCAAAAAGGTCCCGGTAATCGGTCATGGCGCATGTTCCCAGCGCAGCGGCTACCTCTGCTACCCGGGACTTGTCGATATCAACCACCCCGACCAGCTGCACGTCCTTCATGCCGCAATACTTCTCAGCATGAAATTTACCAAGATAGCCCACCCCGATCACCCCCACACGGATTTTCTTCATAAGAGGTCAGCTCCCGTATTGATTCTAAAAAAATAAAGGGGAACCAAAGCTCCCCTAACATAAGGTTTCAGGTGTCAGCCCAACCGCCGGCCAAAAAAGCGGCCAGTTTAATCGAAATAGAAACTTTTGGGGCACGGTTCCGAAATCGGCCGTTGTTGGGTTTCGCATTTTGCAATAACACCGGCACAATTTAGGTTGGGTTGAGTGCAACGAAACCCAACAAAGCCTGGCGTGGGCTCAACCCAACCTACCAAATGCAAAGTGGCCCAGGATAGAACCAACTCCAACTTTTGAAATGTAGTTTCATACAAGTGTTCACCGGGTGATGCCCCGTTGGGAGGATTTAATGAAATTGATGAAATTAATCACTTCCGGCAAATGATCCACTTCGGCCTGGGCCCTTTCAATGGCTTCATTGAGTGTGATCCCGATGCGGAAAAATATCCGGTAAACTTTTTTTAAAGCGTTTATAGCGGTCTCGGAAAATCCATGCCGTTTGAGCCCCACCCGGTTAAGGCCGTAGAGTTTTGCCCGATCACCGGCGGCAATCACATAGGGGGGAATGTCTTTGGGTACCCCGGATTTTCCACCGATATAGGCGTACTCTCCGATTCTGACGAACTGGTGAATGGCCACCAACCCGCCGACAGTAACAAAATCCCCGATAGTGATGTGACCGGCCAGGGTCGCATTGTTGGCCAGAATCACTTTGCGGCCTGTCCGGCAGTCATGGGCCACATGGCAATAGGCCATGAGCAGGTTATCGTCACCGATTTCAGTCACCCCGCTGCCGAATTCAGTCCCCCGGTTAATGGTGACAAACTCACGTACCACCGTGCCGCGTCCGATTTTAACGTAAGTCTTTTCACCCTTGAACTTTATGGCCTGGGGCTCGGCCCCCACCGATGCGTACTGGAAAATATGACAATCCGGTCCAATGGACACATAGGGATCCACAATAACATGGGGTCCGATGACCGTCCCCGAACCGACCGAAACATTGTTTGCAATGACGGAATACGGGCCGATATCTACGTTTATATCAATTTCTGCTTTGGAATCTACGATGGCTGTCGGATGTATCATTTGCTTTCTCCAAATGAAGCCATCAATTCAGCTTCTGCAACCAATTGGTCATCAACTGTGGCGATCCCGGACATTTTGGCAGCCTTTGATCGAAATTTTATGATTTTGGCTTCGAATAAGATCTGGTCGCCGGGCACTACCGGTTTGCGAAATCGGACTTTATCCATACCCATAAAATAAATCAGCCGATTGCGTTGTTCGGCAGATCCGGTTAAGTAGGCAAGGATTCCACCGGCTTGGGCCATGGCTTCAATGATGAGGACACCCGGCATTATCGGTCTGCCCGGAAAGTGTCCCTGAAAAAAAGGCTCATTGTTCGTCACATTTTTCAAAGCCGATATCTTGTCGCCGGGCACCACCTCGATAACACGATCAATCAGCAAAAATGGATAGCGGTGCGCCAGCAATTCCATTATGCCTTGAATGTCATAGTTCGATTCCATTTTTCAATCCAATTTTTGTTCAAGCATTTTCAAGCGCTTTTCCAATCGCGCTAGCCGCTTGCTAAAATCCGGCAATTTAGGGATAAGACGCTGGACACGAAGCCATAATCTATGGGGCATCTCCGGTATCCCGGAAGATACAATCTGGCCATCAGGCACCGACTTGCCCACGCCGGTCTGGGGGCCGACTGTGGCGCCATCCCCGATGGTCAGGTGCCCGGCGATCCCTGCCTGCCCTGCCAGAATGGCGTTTTTTCCGATAGTGACGCTGCCCGAGATGCCCACCTGCGCAACCAGGACAGTGTTCTCGCCGACAATAACGTTGTGCGCGACATGCACCAAATTGTCGGTTTTAACCCCCCGGCCGATAAGGGTTTTGCCGAAGGTAGCCCTGTCAATGGCGTTATTGGCCCCGATTTCAACATCGTCATCGATCTGAACGATGCCCGTGTGGGGAATTTTGTGATAGCATCTGCCGTCGGGAGCATAACCGAAGCCGTCACTGCCGATCACCGAACCGGAATGTATGATTACTCGATCGCCGAGGGTGCAGCGCTCCAGTACGGTCACATTGGGGTGAAGGGTGACATCATTGCCGATGATCACATGGTTGCCGATGACAACTCCCGGATGAAGCCAGACCTGATCCCCGACCGTAACTTGATCACCGATGACCACCATAGGGCTGATGGTAACATTCCGACCACATTTAAAGTCTTTTCCGATTACAGCACCGGGGTGTATCGCACTGCGTGGTTGTGACGGCGGATGAAAATACTGCATCACCTTTGCAAAGGCCACCATGGGATTGTCGACCTGAACGAGGTTGTAGTCCTTGTCGCTGATATCCCGCGAGACGAGGATAGCCGCGGCATTGCAGTCTGCCATCTTTTTGAGAAACTTGGCACCGCCGGCCACGGTAATTTCATTTACGCCGGCCAGCTCAAAGGGAGCCGCGCCGCTGATCATTCTATCTGAATCGCCAATGACATGGCCTTGTAGCAGTCTGGCGATTTTGGATAGGGGCACCTTCATATTATTTACTAAAATTGCTTATATTATTATTATTTTTTTTTGGCAGCCATCGCGTTGAGTTTGCCGATGACTTTATCCGTTATGTCAATGGAATTGGGCGCGTAGATGACGCCAAATTTATTGATAATAAGAAGATACCCTTCTTTTTTCCCCATTCCCTTTACAATCTCATCTATATTGGTTTTAAACTGGTTCATCAACCCCCCCTCGAGTTTTTGCAAATCCGACCGGTATTTTTTTTGAAGGGTCTTGAAATCATTGATCTTAATACGGGATTCCCGCTCTTTTTCTTCACGCATCTCTTTGCCCATCACCATGGACTCGCGTTCAAGACGTTTTCGAATATTTTCAATTTCGGTGCCTCTTTTCTGCAGGTCCGCCTCCATTTTATCCTTTTCTTTTTTGAGTTCAGCCTGGATGAGCTTTCCGGCGGCGGAAGTCTCAAGGATTTTTTGCAAATCGAGAACGCCTATTTTGGCGACATCGGCGGCAAAGGAATAATTCGTGAAGAAAACAAAAATAAAAATCGATATGAAGCACACAGATTTGAGTATTCTCATTATATCCTCCTATGTTGTTCAATAACTTCCATAACGCTGACCGGCAGGCTAAGCGTGTGTCCACTGTGGTTCCAGCCTCTCAACCGGATGACTGCAAGGGAAATATATATCTTATTTTTGATAAAATAGCACGTGAATTAAAATTGGAGTCGGAACTCTAGTGCAAAATTTCGGGCTGACGGTCCTAAACCGCTCGGGGCTGACATTTCCCGTCTAAAATGACGTTGCCATAGAAAATTCCCAGTTACCGGAACCTTGGTCAGTGGGTTGCGGATCGAGAATCCAGCCATACTCCAGGCGGATCGGCCCCATGGGTGAAAGCCAGCGGATTCCGACGCCGGCACTTTCCCGCAAGTCGTCCAGCTTCAAATCTTCACCCTCTTTTTTGATATTGCCGGTGTCAAAGAAAACCACCCCGTAGACACCGGCCTCTTTCACCAAGGGAAATCGGGTTTCGACATTAAACTGCACAAATTTATTACCGCCGATTTCGGCACCGTTTTCATCCCGCGGACTCAGGTCCCCGCGATCAAAACCCCTCAGCGCATCGATGCCCATCATATAAAACTTTTCATAATCCGGTAGTGTTTTGCCCGGCAGTGGTCTGACGTAACCGGCCTTGGCATGCAGCACACCGATCAATTCCCAGACCAGTGGGTAATACCAGCTGGTTTCAGCGATGTATTTGGTAAAGCCAACAGTTCCGCCCAGGCCGGCAAATTCAATATTCGCATCATGTGCAGATCCTTTGGTCGGATGAAAAAGCTGATCTTTGGAATCGTATCTTATCCGCGCGCTGATACTGCTTTTAATATTTTCACCTTCATCGTTTTTAATCGAGTTAGCAGCATCGTCACTCACATTTTTTATATTTGCAATATCATAATTATAGGTAAGATATCCCCGGGTATAATCGAATAAGGGATATCCTAACCGCAGTTTTGCGCCGATACTGTCTTTATCATAATCGCTGAAACTATAATTCCAGTTGTAGATATCCGCACCGGCGGACAAAGGAATATCAAACAACCAGGGTTCTGTAAAACTCAAGGTGTACCTGGTGGTCTTGGTTCCCACCTGTCCTTTGAGCGACAGCGTCTGAGACCGTCCAAACAGGTTTCTTTCAGCAACCGAGGCCGTCAGAAAAAGATTTTCCACGTTCCCGTACCCGGCTCCGAAACTAAACGCCCCGGTGTTTTTTTCAATCACATCGATGCGCAACCGCGTTTTGTCATCGGCACTGCCTTTGATGGTATTTACCTTTATATCTTCAAAAAAATCCAGCCGATATAAATTTCGCACGCTGCGTTTTAGCCGTCGGCCGCCGTAAAGCTCCTGCTCGTAAACCTGCAACTGTCGGCGAATCACCTTGTCCCGGGTTTTGGTGTTGCCGCTGATGGTGA
>Ga0316191_10001451_pt1 | contig 16701 bp, 11 predicted proteins | sample Eddworburr2cm_MG_FD_204928 | JGI IMG/M metagenome (GOLD analysis project Ga0316191, IMG submission 204928) | Coastal sediment microbial communities from Maine, United States - Eddy worm burrow 2 cm | ecosystem: Environmental > Aquatic > Marine > Coastal > Sediment | place: USA: Maine...
ATACCAGCCATCGTCGCAAAGCGGAAGCCCGTATACATCAGGCGATCAGCAAAGACGACTGTCTTTTTCAGACCAAGATTGCGATAACAGGCGTTAATCGTGTTTGAAATAGCCTTCTTCGTCATTGCCCGATTGACCAACTCGAAATCGAGCCCGTCAGGCAATATCTCAGACAGCAATGCACGACCGACCGTCGTTTCGACAATTCTCTTGACCGCAACGGGATCAGCTCCCTCTTCTTCAACTTCAAACGTCGGCACACGAATTGTTACTTTAGCCTGCAAGTGCGCGGCACCACTTTCGAAGGCGCGGCGCGCCTCGTCAATGTCCGAAAACCGCATGCCCTCACCTTTCGCATTAACGCGCGTGCGCGTCATGTAGTAGAGGCCAAGTACGACGTCCTGCGACGGCACAATAATCGGATCACCATTCGCCGGCGACAGAATGTTGTTCGATGACATCATCAATGCACGTGATTCAAGCTGCGCTTCGATAGAAAGCGGCACATGCACCGCCATTTGGTCACCATCAAAATCAGCATTGAAAGCGGTACATACCAACGGATGCAGCTGAATTGCCTTACCTTCGACCAGCACCGGCTCAAATGCCTGAATGCCCAGACGATGCAGTGTCGGCGCACGGTTCAGAAGTACCGGGTGCTCACGAATGACTTCTTCGAGAATATCCCAAACTTCTGCACCCTCGCGCTCAACCAGGCGCTTCGCAGCCTTGATCGTCGTTGCCTCACCACGCAACTGCAACTTCGAGAAGATAAACGGCTTGAACAACTCCAATGCCATCTTCTTGGGCAGGCCGCACTGATGCAGCCTGAGTGTTGGACCAACCACGATAACGGAGCGTCCCGAATAATCGACGCGCTTACCGAGAAGGTTCTGGCGGAACCGGCCCTGCTTGCCCTTGATCATGTCGGCAAGCGACTTCAGTGGGCGCTTGTTCGTGCCCGTGATCGCACGGCCACGACGACCGTTGTCGAGTAATGCGTCGACAGATTCCTGCAACATGCGCTTTTCGTTACGCACGATGATATCGGGCGCATTGAGTTCGAGCAGGCGGCGCAGACGGTTATTACGGTTAATGACGCGACGATAAAGGTCGTTCAAATCAGATGTTGCGAAACGGCCGCCATCGAGCGGAACGAGCGGGCGCAGGTCAGGCGGCAACACCGGCAAGACGGTCAGAACCATCCACTCCGGCTTGTTGCCCGACTCAACGAAGGACTCGACCAGCTTCAGACGCTTCGAAAGGCGCTTCAGCTTGGTTTCGGAACGCGTTGCGCCCATGTCTTCTCGAATTTGCACGATTTCACGCTGCAAATCGATTGTCATTAGCATTTCGCGAACTGCCTCGGCACCCATGCGGGCATCGAACTCATCGCCATACTGCTCTAGCGCGTCGAGGTACATTTCGTCTGTCAGCAACTGACCACGTTCCAACTCGGTCATGCCTGGCTCGACCACGACGAACGCTTCGAAATACAGGACACGCTCGATCTCACGCAGGGTCATGTCGAGCATGAGACCGATACGTGACGGAAGTGACTTCAAGAACCAGATATGTGCTACAGGACTGGCAAGCTCAATGTGCGCCATGCGCTCACGACGAACCTTGGTCTGCGTGACTTCAACGCCACACTTCTCACAGACCACGCCGCGATGCTTGAGCCGCTTGTATTTGCCACACAGACATTCGTAATCCTTTACGGGACCGAATATCTTGGCGCAGAACAAGCCGTCACGCTCGGGCTTGAACGTCCGGTAGTTAATGGTTTCAGGCTTCTTGACCTCACCAAACGACCAGGAACGAACCATGTCCGGTGAAGCAAGGCCAATACGAATAGCCTCAAAGTCATCAACCGGATTCTGGTACTTGAAAAGCCTTAAGAGATCTTTCATTGGTCTGTCTCCAGCTCGATGTTGATGCCCAAGGATCGGATCTCCTTGACCAGAACATTAAATGACTCCGGCATTCCGGCATCCATTTCATGTTCACCATCGACAATGTTTTTGTACATCTTTGTACGGCCCTGCACGTCATCCGACTTAACCGTCAGCATTTCCTGCAGGGTGTACGCGGCGCCATAAGCCTCAAGTGCCCAGACTTCCATCTCACCGAAGCGCTGCCCACCGAACTGTGCCTTACCACCGAGCGGCTGCTGCGTGACCAGACTGTAAGGTCCGGTTGAGCGAGCATGCATCTTGTCATCCACGAGGTGGTTAAGCTTCAGCATGTACATGTAACCAACAGTGATATCGCGATCGAAGCCCTCGCCGGTTCGACCGTCACTCAAACGTGACTGACCGGTATCGGCAAGATCGGCAAGTTGCAGCAGACCTTTGATTTCAGCCTCGGTTGCACCGTCGAAGACGGGGGTCGCCGTCGGTACGCCGTTGGTCAAATTGCCTGCCAACTCAATGACTTCCTGATCACTAAAGGACTTGATGTCCTCAATTCGACCACCTGTTTTGTTGTAGACCTTTTCCAGGAACTGACGAATCTTGGTAACCGATTCCTGCGCCTTCAGCATCCCATCAATCTTCTTACCGATGCCTTTCGCTGCCCAGCCCAGATGGGTTTCCAGAACCTGACCGACGTTCATTCGCGACGGTACACCCAGCGGATTAAGTACGATATCCACCGGTGTGCCATCGTCAAGGTATGGCATGTCTTCAACCGGAACGATGGAAGAAATAACACCCTTATTACCGTGTCGACCAGCCATCTTGTCACCCGGCTGGATGCGGCGCTTCACGGCCAGATAAACCTTGGTCATCTTGAGTACGCCAGGTGCCAGATCATCACCAGCTGTGATCTTCGTCCTCTTCTCTTCAAAGCGGCGATCGAATTCTTCGCGCTGAGCATTTAGACGCTCGAACGCTTTCTGCAGCTGTTCGTTAGCATCGTCATTCTTCAGACGGATCTCAAACCACTGCTCGCGAGGCACTTCTTCGAGATAAGCACTGGTGATCTTCGAGCCAGACTTCAGCTTGTTCGGTCCACCTTGCGCCATCTTGTTCGTAAGCATGCGCTCAATACGTTCGTAGATGTCTTCCTCAAGAATACGCAACGTATCGTCGAGATCCTTGCGAACACTCTCAAGCTCTGCTTTTTCGATCGACAGTGCACGCAGATCTTTCTCGACACCATCACGGGTGAACACGCGAACATCAATGACAGTGCCATCCATGCCCGGCGGAACTCGTAGTGACGTGTCTTTTACGTCTGACGCTTTCTCGCCAAAAATAGCTCTCAGGAGTTTCTCTTCCGGTGTTAACTGGGTTTCGCCCTTTGGCGTCACCTTGCCGACAAGAATATCGCCAGCGTTGACCTCGGCACCGATAAACGCGATACCCGATTCATCAAGCTTCGCAAGCGCAGAGTCACCGACGTTCGGAATATCAGACGTGATGTCCTCGGGCCCAAGCTTCGTGTCACGCGCAACACACTGCAACTCTTCGATATGAATCGTCGTAAAGCGGTCTTCCTTAACCACCCGCTCCGAGATCAAAATCGAATCCTCGAAGTTGTAACCATTCCAGGGCATGAACGCGACCAGCAGATTTTGGCCAAGCGCCAGCTCGCCCATATCAGTGGACGGTCCGTCGGCAAGCACATCACCGGCCGATATCGTATCGCCGCCTCTAACCAGCGGGCGCTGGTTGATACAGGTGTTCTGATTCGAACGCGTGTACTTGGTCAGATTATAAATATCGACACCTGCTTCAACTGCGCTGGTCTCGTCATCGTTAACCCGCACGACTATGCGCGACGCGTCAACTGAATCGACCGTGCCACCACGTTTCGCGACGACGGTTACGCCAGAGTCGATAGCAACAGCTCGTTCCATGCCGGTACCAACCAGTGGCGCTTCTGCACGCAGGGTCGGAACCGCCTGGCGTTGCATGTTCGACCCCATAAGGGCGCGGTTAGCATCATCGTGCTCGAGGAACGGAATAAGCGAAGCCGCAACCGAAACGATCTGTCGCGGCGAGACGTCCATGTAATTAACGTCATCCGGACCGGACAAGGTGAACTCGTTCTTGTGACGTACTGCAATCAGCTCTTCGAGGAATTTACCGTTCTTGTCGAGGTCGGAGTTAGCCTGTGCAATGATGTACTGACTTTCTTCAATTGCCGACAAGTATTCAATTTCGGACGTCGCTTTACCCTTGACGACTTTGCGGTACGGTGTCTCAAGGAAGCCGTACTCATTGGTCCGCGCGTAAACGGCCAGCGAGTTGATCAAACCAATGTTTGGTCCTTCAGGCGTCTCGATCGGACAAACACGACCGTAGTGCGTCGGATGTACGTCGCGAACCTCAAATCCCGCGCGTTCACGCGTCAGACCACCCGGCCCAAGCGCCGAGACGCGGCGTTTGTGGGTAACCTCTGACAGCGGGTTGTTTTGATCCATGAACTGCGACAACTGACTCGAGCCGAAAAATTCCTTTACGGCTGCCGCAACGGGCTTCGCATTGATCATTTCCTGAGGCATCAGACCTTCAGTCTCGGCTTGCGTCAAACGCTCTTTAACAGCACGCTCCACGCGAACGAGGCCAACGCGGAACGCGTTTTCGGCCATCTCGCCGACACTGCGGACACGGCGGTTGCCCAGGTGGTCGATGTCATCAACGTTGCCATAACCGTTGCGAATATCGATCAGGGTCTGCAGAACCGCCAGAATGTCTTCTTTCTCCAGGACACCGCTACCCTCAGAATTATCGCGGCCAACGCGACGATTGAACTTCATGCGACCAACGCCCGACAAATCGTAACGATCCGGATTGAAGAACAAGTTCTGGAACAGGTTTTCTGCAGCTTCTTTGGTCGGTGGCTCGCCCGGTCGCATCATGCGGTAGATTTCAACCAGCGCTTCGAGACGCGTCGTCGACGGGTCGATATTCAAGGTGTTTGAAATAAACGCACCTCGATCGAGATCGTTCACATACAACGTACGAATATCTGCAATGCCGCCTGCAATAAGAGCCTCGATCAGCTCAGGTGTCAGCTCTGCATTGGCCGCAGCGAGTAATTCACCCGTTTCGGTGTCGACGACATCATGTGCAAGAATCTTTCCTTCAAGGTACTCAGCTGGAACGACCAGCTTGTCGACCGTCGATTTTTCCATGTCGCGGACATGCTTGGCCGTAATGCGCCGACCTTCCTCAACAATGACTTTGCGGCCAAGCTTGATTTCAAAAGAAGCCGTGTCGCCACGCAGACGATCCGGCACCAACTGCATCTTGATTTCTTTTTCTGACAGGTAGAATTCATTGGTCTCAAAGAAGAGGTCGAGCATCTCCTCGTTGTTCATTTCCAGGGCGCGCAGAATAATGGTTACCGGCAATTTGCGACGACGATCGATGCGTGCAAATAGTGCGTCCTTCGGGTCGAATTCAAAATCGAGCCAGGACCCGCGGTAAGGAATAATACGAGCTGAAAACAACAGCTTACCGGAGCTGTGCGTCTTACCCTTGTCGTGATCAAAGAACACGCCTGGTGAACGATGCAGCTGCGATACGATGACACGCTCGGTACCGTTGATTACAAACGTACCGTGGTCGGTCATTAATGGCATTTCGCCGAGATAGACTTCCTGCTCGCGAATGTCTTTTACGGGCTTCGGGTTGCCTGAGGCCTCCTTGTCATAAATGACCAGGCGGACCTTGACGCGAATCGGCGCCGCGTAGGTCAAACCACGCATCTGGCATTCTTTGACGTCGAATACGGGATCGCCGAGGCGATAACTCACATATTCGAGCGCAGCGTTGCCGGAATAGCTGACGATCGGAAATACCGATTGGAATGCCGCATGCAAACCGAGGTCGCCGCGCTCTTCAATCGTTTTGTCCGTTTGCAGGAACTTCTTGTAGGAGTCGACCTGAATCGACAACAAATACGGCACGTCCAGAATTGTCGGACGTTTGCCAAAGTTCTTGCGGATGCGTTTTTTCTCAGTGAATGAGTAGTCCATTCGAGAATACCTTCGTTAATTACAGATGCGCGCAAGCAGTCAGTCGAATTTCGACTGACTGCTTGCCCGACTTGTGACCCGTCGGGTCGTAAGCAAAAAAGTTTGCAGTAACATAGTTGAGCTGATTACTTCAGCTCAACGCTACCGCCAGCTTCTTCAAGCTGCTTCTTGATCTCTTCTGCTTCGTCTTTTCCAACGCCTTCTTTGATCGTTGACGGTGTGCCTTCGACCGCGTCCTTGGCTTCTTTCAAGCCAAGTCCGGTGATCGTACGGACAGCCTTGATAACGCCAACCTTTGCTTCGCCAAAACTGGTGAGAACGACATCGAACTCATCTTTTTCGACTTCAGCTTCACCGGCGTCACCAGCAGCAGCTGCTGCAACAGCAACCGGTGCTGCGGCGCTTACACCCCACTCGTCTTCAAGCATTTTGACGAGTTCAACAACTTCCATAATTGGCTTTGCGCTCAATTCTTTGAGCAGATCTTCGTTTGACAGTGCCATTTCTATACTTCCTTTAAGTTCATTTCCTGAGTCAGGTAATACTGTGTGTGACTTTTCAGTTTCAGGCTGCTTCCTGGCTAGCGCGCGCATTCAATGTGCGTGCAAGCATTCCGGAAGGTTCAGCCAAGGTGCGAACCAGTTTGGACATCGGTGCCACCATGACGCCAAGCAGCATTGCACGCGCCTGATCCAGCGTTGGCAGATCTGCCAACCTACTAAGATCGGTCGCTGGCAATAGTTGCCCACCGGCTGATAGCGAGACTGCCTGCAGAGCGTCGTGCCCTTTGGCGAAGTCTTTGATAACCCTGGCAGCAGCACCTGGATCGTCTTTAGCAAACGCGAGCAGAATCGGGCCCTTGAGTGTGTCTTGCATACACTCAAATTCAGTCCCTTTGACGGCACGACGAGCCAACGTGTTTTTAACAACACGCATGTACACGCCAGCATCGCGCGCTTCTTTGCGCAACGCCGTCATCTCTGCAACAGACAATCCCCTGTATTCAGCCGCAACAGCTGTAACAGAATCGCCTGCAACCGCGTTGACCTCTTTGACAAGTGCTTTCTTGTCTTCGAGTCTAAGTGCCATTATTTACTCCTGGCCTAACGGTTTCTCTTACCCACCCCGGATGAAGCAAGCTACATCCGGGCCCATTCGGAGGCATCGTGCCTCCTGTCGGATGGCAACCGTTGCCAGATATTCTGACTTAGGTTTCACCATCTACACAGGCAGTTATTAAGACCATGAGTCAACACGGTCGCCTGTGGTCTTCGACGATCGCCGCATCCTTGCGACTAGCCGTAACGACGTCCGGGTTTCCCAGGGCATCGCTGCGGAATTCTCGATCAGGCGTCTATAGAAGCCCGATCAACTGACACGCCCGGACCCATCGTGGACGAGACAGTTAGTTTTTTGACGTATGCACCTTTCGCTGTAGCCGGTTTCGCCTTCTTCAGATCAGCGATCAGGGCTACCAGATTCTCTTGCAGCGCCGGCACTTCAAAATCAGCGCGGCCGATCGGGCAATGAATGATGCCAGCCTTGTCTGTGCGGTATCGCACCTGACCGGCCTTGGCATTCTTTACTGCCGTCTCGACATCCGCGGTAACCGTGCCAACCTTGGGGTTGGGCATCAGTCCGCGTGGGCCAAGAATCTGTCCTAACTGACCAACGACGCGCATGGCATCAGGGGTCGCAATTACGACATCAAAATTGAGTTCGCCTGACTTGACGGTCTCCGCGAGATCATCAAAGCCAACAATATCTGCACCTGCAGCGATTGCCTTGTCGGCATTTTCGCCTTGTGCGAACACCGCGACGCGAACAGTCTTACCGGTACCATTTGGCAGAACTGTCGAGCCACGTACAACCTGATCCGATTTACGAGGATCTACACCAAGATTGACGGATACATCAATGCTCTCAGCGAACTTCGCCGTGGCGAGTTCTTTAACCAGGCCCAGGGCTTCTTCGATCACGTAGGCCTTTTCCGAATCCAGTTTCTCGCGAGCGGCTTTTCTGCGTTTGCTTACAGCCATTACTTCACTCCCTCAACTTCAATGCCCATGCTGCGTGCCGTGCCTGCGACCGTACGAACGGCGGCATCCATATCGGCTGCAGTCAGATCCGGCATCTTGGTCGTCGCAATTTCTTCGAGCTGCGCACGATTTACCTTGCCAACCTTGACAGTATTCGGTGTGCCAGAACCCTTCTTAAGACCCGCAGCCTTGCGCAACAGCACGGCCGCTGGCGGAGTCTTGGAAATGAACGTGAAGCTACGATCGCTGTATACCGTAATAATCACCGGAATCGGCAAACCCGGCTCAGTACCCTGAGTCTCTGCATTAAATGCTTTGCAGAATTCCATGATATTGACACCGTGCTGACCCAAAGCCGGGCCGACAGGCGGTGACGGATTAGCCTGGCCCGCGGGGACCTGTAGCTTGATATAACTCGCTACTTTCTTAGCCATGTTTCTATCCTCTCGAGTTCAAACGCCCTGCTAAGGCTCCTCGACTTAGTTTTTACGACTTCTCAACCTGCCCGAAGTCAAGCTCGACCGGCGTAGACCGGCCTAAAATCTGAACCGCCACCTGCAGGCGACTCTTCTCATAATTCACTGATTCAACGACACCACTGAAGTCGTTGAACGGTCCGTCAATAACGCGCACAACCTCGCCTGGCTCGAACAGTACTTTCGGCCGCGGCTTGTCGACGCCCTCTTGGACGCGTTGCAGAATATTGTCTGCTTCCTTCTCCGAAATCGGCGCTGGACGATCGCTCGACCCGCCGATAAACCCGAGAACCTTCGGCACTTCCTTAACGAGATGCCAGGTCTCATCGTCCATTTCCATCTGCACGAGGACATAACCCGGGAAGAACTTGCGCTCACTGCGCCGTTTCTGCCCTTCCTTCATCTCAACCACTTCTTCGGTTGGGACCAGAATCTCGCCGAATTTGTCACCGAGACCCATGCGCTCGATGCGCTCCTCCAGCGAGGATTTCACCTTGTGTTCGAAGTTCGAATAGGCGTGAACGATGTACCAGCGTAACGACACTGACGAATTACCTCTAATACCTGTTGCGTCGAATCAGCCGACGAGCCGACGAGTCAACCAAAGCAGACCCGAATCCAACGCCCAGAAAAACAACGACATAATCAGCGTAAACACAAACACGGCGATAGCCGTTTGCGTTGTCTCCTGTTTGGTCGGCCAGACGACTTTGCGAATTTCGACACGCGAACCCTGAATGAAATGCCAGAGCCTTTGACCCTGGGTGCTTGTCATTGCAATCGCAATGCCGGCACCAGCCCCACCAAGGACCATCAGGACCCGAACTGGCAGCGAGATCTGAAATTCGTAGAAATAATACGAATACAAACCGCCGACAATCGCCGTCGCTGCAACTAGCAGCTTGATGATGTCTAGTACGCCGCTTTCACTGGTTTCTGTATGTGCATTCATGATCTTTGCTAAGCCAATTTCAAATGGCAGGCCAGGAGGGAATCGAACCCCCAACCTGCGGTTTTGGAGACCGCCGCTCTGCCAATTGAGCTACTGGCCTAATTCATTACTCGATAATCTTCGCGACGACGCCCGCACCAACGGTACGACCACCTTCACGAATAGCGAAGCGCAAGCCGTCTTCCATCGCGATTGGCGCAATCAGGTCTACGACCATCTTCACGTTATCACCCGGCATGACCATCTCCGTGCCTTCCGGCAACTCAACCGCACCCGTTACGTCCGTCGTACGGAAGTAAAACTGCGGACGATAGCCCTTGAAGAATGGCGTATGACGACCACCCTCATCCTTGGTCAGAATGTAAACCTCGGCCTCAAACTTGGTGTGCGGCGTAATCGAACCCGGCTTGGCCAGTACCTGGCCACGCTCAACTTCTTCTCGCTTGGTGCCACGCAGCAATACGCCAACGTTGTCACCCGCCTCACCACGGTCCAAAAGCTTCCTGAACATCTCAACGCCCGTGCAGGTCGTCTTCGCCGTGTCTTTAATGCCCACGATCTCGATCTCGTCGCCCACGTTAACCACGCCGCGCTCGATTCGACCCGTTACCACCGTGCCACGACCCGAAATTGAGAACACATCCTCAACCGGCATCAGGTAATCACCGTCAATCGCACGCTCCGGCATCGGAATGTAGCTGTCCATCGCCTCGACCAGCTTGATCACTGACGGTACGCCAATGTCCGAGGTATCACCCTCAAACGCCTTCAACGCAGAACCCGTCACAATCGGGGTGTCATCACCCGGAAACTCGTAGGTCGACAGCAGATCGCGGACTTCCATCTCAACCAGCTCCAGCAACTCTTCGTCGTCAACCTGGTCGGCTTTGTTCATGTACACAACAATGTAAGGAACGCCTACCTGGCGTGCCAGCAGGATGTGCTCGCGCGTCTGTGGCATCGGACCATCGGCCGCACTCACCACCAGGATCGCACCGTCCATCTGCGCCGCACCCGTGATCATGTTCTTCACGTAATCCGCGTGTCCCGGGCAATCAACGTGGGCGTAGTGACGTGCCTCACTCTCGTACTCAACGTGTGCCGTCGCAATCGTGATACCACGCTCGCGCTCTTCCGGCGCATTATCAATCTGGTCGTACGCCGAAACCGCACCACCGTGAAGCTCTGCCATACACTTCGTCAGCGCCGCCGTCAGCGTCGTCTTGCCATGATCAACGTGACCAATCGTGCCTACGTTTACGTGGGGTTTTGTTCTTTCAAATTTTTCTTTAGCCATTTTTGCAATTCCTGCTTCAGTTGTCGCCCTGGTTACAGCCTCTGTGAGATATAAGCAGTGCTTCTACGAGGTTAGCTCGCCTTTTTCATTACAGTGTCAGCCACGTTTTGTGGCACTTCCGCGTACTTCTCAAATTCCATCGAATAAACCGCACGGCCCTGACTCATTGAACGCAGATCTGTCGCATATCCAAACATCTCAGCCAGCGGAACTTCAGCGCGAATGACTTTACCCGACGGCGAGTCATCCATACCTTGCGGTAGTCCGCGACGACGATTCAAATCGCCCATCACGTCACCCATATAGTCTTCCGGCGTCACAACCTCGACCTTCATGATCGGCTCAAGCAACACCGGATCAGCCTTGAGTGCGCCATCCCGAAAGCCCATCGATCCGGCGATCTTAAACGCCATTTCGCTGGAATCAACATCATGATACGAACCGTCGTACAGCGTTACCTTGCAATCAACTAACGGATAGCCGGCTATTACACCGTTTTCCATCTGTTCCTGCACGCCTTTATCGACCGCATTGATGTATTCCCGCGGCACCGCGCCGCCCACAATTGCATTCTCAAACTCGTAACCTTCGCCCGAATCGCTCGGCTCGATGCGCAAAAATACGTGGCCATACTGGCCGCGACCACCGGATTGGCGGACGAACTTACCTTCCTGCTCGACCATCCTGCGAATGGTTTCGCGGTACGCCACTTGTGGCTTACCGACATTCGCCTCGACATTGAATTCACGCTTCATACGGTCAACGATGATATCGAGGTGCAATTCACCCATGCCCGAAATAATCGTCTGCCCGGACTCTTCATCCGTATGCACTCGAAATGATGGATCTTCTTTTGCCAGCTTCTGCAGCGCGACACCCATCTTTTCCTGATCAGGCTTGGTCTTCGGCTCAACGGCGACCGATATAACCGGGTCCGGAAACTCCATACGCTCCAGCGTGATGGATTCCTTGAGATCACACAATGTGTCACCCGTTGTAACGTCTTTTAAGCCAACCGCCGCGGCAATATCACCGGCCCGCACTTCCTTGATTTCTTTGCGGTCGTTGGAGTGCATTTGCAAAATACGGCCGATGCGCTCCTTCTTGCCCTTGACCGGATTCAGAATCGTATCGCCGGAATTCAGAACACCGGAATAGACACGAAAGAACGTCAGGTTTCCGACGAACGGATCCGTAGCAATCTTGAACGCCAGCGCCGCAAAAGGCTCCGTGTCGTCTGCATGTCGTTCGCCTTCGGAGTCATCCTCATTGATGCCCTTGATAGCAGGCACATCGATCGGCGACGGCATGAAATCGACAACTCCGTCCAACATCGCCTGAACGCCCTTGTTCTTAAAAGCCGAACCGCACATTGCAACAACAATCTCGCCTTTGAGCGTCCTCTCTCTCAAGCCTCTGCGGATCTCATCCGCATCGAGCTCACGGTCCCCGAGGAATTTGTTGAGCAACTCCTCATCGCCTTCGGCAGCGGCCTCAATCATCTTGTCGCGCCAGACGACAGCTTCGGCGCGTAACTCGTCCGGAATTTCGCGCTCATCATAGGTCACGCCCATGTTGCCCTCATCCCAGTAAATTGCGCGCATACCAATCAAATCGATCACGCCTGCAAACGTCTCTTCGGCGCCGATTGGCAGCTGAATTGGTACCGCGTTTGCGCCGAGTCGCTCATGTACTTGTTTGACGACGCGCAGGAAGTCTGCGCCGGCACGATCCATCTTATTGACGAAAATCATCCTTGGAACGCCGTACTTGTTGCCCTGACGCCAGACCGTTTCGGTTTGCGGCTCAACACCACCAACAGAACACAATACCGTGACCGCTCCATCGAGAACGCGCAGGCTTCGCTCTACTTCAATCGTGAAATCGACGTGCCCGGGCGTATCAATAATATTGATACGGTGCTCGTCGTACTGCTTATCCATGCCGAACCAGAAGCACGTGGTCGCCGCAGATGTAATCGTGATGCCGCGCTCTTGTTCCTGCTCCATCCAGTCCATGACAGCAGCGCCGTCGTGAACTTCGCCTATCTTGTGAGAGACGCCGGAATAGAACAGAACGCGTTCGGTCGTCGTGGTCTTGCCCGCATCAATATGGGCCATGATGCCAATATTGCGATAGCGCTCGATAGGAGTTGTGCGGGCCACGTCTTGATCTCAATTATCCTGGAATACTCGGTACGCAGCCGATTACCAGCGGTAATGCGAGAATGCCTTGTTGGCTTCGGCCATGCGGTGTGTGTCTTCTTTCTTTTTGACTGCAGTGCCGCGATTTTCCGCCGCATCCATCAATTCGTGCGCAAGGCGATGCGCCATCGATTTCTCACTGCGCTTGCGCGCGGCGTCAATGACCCAACGCATGGCAAGTGTTTGACGACGGGCCGGGCGAACTTCAATAGGTACCTGATAGGTTGCACCACCAACGCGACGCGACTTTACCTCGACAACAGGCTTGATATTCTCAAGTGCCGTCTCAAGTAGTTCGAGCGCCTTGTCGCCAGTCTGTGTTTCCCTTTCAGCGATACGATCCAGAGCACCGTAAATGATGCGCTCTGCAACGGACTTCTTACCGTCATTCATGATCATATTCATGAACTTGGCGAGCAGGTCGCTGCCATACTTAGGGTCGGGCAGGATCGTTCGTTTAGGTGCCTGTGATCTTCTGGACATGTTTGTTCTCTTCTAGGCACGACCAAGGCCGTGCAATTCCATTGTTATGATTTTGGTCGCTTGGTGCCGTATTTCGAACGGCCCTGGCGTCGATCAGGTACACCAGCACAATCGAGTGTGCCGCGCACTGTGTGGTAACGAACACCCGGCAAGTCTTTAACACGGCCGCCACGAATCAACACGACAGAGTGCTCTTGCAGGTTGTGTCCTTCACCACCGATATAAGAAGTGACTTCAAAGCCATTGGTCAGCCGCACACGAGCAACTTTCCGCATGGCCGAATTAGGCTTCTTAGGCGTTGTCGTATAGACGCGCGTGCAAACACCGCGCTTCTGTGGGCTGGCCTCCAACGCCGGCACCGTGCTTTTGGCACGCTTTGTCGCGCGTGGCTTACGTACTAACTGATTCACTGTGGCCATGGGGCCCTCATCTTTTTTTCGTTAATCCAAAAATATTTGCGCCAAATAACACGCGCACCCGACTACTGAACCTCGTCCGGTTCAGACATCGGGAGTTCGGAACAAAGTAGCAAGTGATTGAATCAATTACACTTTTTGTGCCGCATCACATTGTTGCTCTGCGACACCTGTTCCGAAAAATCAGGGCCCGCTAAAGGCGGGCCCTGGGGTTAAGGGCGGGCATTGTAGAGACGCCTGCATCAAGCTGTCAAGCAAGGCTGCAGGCCGACGCTAAACCCTTGTTCCTTATGCCTCTGTCGTTGCTTCCTCAGTGCCTTCTTCGGGCGCTTCGCTGGCAACAGCAGGAGCTCCATCTTCTGCTTCTACTTCATCATCAGCCTGGGCTTCGACGCCAATTGCTTCAATCGCTTCAAGCTGCGCCTTCGCCAAAGCCGCCTCATCGAGCTCCTTCAACTGATCGGCAAGGTCCTGTTCACGCGTGCGCCGACGCTCGGCGTGGTGTGCAAAACCGGTACCAGCCGGAATCAGGCGACCAACGATAACGTTCTCCTTTAACCCGCGCAGATCGTCCCGCAGTCCGCGAACGGCTGCTTCGGTCAAAACGCGCGTGGTTTCCTGGAACGATGCTGCCGATATGAACGACTCGGTAGCCAGCGATGCCTTCGTGATACCCAACAGAATCGGGTCGATGGTCAGCAACTCTTTGCCCTGTGCCAGCAACTGCTCTTGTTCTTCGAAGAATCGTGCCTTGTCTATCTGCTCGCCGCGGAGGTATTTACTCTCGCCCGGTGTAGCAACGATGACCTTACGCAGCATCTGACGAATAATCACTTCGATGTGCTTATCGTTGATCTTCACGCCCTGCAGGCGATATACATCCTGAATCTCACGAACGAGGTAATCAGACAGATTCTCAACACCCTGCAAGCGCAAGATGTCATGCGGGTTCGGTTCACCATCGGCGATCGTTTCACCCTGGACAACCTGCTCGCCCTCGAAGACGTTCAAGTGACGCCACTTCGGAATCAGCTCCTCATGACTCTCGCCTGCCTCTTCTGTGATGACGAGACGACGCTTGCCCTTGGTTTCCTTGCCGAAGCTGACCGTACCTGTGTGCTCCGCCATGATCGCCGGCTCTTTTGGCTTTCTGGCCTCGAACAAGTCGGCAACACGGGGCAAACCACCGGTGATATCACGAGTCTTCGATGATGCCTGCGGGATTCGAGCAATAACGTCACCTACAGCTACCTTGGCACCATCCCCCATACTGATGATGGCGCCTGCCGGCAGTGCATAAACTGCAGGAATCTCGGTGTTTGCAAAGCAGATGGACTCGTCATTGTCATCAACCAGTCGCGCAACCGGACGCAAATCTTTGCCCATGCCACCGCGACTCTTCGGATCGAGAACAACGATACTGGTCAGGCCAGTAAACTCGTCAACCTGCTCTGTGACGGTGACGCCATCGAGGAAGTCTTCAAACTTGAGCTTGCCCGCCACCTCGGTGACAACCGGGTGAGTATGCGGGTCCCAATTAGCGACGACCTGTCCTTGCTTGACCTTATCGCCATCAGCGATCGTGATCGTTGCGCCGTAAGGTACCTTGTAACGCTCACGCTCACGGCCAAGTTCATTGCTAATTGACACTTCGCCCGATCGAGACACAGCAACGAGATAGCCCTTGTGATGCGCGACCGTCTTGATGTTGACGAGCTTCGCAATACCGTTCGACTTGATCTCGATGTTGTTGATCGCCGCAGAACGTGACGCAGCACCACCGATGTGGAACGTACGCATCGTCAGCTGCGTGCCTGGCTCACCAATCGACTGAGCTGCGATTACGCCGACAGCCTCGCCTATATTGATCCGATGACCGCGAGCAAGATCGCGACCGTAACACTGCGAACAAACGCCGTAGCGAATCTCACAGGTAATCGGCGAACGAACCATTACGTGGTCGATCGACAGATCCTCAAGTGTCGCAACCGTTTCCTCATCAAGCATCGTCCCGGCGTCAAACGCGACCTTATCGGTGCCCGGAATGAGTACGGCTTCAGCCAGCACACGACCCAGAACGCGGTCTTTGAGCGGCTCCACAATGTCGCCACCTTCAACCAACGGCGCCATCGCGACACCATTCTTGGTTTCGCAATCCACTTCGGTAACCACAAGGTCCTGAGCAACGTCGACGAGGCGACGTGTCAGATATCCGGAGTTAGCGGTCTTCAACGCGGTATCAGCAAGGCCCTTACGAGCGCCGTGAGTCGAGATGAAGTACTGCAGTACGTCCAGACCTTCGCGGAAGTTAGCCGTAATTGGCGTCTCGATGATTGAGCCGTCCGGCTTGGCCATCAGGCCACGCATGCCGGCCAACTGTCTGATCTGCGCCGCGGAACCACGAGCACCGGAATCCGCCATCATGTAGATCGAGTTGAATGACTCCTGCTCGACCAGCTTGCCGGTTGAATCCTCGACCATCTCGGACCCAAGTTTGTCCATCATCGCTTTCGCAACCTGGTCGTTGGTACGTGACCAGATATCGACAACCTTGTTATAGCGCTCACCGTCAGTAACCAGGCCCGACGCATATTGATCCTGAATCTCTTTCACTTCAGCCTCAGCGACCGCAAGAATGTCACCCTTGCTCTCCGGCACGACCATGTCGTTTACGCCGATTGAGATACCAGCCATCGTCGCAAAGCGGAAGCCCGTGTACATCAGGCGATCAGCAAAGACGACTGTCTTTTTCAGACCAAGATTGCGATAACAGGCGTTAATCGTGTTTGAAATAGCCTTCTTCGTCATTGCCCGATTGACCAACTCGAAATCGAGCCCGTCA
>Ga0316191_10001454_pt1 | contig 16689 bp, 15 predicted proteins | sample Eddworburr2cm_MG_FD_204928 | JGI IMG/M metagenome (GOLD analysis project Ga0316191, IMG submission 204928) | Coastal sediment microbial communities from Maine, United States - Eddy worm burrow 2 cm | ecosystem: Environmental > Aquatic > Marine > Coastal > Sediment | place: USA: Maine...
AGTCGGTGCCAGCAATAACGGCAGGATGGGAGTGATGGTGTTCTCGGTGAACAGCTGCATCCGGCCGAGAATCACGATTAGAAATCCAACCGTGTAGCCGAGGTTTGAGATGCCTGCCGCCCAGTCCTCATGAGGCAGGATCGACACGAAGAACCCCTTGCACAGAACCGACATGCTGATGGCCAGCCCCGCAGCGACTCCAGACCACCACAGCGCGCTTAAGGGCCGCAACAGCTCGTGCTCTCCCTCGCGGCGGATCGCCTCGAAGATGACGGACGAGGGAACGCTCTCGTGCTCACTTACCTGCTTTTCTTCGTTACGATCGAGATCGGCCTTTTTCGCCATTTTGCTTACTCCATCCGGACCGGGATTCGGTTGGGCCCCGCGGCCTGCACAACTCGTCGTTTGTCGCACATCCAGCCGCGCAGTGGTTAGCTTACCCCGAGTTTCCCTTACCTATCATTTCAGCGAGATGATGAGCAATGCAAGTGAAGCGGGGGAACTCCGAGGTTCAATGCGGACCCAGCGATCACCGTTAAATGCTATCGGATGACCGACCTCGCCATACTGCTGACCAGGCTGCCTGGATCGGCACCAAAAAAGGCAAAAAAGGTGTCCATAAAAGGTGTCAGGTTTATTTTTTGAAGAAAATAGACCTGACACCTTTTTTCTCCGCCACCGGATACGCCGGAGACTCTTGTTTAGCGGGGCCGCGGGAACCCGGCGGCCAGCGGGACAGCGGCCGGTGGATAAGAGGTCCGTTACGAATCCAACCGCTGCGATTTTGTGGAATCGCGGTTGTCTCGAATCACCCGGAGATTGCTCCTGCGAATTTCGACAGACCTAATGGTGGAGCGGTTCTCGGCAACGCAATGCGACAGCCTCAGCGACGGTCCCGCCAATACGATCAAAAGAAAGACGGCTACCGCAGCGAACGGGAGCCGTCGTTGGCAGTCCGAATCTGATTCGTCAGTCAGCCAGTCGGCGGTTATCTCAGGACACCGTTCTGCCGCGACCCAGCCATCCCAAAAGACCGAGGCCTAACCCGAATAACGCCAGCGTGCCCGGTTCGGAAATCTCCTGAGTACCGCCGTGCGAATAGGACTTGTCGCTACCGCCACATGACCCCGAATCTTCGGGGAGAAGATCGTCACCCGAACACAGTTGCTGCGCTCGGATAGCTACCATCGCGAAATCCTCTTCGCCGAGACTGTTGGCCGCCATTTGCCACGAGAACGTCTGGATGCCTTCGAAACCGGCATCGCCCAGGCTGAACACCCATTCCCACTCCTGGTCCGGATCGGCCAGCATCACGTCCAGCCCGTTGATGTTGCAGCCCGCACCGCAGGTGTCACCAGTCGTGTCGGTCGCGAAAACGGAAATCTCGCCTGCCGGCGCCTGATTCTGAATCGTGTCATCGGCGATCGTGGCGTCACCAAGGTCGAAGAATATTCCGAGCGCTTCCGCATTCCACGGATCGACCGTCAACTCAACGTCAAAAAACGCACCATTCAATGTGATCGTGACAATGTAGTTTCCGGAATTGCCTTCATTCGACGTCCAGCTGTCGAATACAACAGTGGCATTACCGATTGCCGGTAACAACGCGATCAAACACGCAGCAAGCAAACTACGAAGAGATGTCATTTTATTTTCCTGCTCAACGGCGGTTGGCAAGGCGCCGTCGCTTCATTTTATTTTTGGTCATACAAGAGAAAGCAATTAGCATGCCAAGCATATTTCATTCTATTTATCATAGGCTTAAAGGCTGTTTTATTATGTTGAATAGCTTATCTGTAAAATCAGCCGACGCCGGTGTATCCGACCCTCGACGTACCCAGGATAGGCCGCGAGGTTTTTGGTCGATGCCCTGGCGATCGCCTCGGCGAGCTGGGGCCTGAGCTGTCGCCGATGGGGTCTATCGCCGGGAGGGTGAGGGTCGACTGCGGTTTGTGCCCGTGCCGGCCCCGGGCACGGAGCAGCTCAAGCACCTCGTCCAGCGAATAGCGGAGCGAATCGGCCGCTCACTCGAGCGCTCGGGGCTCATTACGCGGGATATCGACAATGCATATCTCGCCTTCGATCCGAGCGAGGAGGCACCGATCCACGGCCTTTGCGCGAGACGAGGTCCGCACCCCAGGCATCCTCGGGCCCCCCCGGGAGGATGGTGGCAGGGGTTCCGGTTCTCGTGCCCCGCGAGCAGGCCCCGCTCATCGCGACGACGTGGATACCGTCGCGATGAGCAGCGTCAACATAAAAAATGAAAATGGTGTCAGGTTTATTTTTTGCAACACATCAAGAAAATAAACCAAGAAAATAAACCTGACACCTTTTTTCGAAAAAAAATAAACCTGACACCTTTTTTAGACACCTTTTTGCCTTTTTGGACAGGGAAAATAAACCTGACACCTTTTTGTTTTGCCTTTTTGGACAAAGAAAATAAACCTGACACCTTTTTCATCAAGAAAATAAACCTGACACCTTTTTGTTTGCGGACTTCGGCCCAGTTTCAGGGAGCGAGGAATGGCCAGGAGAGAGTGGAATGTGACCGGGGACGGCCAATTCGGGCGGCTGGCGAAGTCCGCAGGCGTTCGCACAAACCCGCACGAGTACGCGGGAACCGGCGCGATCAGACAAAAAAAACCCCAACCGAGAACGGTTGGGGTTTCGTTATTGGTGGAGGCGGCGGAAATGCTTGGCGCTACGCGCCTCGTCCTTCGCTCGCCCGCGGCTCGCTGGTCGAACCCGGAACGCGGGTTCTCATCCGCACCGGCTCCCAAAAAGCTAAAGGCCCACCCCTTACGGGGCAGGCCTTTATCATTTGGTGGAGGCGGCGGGAATCGAACCCGCGTCCGCAAGCCCTCCGCTACAGGCTCTACATGCTTAGCCGCGTCTTTAATTTAACTGTTTGCTACCCGACGGGCAGGAAAGACAAACAGCTGTCCCGGTAAGTTTTAACTGATCCACCCCGGGAGAGCTTCACAGCGATCTTGTGAGAATCGACGCCTGAAAGCTGAACGCACAAGCACGGCTTCAGTCAGACGGCACCTTACTGGTTTTTAAGCAGCGAGTGCGTAGTTGTCGTCGTTGGCAACTAAGAGTTTGCAGACAGTTTAACGAGGCACCTGCACCTCGGCATGCACCTGGAGTTTCGTGACCCACGTCGAAGCCATGTCGCCCCCAGTACGCGCGCAGTCTACCACTGCCGGCATCGGCGCGTGTAGCGCCCGGTCGTAAAACCGGATCGCCGGATGCCTGACGCGTATTCGTTAGGTTTGGGGTGATGGCGGCAAAACCCAAGGGCCCGAGAAGACGGCGGGATCTATCCGTGTTTCAGAATACGGGCCTTCTGCCGTTCCCAGTCGCGGTCTTTGTCCACGGCACGCTTGTCGTGCTGCTTCTTGCCGCGGGCGAGCCCGATTTCCAGCTTGGCCTTGCCGCGCTTCCAGTAAAGCGCCGTGGGGACCAGGGTATAACCGCGCCTTTCTACCGCGCCAATCAGGCGATCGAGCTCGCGCCGGTGTAACAGAAGCTTGCGTGTCCGGGTCGGGTCCGGGGACACATGGGTCGACGCCGAGGTCAGTGGCGAGATGTGACAACCTAGCAACCACGCCTCGCCGCTGCGGATCAAAACATAGCTCTCTTTGAGCTGTGCACGACCATCGCGCAGGCTTTTCACTTCCCATCCTTCCAGCGACAGGCCCGCCTCGATACGCTCCTCAATAAAGAAATCATGGCGCGCTTTCTTGTTCAGAGCGATTGTCGAAGTCGTCGCTGAGTTATTGTTTTTCTGTGCCTTTTTTGTCATCTTGAAGTGAGTTTTGGTGCGGTGGAATCGCGCAGGCCCCGAAGTATGCCCTAAACTAATCGAGTTAGGTTGTCTGATCCGCTCAATTGACCGACAATCGCGCCCCTTGATCAGCCCCGGCCGGCGGTATGGGAACAGACGCAAGCAGCCTTGGACAACGACGCAGTTCCCTGCATGGACACTGGTCCTCGCGCGCGGCGTTTATTCTGGCCGTTACCGGTTCCGCGGTGGGGCTCGGCAACATCTGGAAGTTCCCGTATATCACCGGCGAGAACGGCGGCGGCGCGTTTGTGCTGCTGTACCTCGGTTGCGTGTTCGCGGTCGGCATGCCGATCCTGGTCTCTGAAATCCTGCTCGGCCGGCGTGGCCGGCGCAACCCGATCGCGACGATGGCGATCCTCGGCCAGGAGGAGGGTGGCAGTCGCCACTGGCGCCTCGTCGGCACAATGGGCGTCGTCGCTGGCCTGCTGATTCTCTCCTTTTACAGCGTGATCGCCGGCTGGTCGCTGGCCTACGCGGTCAAAAGCGCGGCCGGCTCGTTCGCCGGCACCGATGCGCGTAGCGCGGCGAACGAGTTCTTCACCTTTACCAGCAACTGGCAAATTCTGCTTGTCTGGCACGCAGTATTCATGGCGATGACGGTCTTCGTCGTGGCCGCGGGTGTTCAGCATGGGCTCGAGCGGGCGGTGCGCGTGCTGATGCCCTTGCTGGTCGTAATGCTGCTGGTGCTGGTGGCTTACAGCGCACGCTACGGTGCGTTCGAGGAAACCCTGGCCTATCTGTTCAAACCGGATTTCTCAGAACTGAGTGGCGAGTCGATGCTGATTGCGCTCGGACATTGTTTCTTCACCCTTAGTATCGGCATGGGCGTGGTGATGGCCTACGGCGCTTATCTTCCGGAAGGGACCTCGATTGCGGCATCGTCGTTGGTGGTCGTGCTGGCCGATACCGTGATTGCGCTCCTGGCCGGCATGGCGGTATTTCCGCTGGTTTTCGGCAACGGTCTTAACCCGGCGGAAGGCCCGGGCCTGGTATTCGAGACATTGCCGATCGCGTTTGGCCAGCTTCCGGCCGGCGCCGTGTTCGGAACGGTTTTTTTCCTGCTGCTTACTTTTGCGGCCTGGACATCGGCGATTGGCCTGCTCGAGCCGGCGGTCGCGTGGATTGTCGAGCGCTTCCAGCGTTCGCGGGTCGTCGGTGCAGTGGTGGTGGGCGGGCTAACCTGGCTGCTGGGCCTGGCCAGCGTGTTGTCGTTCAATGTGCTGAGCGATCTGCGCTTCGGCCGTGGCACCTTGTTTCACAACATCGATTTTCTGGCAAGCAACATTCTGCTCCCCGCCAGCGCATTGCTGATTACCGTATTTGCCGGCTGGATCATGTGCCGCAATTCGAGCAGCGAAGAACTCGCAATGGGATCGGGTCGGCTTTATAAGGGCTGGCGCCTGTTGTCGCGGGTGGTGGCGCCGCTTGCGATTGTCGTGATCGCGTTTCGCGCGGTCGGCGTGATCTGAGCGCGCGGCCGCCGTCGATGTCTGGCACTGAAACGATTCGGGTCGAAGTCGCGTATGCGCGCCCGGACCAGCAATTCCTGGTGGCGATCGACATGGACGCGGGCAGCACGCTCGGCGACGCGATTCGCGCCTCGGGCATCCTCGATGATTGTCCGGAAATCGATCTCGCCAGGAATCGAACCGGAATTTTCAGCCGTTTTGCCAAGCTGGATAAGGTGCTCGGAAATGGCGATCGGGTAGAGATTTACCGACCGTTAACGGCGGACCCGCGCGAGGTCCGGCGTGAGCTGGCAAAGCTGGGCAAGACGATGGGGCGGGACAGCTGAGGCGTTCGCCGCAGATCAGCTGTCGAACGGCGCGTCGCGCACGACTTCGCGGACGATCTCCTCGTCGAAAAACACGATCAGCCGCTCCTTGGTGACGTTTTTGTCGCGGCCGCGCTTGTAATAGTAGACGTAATCCCAGCGGTCGGTGTGGAACGGATCCTCGATCATCGGCGTGCCGAGCAGAAACTGCACCTGCGATTTTGTCATCCCTTCCTGCAGCTGCTCGAGCGCGTTCGGGTCGATGTGATTTCCCTGCTGAATGTTGATCCGGTAGACACAGCCGGAAGTGACGCCTGCGGACAGCAGGGCTATCGTGACGAGTAGCAGGAATTTCTGAATGGTTGGCATTGATCAGCTCAGGAATATTCGGCTGGCGCGCTATCGACCGCTGCGCAATAATAGGCGCGACTATAACCGAAATCCATATTTCAGGCAGTCCTGCGGACTGTAAAGGCGCCATCTTGGAGAGCAAAGAGCTTCGCAAAGCCGGCCTTAAGGTCACGCTGCCGCGCATCAAGATCATGGAAGTCCTCGAGACCAGCAAGAAGCGGCACCTGAGCGCGGAAGACATCTACCGAAATCTGCTCGGCGCCGGCGAGGACATTGGGCTGGCGACGGTGTACCGCGTGCTGTCCCAGTTTGAGGAAGCGGGCATTGTCAATCGAAATAACTTTGAAACCGATCACTCGGTGTTCGAGCTCGCCGAAGGCAAGCATCACGACCACATCGTTTGTCTCGATTGCGGTCGGGTCGAGGAGTTTCTGGATGAGACCATCGAAACCCGCCAGGAGTCGGTCGCCGACAAACTGGGTTTCGACATTGCGGATCATTCGCTGACGCTATACGGCAATTGCCGCAAGAAGGATTGCCCGCATCGACCTGACTAGGCGCGCGCGCGTGCCTTGTTCATCATCTCCCGCGCATGGCGCCGCGTCGTCTCGGTGATCTCTACACCTCCGAGCATGCGAGCCAGCTCTTCCACCGTTTCGTTTGCGTCGAGCCTGCGAATACTGGTGCGGGTCGACTTGCCGTCGGTAACCTTGCTCACTCGGAGATGCGCGTCCGCCTGGCTCGCCACCTGGGGCAGGTGGGTGACGCATAAAACCTGGCGGTCGCTGCCGAGTTTCTGGAGACAGCGGCCGACGATTTCGGCAACGCCACCGCCCACGCCGGTATCTACCTCGTCGAACACCAGGGTCGGAATTACGGTCGCCTGTGCCGCCACCACGCGAATCGCGAGCGCGATGCGTGACAGCTCACCGCCCGAGGCGATTCTCGCGATCGGTTGCGGCGGATGGCCGGGATTGGTGCTGACGAGAAATTCGACCTTGTCTAGCCCGTTTTCGCCGTAGCGGCCGTCGTCGCGCTCGTCCACGCGGACTTCGAGACGACCGCCGGCCATGCCGAGCTTGCTCATCCAGGCGCTCACGCCATCATTCAATCGGGCGGCGACCGTGCGCCGTTTCCTGCCGAGCGTGCGGGCACTGTCCAGATAGTCCCGCTCGAGCTGCGCAGCCCGGTCGCGCAGCTCGGCGAGCCGTTGATCGGTATTTTCCAGCCCCTCGAGCTGGGCGCCGAGGTTGGCCATTTGCTCGTGCAGATTTTCCGCCTCACAGCGATGTTTGCGCGCCAGTTCGCGATAACCGGCTAGGCGATCCTCGACGTGGCCGAGGCGCTGTGGATCGATTTCGAGTGACGCAAGATAGTTGCGCAACTCGTCGGCGGCTTCCCTTATCTGGATCTCCGCCTGCTCGAGCAGCATGGCAGTATCGCGTAGCCCGGCATCGAGGCCGGCGAGCTCGGAAATGTCATTGCTGGCCTGTGCAACGAGACTCTGCGCGGCGCCCTGATCGGCTTCATAGAGTGCCATCAGCGCGGTCTGCGCGCCCTGGCCAAGCCGGTCCAGGTTCCTGAGCCGCTGAAACTCGCCAGCCAGGCTTTCGTACTCGGCGGGTTCAGGCGCAAACGCGTCGAGTTCAGCGTGCTGGTAGCGCAGCAGGTCGAGTTTGTCGGCACGGTCGGCGGCCGCAGCCTGTAGCGATTCTAGTTCGTCGGTCGCCGCGCGCCACGCGGCGTAGTGCTCGGAAGTCCTGTCGAGGTCCGCCCTGTGCTGGCCCACCGCATCGAGCAGTTCGCGTTGTGCGGCCGGTCGGCCAAGGGTCTGGTGCGCGTGCTGGCCGTGGATTTCCACCAGGTGTTCGGCGAGGTTGCGCAGGCTCTGCAACGACACGCTGGTGTCGTTGACAAAGGCGCGGGAACGGCCTTCGCCGCTGATGCTGCGACGGAGCACCAGTTCGTCTTCGCAGTCGATCGCCTGCTGCTCGAGCCATTCGCGCGCCTTGTCATTGGCGCTGACATCAAAGCCCGCGACGATCTCGGCCGTCTTCTCGTCCTGGCGCACGACGCTGCTGTCTGCGCGGTCGCCGAGAGCCAGACCCAGCGCATCGACCAGAATCGATTTGCCGGCGCCGGTCTCGCCGGTCAGTACCGCAAGGCCGGCGTCAAATTCCACACCGACCTTGTGGATGACCGCGAAATTGCTGATTTGCAGGTAGGTCAACATCGATCTGGTGCTCAGTACTGGCCGCCACGATCGAAACTGCCGCGTCCCCAGTGGAGCTTGGAACGCAATATCCGGTAGTAGTCATAGCCGTCCGGATGTATCAGCGTGACCCGCTGCTCGGCCACACGAATCCGAAGTTCCTCGCCCGGTACCAGTTCGCAGAGCAGCTGTCCGTCGCACCCGACCTGTGCGCGGGTATCCGGGCGCGGCAGCACCCGGACGCAGATTTCCACGTTAACGCCGACCACCAGCGGACGATCGCTCAACGTATGCGGGCAGATCGGCGCCAGCACCACGGCGTCTACATCCGGCTGGATGATCGGGCCACCGCACGACAACGCGTAAGCGGTCGATCCCGTCGGTGTTGCGACCACCAGGCCGTCACCGCCATGGGTGTTGACAAAGCGGCCGTCGATCAGGGTCTCGAAGTCGAGCATGCGCCCGGTATCCCAGCGTTGCAGCGCAATGTCGTTCAGGGCCAGACCGTTCTCGGCCGCGCCGTCCGCACCGTGCTTGCACGCATGCAGCATGATCCTGTCTTCCTGCTCATAGCGCCCGTCGAGAATTTCGTCGAGCCGCTCCAGCATATCGTCGGGTGAGATGTCGGCGAGAAAACCGAGACGGCCACGGTTGATTCCGAGCAGTGGTCGCCCATGTCCTGCCGCACGCCGCGTGGCGTCCAGCATCGTGCCATCGCCGCCAACCGCCATGATCAGATCCGCGCTGGCGAACAATGCGTCGTCGTCGAGAAACTCCACAGCCAGCTCACCGGGATCAACCGCGGACCCGGGCTGCAGAAGAATGTCGACGCCGCGCTGTTCGAGAAACGGCAGCAACAGGGTCAGGCAGTCGCTGACTCGCGGGTCAGCGAATCTGCCAACGACGGCGATTCGATTGAATGTCTGCGCCATGATTCACTCGAGCGGGTAAGCGCCCTTTGTAGCATGCGATCTGGGTCACTGCTAGCGCCCAATTCAGCCGTCGCGCGGAGCATTGCCGGGATGGCCTTGCCAAACCGTGGCGCGAGCGCTTGACAGCGGTTGGCCGTGCTTGCAATGCTCTGAGCCGTTTCCCGTCACCGCGCCGGCCTCGTCGATGCTGACATTTTCCCCATGACGACTAGCAAAGAAGACATAACCTCCAATGAACGCGCCCAGCACCTGCTGCGGGTTCTGGTCGAGCGTTATATCCGCGATGGGCAACCGGTTGGCTCGCGAACCCTGTCACGGGAGTCGGGGTTGGAACTCAGCTCCGCGACAATTCGCAATGTGATGTCCGATCTCGAGGAAATTGGTTTCCTTGTTTCTCCGCATACATCGGCCGGCAGGGTCCCGACTGCCAAGGGATTTCGTTTTTTTGTCGATACCCTGCTGAGAGTGCAACCGGTTGGTCGTGCCGAGCTGCAGGAATTGCGTTCCCAGATCGACAACGAGGCGAACAACTCGCAGTCGCTGGCCACGACGACCTCCAATCTGTTGTCGACGCTGACCCGGCTGGCCGGCCTGGTCACGCTGCCGAAAGCGGGCCACTGCACATTGCGCCAGCTCGAGTTCCTGCCGCTCTCGGAGCGGCGCATTCTTGCCATCATGGTGGTAAACAGCCACGAAGTGCAAAACCGCGTCCTGCAGATGGACCGCGATTATGATGCCAATGAACTGGTCAGGGCCGGCAATTATCTCAATGAGAAATTCGCTGGCCGCGAGCTCGACGAAGTCCGCCGCCTGTTGCTGGAAGAACTGCGGCAGACCCGCGAGGATATGAACCGGCTCATGCTCGATGCCATCGCGATGGCGCAGCGAGCCCTGGAAGACGAGCAGGGTGCGGAGCTTGAATATGTGCTGGCCGGCGAAACGAACCTGATGGGGCTGCAGGAGCTGTCCGATGTCGACAAGCTGCGCCAGCTGTTTCAGGTGTTTAGCGAGAAACGCGAGCTTCTGCGCCTGCTCGATCGGACCGTCTCTGCCAACGGCGTACAGATTTTCATTGGCGACGAATCGGGGTATGACGTGCTCGGCGAATGCAGCGTCGTCGCGGCGCCCTATACCCGCGATGACGAGGTGGTCGGAGTGCTTGGCGTAATCGGGCCCACGCGGATGCCTTATGATCGGGTGATCCCGGTCGTGGATATCACCTCGCGGCTGCTCAGCTCGGCCTTGAAAACCCGTAGCCAGACCCCATAGTCCCGACAGTAATCCTAAATGCCCGCCGCGCCCGCCGTGGCGGGCCAGCTTTGTTGCCGGAGACAAACCGATGAGCGAAGACCAGACCGCGAAAAGGGCGGACATGAGTGCGGGCGCGGGCGCCGAAATCGATGATCAGGGGCCGGAAACGCCAGTGTCCGGAGCGGGTCTCGAGGACCACACAGATTTTCAGCAGGTTCGCGAAGACCTGGTCAGGGCCGAGGCACGTGCCGAGGAGAATCGGGACCAGTATCTGCGCATCGCCGCCGAACTCGATAATCTGCGTAAACGCAGCGCACGCGAAGTCGAGCGTGCGAGGCTGTATGGGCTGGAGGCGTTTGCGAAGGAACTGCTCGCGGTTGTTGACAGTGTCGAGCTGGGGCTGGTGGCAGCGGAGCAGGCCGGCGTGGAGTCGCTGACCGAAGGCAGTCGCGCGACCCTGAAGCTGGCCCTGGATATGCTGCAAAAATTCAACATCAGTGTCGTCGATCCGCTGGGTGAGCCGTTCGATCCCCAGGTGCATGAAGCGATGGCAGTCGTCCCCGATGCCAATGCCGCGCCAGATAGCGTCGTGCAGGTCGTGCAGAAGGGTTATCTATTGCATGACCGCCTGCTGCGCCCGGCCCGGGTGATGGTTGCGAAGGGCGAATAATCCGCTGGCGTGCCAGATTTGGCACGAGAGCTTGAAACCGCGCCAGCTGACCACATCTACACCGCATTGAGTATTTTTGAACCCTTTTGGAGATCATACGACTATGGGCAAAATCATAGGCATTGACCTCGGCACCACCAACTCGTGCGTGGCCATCATCGATGGTGACAAGCCGAAGGTAGTCGAGAACAGCGAAGGCGATCGTACGACACCGTCGATCGTCGCTTTTACCAAGGACGACGAGGTCCTTGTCGGTCAGGCTGCCAAGCGCCAGGCTGTCACCAATCCGACCAATACCTTGTTTGCCGTGAAGCGACTGATTGGCCGTCGTTTCGATGACGAGGTCGTGCAAAAAGACATCGAGATGGTGCCTTACGATATCGTCAAGGCTGACAACGGTGACGCGTGGGTTGCGGCGAACGGCAAAAAGATGGCGCCGCCGGAGGTCTCCGCGCGTGTGCTGATGAAGATGAAGAAAACCGCCGAAGATTATCTTGGCGAGGAAATCAAGGAAGCGGTTATCACGGTGCCTGCGTATTTCAACGATTCGCAGCGTCAGGCAACCAAAGACGCGGGCCGGATCGCCGGCCTGGAAGTCAAGCGGATCATCAATGAGCCGACCGCCGCAGCGCTGGCCTATGGGCTAGACAAGCAGCGTGGCGACCGCAAGATTGCGGTCTATGATCTGGGTGGCGGGACTTTCGATATCTCGATAATCGAGATCGCGGAGGTCGATGGCGAGCACCAGTTCGAGGTGCTCGCAACCAACGGTGATACGTTTCTCGGTGGCGAGGACTTTGACAAACGAATCATCGATTACCTTGCGGCCGAGTTCAACAAGGAAAGCGGGATCGATATTCGCAAGGATCCGCTGGCGATGCAGCGGCTTAAAGAGGCCGCGGAAAAGGCCAAGATCGAGTTGTCCTCATCGCAGCAGACCGAAGTCAATCTGCCGTATATCACTGCAGATGCCAGCGGTCCCAAGCACTTGAGCATCAAGCTCACGCGGGCCAAGCTCGAGTCGCTCGTCGAGGATCTGATTTCGCGCACGATCGACCCGTGCAAGGTTGCGCTCAACGACGCCTCGCTCAAGGTCAGCGACATCGATGATGTCATCCTGGTCGGCGGGCAGACCCGTATGCCTAAGGTCCAGGAAGCAGTGAAGGATTTCTTTGGCCAGGAGCCGCGCAAGGACGTCAACCCGGACGAGGCGGTCGCGGTAGGTGCCGCAATCCAGGCCGGCGTGCTGGCAGGCCATGTCAAGGACGTACTTCTTCTCGATGTGACGCCGTTGTCGCTGGGTATCGAGACCCTCGGCGGTGTGATGACCAAGCTGATCGACAAGAACACGACGATTCCGACCAAGGCCAACCAGGTGTTCTCCACAGCGGACGATAACCAGACCGCCGTGACGATCCATGTGCTTCAGGGCGAGCGCGATCGGGCGCTGGACAACAAGTCACTGGGTCGGTTCGATTTGACCGATATTCCGCCGGCACCACGTGGCATGCCGCAGGTCGAGGTGACGTTCGACATCGATGCCAACGGTATCCTGAATGTGTCGGCCAAGGACAAGGCGACCGGCAAGGAACAGAAGATCGTGATCAAGGCTTCCAGCGGTCTGTCGGACGATGAAATCGACCGAATGGTTCAGGACGCCGAGGTGCACCAGGAGGAGGATCGCAAGTTTCGCGAAACCGTCGAAGCTCGTAACCAGGCGGATGCGCTTGTCCACGCCAGCGAAAAGTCGCTGGCCGATCTGGGGGAGAAGGTTCGGGACGAAGAGCGCAAGAGCATCGAGACCGCGATTGAGTCATTGAAAGAGGCCCTAAAGGCCGAAGACAAGGACGAAATCGAAGCCAGGTCCAAGGCATTGGCGGAAGCCTCGGCCGGTCTTGCCCAGCGGATCTACGAGGAGCAGGCGCAACAGGCCGGTTCGGAAGAGGCCGCGGCGGGTGCGCAGGGTCCGGCGGGTGGCGACGACGTCGTCGATGCCGAGTTCGAGGAAGTGAAGGAAGACAAGGCCAAGGATGCGTGATTTTTTGGCGCGAGTCTGACTAAAGCGGCTGCCGGGCAAAAGTCCGGTAGCCGTTTACGTATTCAAGTTCAAAGGTTTAGGATCATTCGGTATGGCCAAACGCGACTACTATGAAGTACTCGGGGTAGCTCGCGATGCTTCTGATGCAGAACTGAAAAAGGCCTACCGGCGCCTTGCCATGAAGCATCACCCGGATCGCAATCCCGACAACAACGACTCCGAGGAGCACTTCAAAGAGGCGAAGGAAGCTTACGAGGTCCTCAGTGACCGGCAGAAGCGCGCTGCCTACGATCAGTTCGGTCATGCCGGAGTCGATTCAAGTGCGGGCGGCGCCGGCGGTTTTGGCGCAGGGGATGTTTTCGGCGATATCTTCGGCGATGTATTTGGCGACATCTTCGGTGGCGGCCGGCGTGGACGTGGCGGCGCCTACCGTGGATCGGATCTCCGTTACTCGCTCGAGTTGACGCTGGAGCAGGCGGTTTTCGGCGACAACGTCTCGATTGATATTCCGACGCTGAAGAGCTGTGACACCTGCGGCGGTAATGGCGCCGCGCCGGGCTCGGCGCCGGTTACCTGCGAGACCTGCCAGGGACGCGGCCAGGTCAGAATGCAGCAGGGTTTCTTTTCGATCCAGCAGACCTGCCCGGCGTGCCGCGGCGGCGGCAAGACAGTCGAGAACCCGTGCACGGACTGTCACGGTCAGGGGCGCCAGCGCACCGTCAAGACGCTGGCGGTCAAGGTGCCGGCAGGGGTCGACAGCGGCGACAGGATAAGACTCACGGGAGAGGGCGAGGCGGGCCAGAGCGGTGGGCCCAACGGAGACCTCTTTGTCGAGATCGCGGTTGAGCCGCATCCGATTTTCGAGCGCGCCGGGCGGGATCTTTCATGCGAGATTCCGGTGAGCTTTACGACTGCTGCGCTCGGCGGTGAAGTCGATGTGCCCACGCTGAATGGCGAGGTCTCGGTGAAAATTCCCGCGGAGAGTCAGTCGGGGCGGATTTTCCGGTTGCGCGGAAAGGGGGTCAAACCCGTGCGCGGCGGCGGTACCGGCGACCTTTTCTGCCGCATGGTGGTCGAAACACCGGTCAATCTGACCAACGCGCAAAAGGAAATGCTGCGCGAGTTCGAGACGTCATTGCGTGGCAGCAAAGTGAGTCACAGCCCGAAGGAACACGGTTGGCTGGACGGGGTCAAACGGTTCTTCGAGAATATTAGTTCCTGATCGTTGACCCGTGGGAGGGCATCCGTGCTAAAAGTCGCCGTCCTCGGCATTACTGGCCGAATGGGTCGCGCAGTTGCCCGCGCTCTCGAAGGATCGGGTCAGTGCCTGCTCAGTGGCGCGCTGGCGTCGCCGTCCAATCCGGCCGTGGGCTCAACGGTCGCGGATCTCCTTACTTATACCAGCCATGCCGCGTTGATCAGCAGCTCATTCGATGCAGCGCTCGCGGGCGCTGACGTGGCGATCGATTTCACGCTGCCGGATGCGACTGGCGCAGTCGTGGCTGCCTGTTCGGAGCGCTCGGTTCCGGTTGTCGTCTGCACGACCGGTCTCGGCGATGACGCGCTGTTTGCGATCGATGCGGCTTGCAAGCGCATACCGATATTGGTTGCCGCGAACACGAGCATCGGTATCGCGGTGCTGACGCGACTGGCTGCAATAGCGGCGGAGAGCCTTGGCGAGCGCTTCGATGTGGAAATTGTGGAAGCGCACCATGCCGGCAAACGCGACATTCCGTCGGGCACCGCGGTGCAGTTGGGCCGCGCGATTGCCACGGCCCGGGGAGGCGAGGCGCCCATGGCGCCCTGTGTGCGCCCTGCGGGCAGCGCCGGGTTGCGCAAAAAGGGTGAGATTGGGTTTGCCTCGGTCCGTGGCGGTGACATCGCTGGTGAACACACCGTGATCTTCGCCGGGAGCGGCGAGCGGGTCGAGCTCACCCACCGGGTCAGCGACCGCTCGATCTTTGCCGGCGGGGCGATTCACGCGGCTCGCTGGCTGGCCACCCGCAGCGCCGGCCGCTACACGATGAGCGACGCCCTCGGCCTGTAACCGTACATGGACAGCCGAAGCCGCGCTCCGATACAATTCTCGGCGTGCCGGGTCGGCCAGGGTCCGACTCGGTGGAAACGCAGGTGGCACGGCGCCAGGGCTCTCCCCACGAAGGTTTTGATAGCGAGCATACCGGGTCCGGCTTGATGCCGTCCGGCGATATCACTCGGCCTCCTGATTCCCGCGCACCGGGCGGGATGAGCGGGTCTTTGTACGGGAGCAGGTGTTGCCGCAACTGAAGGAGTTCGGATCATGACGACGCCAGCCGTTCTGGCCCTTGCGGACGGTACCGTGTTCGACGGGGTATCGATCGGCATTGACGGTATCTCCGACGGCGAGGTGGTGTTCAACACCGCGATGACGGGTTACCAGGAAATACTGACTGATCCCTCCTATTGCCGCCAGATCGTAACGCTTACCTATCCGCACATTGGCAATACCGGTACCAACAGCGAGGACATGGAATCCGCCCGGGTCCATGCCGCGGGTCTTGTGATCCGCGATTTACCCATCGCCTATAGCAACTGGCGTGCCGAGTACTCTCTTGCGACGTTTTTGCGCAGCAGCGGTGTCGTCGCAATCGCTGATCTCGATACCCGCCAACTGACCCGGATTTTGCGCGAGAAGGGTGCGCAGAGCGGTTGTATCCACGCTGGCACCAGCGATCCAGGAAAGGCTTTGGCGCGGGCCCGGGAATTCCCCGGTCTCAAAGGCATGGACCTCGCCAAGGTCGTCAGCACACGCGAGCCGTATCAGTGGAACGACGGCACGTTGTGGCCGCGAGTCGAGCGTACTCCCGGCAAGACCCAGCGGCTCCACGTCGTCGCGATGGACTTCGGCATCAAGCGTAATATCCTGCGTATCCTGTCCGACTATGGTTGCCGTATGACGGTGGTCCCGGCAACCACAACCGCCGAGGACATCCTGCGCCTGGCGCCGGACGGGGTTTTTCTGTCAAACGGTCCCGGTGATCCTGAGCCCTGCGACTATGCGATCACCACCATCTCCCGTTTACTCGTGGAACGCATACCAGTCTTCGGTATCTGTCTGGGTCACCAGCTCCTGGCGCTTGCAAGCGGCGCCCGCACCGTCAAGATGAAATTCGGTCATCACGGTGCCAACCACCCGGTCCAGGAACTCGCCGGCGGGCGAGTGATGATTACCAGCCAGAATCATGGGTTTGCGGTTGACGAGGCGAGTCTGCCGGACAATCTCGCCGCCACGCACCGCTCGCTTTTCGACGGCTCATTGCAGGGGATAGAGCGCACCGATTGCATGGCGTTCGGATTTCAGGGCCATCCCGAGGCGAGTCCCGGACCACACGACCTGAAGGGTTTGTTCGAACGCTTTTTGAAACAAATGCTAAAAGCAAGGGCCGGGTTCTCGTCATCGAGCGAGCAACGTAGTAGTACTGGATAGTCAAAGCTATTCAACAGCGTACGGTAGAAATATAAAGTGAATTATTCGGACTCGACCGCCGCTGGCGGAGCTTCTCATGCCTAAACGACAGGATTTGCAGAGCATTCTCATCATCGGTGCCGGACCGATCGTAATCGGCCAGGCG
>Ga0316191_10001456_pt1 | contig 16683 bp, 17 predicted proteins | sample Eddworburr2cm_MG_FD_204928 | JGI IMG/M metagenome (GOLD analysis project Ga0316191, IMG submission 204928) | Coastal sediment microbial communities from Maine, United States - Eddy worm burrow 2 cm | ecosystem: Environmental > Aquatic > Marine > Coastal > Sediment | place: USA: Maine...
CTGGCGACTGGCGACTGGCGACTCGTCAACCGGCGACTCGTTCTCGCCAACCCACATCGCAACGACTGCATCCGTGGTCGATCCTGAGGCTTTGGCGCGAGCCGCGGCCGAGCGCTCGAAGAGCGAGGCTGGCGCTCCGTAGATTGCTTCGAGTTGTTGGAGGTTCTCTTCCATCGCTACCTCAGTGAGAGCAGGTACTCGGAGAGGGCATCGAGATCGCCCTGGGTCAGATATCGGTATGACGGCATGATCGACCACGCGCGCTCGGCGCGGGGATCGTCGAGGTAGTCCCCGAGACCGGCCGGGTTCTCGGTCCGGCTGCCGAAATGCATGAGGTCGGGGCCAAGTCGTTGCGTCCCGATCAGCGCCGGGGCTTCGTTCACGTAGTCACCGGCAACGCTCACCGCCCCAAGTCCGACGTCCGGGACATTGGGACGCACCGACTGGGTATGACAGGCGACACAACCCTCGCGAACGTACACCGCTCGGCCGTTGGCGACTGCCGACCTATCCGGATAGGAGCGAACGGTCTCGGCAAGGATCGTCTCCGACGTGACCGTCGAGTCGAGGGCCGGCACGAGCACCATCACCACTGCCACCACGGCGAAGGCGCCGACGATGCCACCGCGTAGCGCCGGGCACGAGATCGTTGCTCCCGTGCCGGTCAGTTGGAGATCGAACGCTTCGTCTTCGACCTCCGGCGTCGCGGTCATGATGCGCCAGGATGCCGTGGCGACCACGGCGGCGAAGAACAGTTGGGCGGCTCCGAAGATGACGATCCCTGCTGCACGGAACGCGAAGAACGGTTCCAACATCCGCGCGGTCACCGACCAGCCATCGCCAAACGAGGTGGGCTCGGCAGCGTTGGCGCCGGCCGCCCAGGTGAGGCCGGTTGCTGCGGCTGCGGTCCACATCGCGCCGATTGCGACCGCGAGACCCGTGACCGAGAGGACAAGGTGCCACGCGGCCAGACCGCGACGGTTCGATCCGGCGCCGGTCGCGTACGACGTGAAGGCGAAGATCCAGAACGTGAGTGCGCCACCGAAGAGCAGCAGATCGCCTGCAGCGGTCCATTCGGTGAGACCGACAACGGAACTCGAGGTCCGCAGCGCCTGCACAAGGTTGTGGATCGGCACCAAGACGAACAGCAGCATCCCGACGGCGGCGAATGAGAACGTGATCCGGTCTTCGATCAACTTGGCCCGCCCGCGCATGAGGATCGAAAGGTCCCGGGTGATCAACGCGACGGGGACGAAGAGCGCGATCGAGAACGCAACACCGACACTCTGAAGCCATCCGGGAATCGGACCGTAGATGTAGAGGACGGGAGCCGTCGCCGCCCAGACGAACGCGAGCGACCAGAAACCGAGGGCCGAGAGAGGCGTCCCTTCGAACGAGCTCTGTCCGGTGAGTTTGGGGACGAGGTAGTAGAGGAAGCCGACGCCGGCGGCGACGAACCAGAAACCTGCGAGGCCCGCCCGGAGCAGACCGATCTGCATTGCGCCCGCGGCGCCAGGGAGGCCGGGGATGAGCGAGAACGCTATCAGGAGCGCAGCCCACCAGGAGGATCCGAGGAGATACCACTGCGCCGGCACGAGTTGGCCCACGTCCTGGGCAATGGTCCGGGTCACGGTGATTGCCGACAGAATCAGTCCGACCAGGAGGAGCAGTTCAGCGATCAGCGGCGCTGCGAAGTAGGGCTGTCCGTCACCGAGTCCGGCGCCGATTTCCACGGCGCCCGTGGCAACAGACATGATGATCAGGAGCAACGAGATCGGAGCGAGGCTTGCTCCCCTGACCGAGCGCCCGGAAATGCGCGGAAGCACGAAGTACACCGCTGCGAGGAATCCGAGGCCGAGCCATCCGTAGAGGAAGAGGTGGGTCGCGGCCGGGGCGAGTCGACCATAGGAGAGGAAGGAGACTCGGGCGCCGATGTCAGGGAAGACCAGTTGGAGGGCGGCGACCGAGCCGATAGCAACCGCCAGAACGAGGAACACGGTCGCCGACACGAGGTGCCATCGCACGATTCCTTCGACGCCCGACCGCGCGTCGCTCGGTGCTGCCTCGTCCGCGTTCACGATTCCGCTTTCCTCCGTCGCCATTGCAGGCCCGTCTCTCCCGTGGGCGGCCGAAAGCCTAGCCGGAGACGCCTCGGTTCACAGGCCGGAACCGCTGGTCAGGGTGTCTCCGGACCCTGGATTTCGGTGATCGCGCGGTCCACAATCGACCCGAGAAGTGCTTTTGCATGCGCGGCGAACTTGTTCGGCATAGAATCGCCGCCGTGTGGAGGAGGACGAAGTGACGGATCGACAGAAGCTCGCCGCCGGTCTGACGGCGATTGCGATCGGCAGCATCACCGTGATTGCCGCTTCTTTGTTCGTGCATGCAGCCGAGTCTCCGACGACCGATGTCGTCGGAAACGAACTCTGGCCGCTCGTTCCACGTGGTTGGGTTCCTGCCACCATCGGACAACTCGTCGCAGCCGGTGGGGTGTTCCTGGTTCTCGGCGGTGCCACACTTGGCTTCGTGTACGGTCGCCAGCTCACGTGGGCCCGGGCGGCCATCGGCGCCTTCCTGTTCACGGGAATGGCGCTCTTCGTATTCGCCATCATTCCAAACCAGTTCGTGGCCCTCACCCAAGGGTCACTCGAGTGGACCCCGCAGAAGACGCTCGTAACGATTCCGCCGACTCTCGTCCTCGGGAACGAGATGTCGATCTCGTATTCCACCTTCCAGCAGATGATCATCGGTGGATACCCCGTCGCGATGCTCATCCTCATCGCCGGGACGATGGTTGTATGGCAGAAGCAGTCACGGAAGGTCAAGAAGGACAAGCCGACTCCGATCTCGTCATTCGGCCGTCCGATGAGGGAGGGACCCGGATGATGGCGGCTCCGACCATGCACGACACTTCGGGCGGCCAGGGCACTCGGCCCGGCCACAGGAGAGGGAACACGTGACGGACGACAAGGGCAACGGGAAGAGCATCGGGGGCGCCGTCACGGGCGTGCTCGATCACATTCGCGAGAGTCAGGTCTGGACTTCGATCTTCCGGCCCGGCTCGCCGATGCGCGTCGACAACCAGGACACCCCGCGCAACCGATCGTACGTGGTGATGAACAACGTGCTCTATCACCTCCACCCGGTGAAGGTGAAACGCCACGGCGTTCGTCTCTCCTACACCCTGTGCCTCGGCGGCCTGAGCTTCTTCCTGTTCATCGTGCTCACGATCACCGGCATCTTCCTCATGTTCTACTACTCGCCAACTTCGCCGCAGGCCTACTTCGATCTCGAAGCGCTGAACACCGATGTTGCCTTCGGCCAGTTGGTGCGCAACATGCACCGGTGGGGGGCTCACCTCATGGTGCTGACCGTGTTCCTGCATATGGCGCGGGTGTTCTACCACGGCGCCTACAAGCCGCCACGCGAGTTCAACTGGATCGTCGGTGTGATCCTCCTGCTCCTCACGCTGCTGATGTCGTTCACCGGTTACCTGCTCCCCTGGGACCAGCTGGCACTCTGGGCCGTCACGGTTGGGACCACGATGGGGAGATATGCCCCGGTCTTCGGTGAGCAGGTGAGCTTCGCCTTGATCGGTGGCGTGCAGATCACCCCCGACACGTTGCTCCGTTGGTACGTCCTCCACGTTCTGTTCCTTCCGTTCATCATCACGCTGTTCATGGCCGTCCATTTCTGGCGCGTCCGCAAGGACGGCGGAATCTCCGGGCCGCTCTAGGGAGTCGCTGTGGCACAAATCCCCGACAACATCCTGCGCCGCTCGGCTGAAGCGAGAGCGAAGAAGGAAGGCCGCCCGGTTGACGAGATCCTCGCCGAGATGAAGGGCGACACGCCCGCGTCCGAGTCGACCCCGGAGCCAGAACCGGCACCTGCAAAACCGGCGGAGACCCCGGCGAAGCCAACCCCGACCCCCGCGGCTGCACCTGCGGCCGCTCCCACCGCCACCGCTACCGCCGTAGCGGTTGTCGAAGACAATGTCGTGGTCGACGGGGACGCTGATCTCGACGGAGCCACGTCAGAACGCCTCCTCACGGTGATCCGGGCCGGCGATGTCCAGCGCATCCGATCGGCGCCGACGGACCGGGTGAACGTGTGGCCACACCTGCTGGCGATCGAGTTCGTAGCCCTGCTGGTGGTCCTCGCGTTCCTGATTACGTTGTCGATCTTCCTCGACGCCCCGCTCCTCGAGTTCGCCAACTTCAACGAGCAGCCGAACCCGTCGAAAGCTCCGTGGTACTTCCTCGGGCTGCAGGAACTGCTCGCCTACTTCGATCCGCAGGTCGCCGGCATCATCATTCCGACGTTCGGAGCGATCGCGATCGCGATCATCCCCTACATCGACAAGAACCCGTCGGTCCGCCCGTCGCATCGCAAGTTCGCCATCATGCTGTTCACGTTCTTCATCATGGCGGCCGCCGCCCTTACGATCTTCGGATCGTTCTTCCGGGGCCCGGGCTTCAACTTCACCTTCCCGTGGGAAGACGGCATCTTCTTCGACGACCTCAAGTCGCTGCTGGAGTGAGAACCGGACCATGAGTGCAACCACCATCTTCATCATCGGGATCATCGGGATCGGGATGCTCACCGCCCTCGGGATCTTCGCGATCGCGATCCGACGCGGCCCGGCCGCGGGACCGATCACGCACGAGGAACTCTCGGGTTCAGCTCCGGCGGACCCTCCGAAAGCACCGGTCGTCATCGTCGGTTCCGATGCGACCGGCGACGACGCCGAGGCACCATCCACGGTCGCCATAATGACCGAGGAGTCAGGCGAACCGCCGGTCGATCCACTCACCGACAAGAAGGAACTCACGCCGGCCGAGTACGGCGTGACCCGTCGCAAGTTCCTAAATCGTGCCCTCTACCTCGTGTTCGGTCTGTTCCTCGCGCAGTTCGCCCTCGGTGCACTTGCCTACGTCTGGCCGAAGCTGAAGGGTGGCTTCGGGACACCGATCAACGCCGGCAACGTCAACGACCTGAAGGCGGCGCTGGACGACGGTGGAACCATCGTCCCCATCTTCGTGCCTGCCGCGCAAGCATGGGTGGTGCCGTTCGAGGTGTCGAAGCTTCCGGGATCGTCGTACGAAGGTGTGCCGTTCGTCGTCGCGGGTGGGGAGAGCGATGGCGTCGGCGTCATGGCGCTCTGGCAGCGCTGCGTGCACCTCGGCTGCCGGGTTCCCGAATGCATCCCGTCACAAGGATTCGAGTGCCCGTGCCACGGTTCCCGCTACAACATCCACGGCGAGTACAACACGGGACCTGCACCGCGCAATATGGATCGCTTCGGGCTCTCGGTAGACGGTGCCGGCGATCTCATCATCGAGACCGGTACGGTCGTGCAGACACCGCGGTCGAAGGAATTGACCGCTGAGTACCCGCAGGGACCGTTCTGCGTATGAGGGGGACGCCATGAACACCGCGCTCCCGATCTTCCTCGCTGCAGCCGAAGAAGCCGAACCGGCCGCGGCTGCCGACAGCTTCGGCATCGGAGCGATCGTCCTCGTGGTCGTCGTCGTCTCGCTGCTGGCGTGGATGGCGTACCTTATTCTCAATAGCCGCCGCTCCCGCTCCACCGTCCAGGAAACGCCGGCACCCAACCGCACGCCGTACATGTCGGACGCCGAACTCGAGAGCGTCCGAACCACCAAGGTTCTGAGGGCGGCCGTCTTTGCGGCGGCAACGTTGGCGATCCTCATCCCTGCCTACGCATTCAACGAGTCGAACCGTCAGGCCGACGCGGCCGAGACCCTCGAGGAACTCGCCATCGAAGAAGGCGAGCACTGGTACACCGTGTTCGAATGCACCGCCTGTCACGGTCCCGATGGCGGCGGTGGTGCCGCCGCGTTCACCGAGCCGAGAAGCGGCGTCGATACCTCTTGGCAGGTTCCATCGCTGAACGACGTGCTGTACCGATTCGATCGTGAGGAAGTCACCGACCTCATCGTGTATGGCCGGCCTGGGACCCCGATGCCGGGCAGCGGCCTCGAAGGCGGCGGCGCCATGACGATCCAGGAGGTCGATCAGGTGATCGACTTCCTCGAATCGATCCAGTTGCCGCAGGTTGAGGTGGTTGCGAAGACCGACCCAACCGTGTCGAGCGCGGTGAATCGGGTCGCCGGCGGAGATGAAGCAACCCAGGGACGGATCGATCTCCAGCAGGCGGAGATCGACGACGTGCTACTCGCTCCGGAGCAACTGGCGGTCGCTGGAGACCTCGGCAACGAGATCCGGGCTCTGCTCGGGGGCGCAGGTTCCTGCACGGAAGCCTCGGCCGCTGCACTATTGACAACGTGCGAGAGCCCGGCACCCGATGCCGATCGCGACGGCCTGTCGGACTCGGCCGAGCCGCGACTCACGGAGATTGCATCAATCGCCCTTGAGACGTTGACGGAACTGCGCGGCATGGTCCAGGTGGAGCAGTCGGTGTATGAGATTGCCTTCGATCCGACGACCGCATTCACCAACACCGGAGAGGACGGTCAGGCCGTGCCCGACCTTGACGAAGCGATGACCATGCTCGGCGCCATCGAATCGGACCTCCTCCTCATTGGCGTGACGGCCGAGCGGCAGGACCAATTCCTCGCCGACCTGGACTCCGGCATGGCCTACCTCCAGACGTCGGCCGAAGCTCAACCGTGGCTTGTCGACGTAGACGAAGCTGCCGCGGCCATGAGCGATCTCTCCGGTCGCGCAGTCGGTGCCGACGAGGCCGAACGGGCCGTCGGACTCTTCAATGGCTACTGCGCTCGCTGCCACACCGGCGGCTACAGCGCGGGCGCAACCTTCGAAGTGGGCGCTGGGAGCGGCGCGTGGGGACCGGCTATCACCGATGGTCGCTCGGTCACGCAGTTCCCGGATATCGGAGACCAGGTCGACTTCATCATCGAGGGCAGCGACGCGTCCGTGCCCTATGGTGTGAACGGCCTCGGCAGCGGTCGGATGCCAGGATTCGGAGCGTCCCTCAGCCGAGCCGACATCGAACTCATCGCCCTCTACGAGAGGACGATGTGATGACGAATTCACGCGCCGCCGTCCGCCGGTTCGTTCGGTCTGAGAACGGCCTCGGAACGCTCGAGATCCTCGGCCTCATCGCCATGATCGCCCTGCTCCTGGCGATGATCCCGTTCGTGCGGGAGGGTGTTCAGGACGTTGTTGGCGCCATCTTCAATCGACGCGACCCAGACACCGGAGAGATCACCGACTTCTCGCAGATGATGCTCGGCGTGTTCTTCACCATCGGAGCGGTCGCGGTCTTCATCGGAGCGGGTTGGCTGATCCTCGCGACCAACCTCGGGAAGCACCTCGCCTTCCTGGTCACCGCGAGCGCAGTGTTCGGATGGCTCACACTCAGCGGAATCCTCTTCGTGGTGTACGCGCCGCGGGGAATCCGCCCTGCCAACCTTGAGGGACTGAACGCACTCCAGATCCGGGTTCCGGCCATCGCGCTTGCATTGGCGGCATTCATCCTATTCGTGATGTTCGTCATGGCCCTCGACCGATACGAGCGCGACACCCCCTCCAGCTAGCCGATGGCTGCTCAATTCGCTGGAGCGTCCTGGGCGTGGAAGTGTTCCGCCGGCCCGAACGCACTCCGCTCGCCCTGCTTCTGCCAGCGATTCGGTCGCTCCTGGAGACCCAGCCGGGAGCAACGGTCACCGACTCGGGTATCGGCACATGGATCCCGTTCGACGAGGTCGACGACCGCCTCCCCGCGTTGCTGACGTCGACGCGCACGCTGGCGGGACAGGCTGACTCGTAGCGCCTACTCGGCTGCTTCGGCTGTTCGTTCTTGCAGGTGATAGGCGAGGATCTGAAGTTCGCTCGAGAGATCGACGACACGCACCTCTGCCAGATCGACGTTGATGACGGTCGGGGCAAAGTTCAGGATCGAGCGGATGCCGGCTGCGGTGAGGCGTTCCGCAACCGGCTGTGCCTGATCGTGCGGCGTTGCGATGATCCCGATCTCGATGTCGCGCTGATCGACCAGGACTTCGAGATCAGACATCGGCTCAACCTTGGTTCCGCTGATCGTGCTGCCGATTCGGCGTGCATCGACGTCGAGAATCGCAGCGATCGAGAAGCCCCACTCGCCGAAGCCCCGGTAATTCGCGAGCGCACGCCCGAGGTTCCCGGCCCCGACGATGACGACCGGAAAGTCATGGGTGAGCCCCAACGCACCGCGGATCTCCTCCCGGAGCGCATCCACGTCGTATCCGACGCCCCGCGTTCCGTGTGCGCCGAGAAACGAGAGGTCCTTGCGCACCTGGGCGGCGTTGACGCCGGCCGTCCTCGCGAGATCCTCCGACGAGCAGGTACCCGTGCCGGCCCGCATCGCCAAGCAGCGGAGGTACACCGGCAGGCGGGCGACGGTCGCGTCTGGGATGTGCTTCTCCATCGATCGCAGACTACCGGCTCCTGCGGGAGCTATCCCAGCCGAGGACGGCTTCCCGGCATGCCGCGGCGATCCGTAGCAGTATCGTCAACGCATGCGCCCGTTCACCGCAATCGTTGTCATCGGCCTGCTCGTCCTCATCGTCGGAGCGTTCGTGGTGAAGCTGATCGCGACGGGGCTAACGCCCTGAGGCTCAGGACTCGTCGTCACCGGCCGGCGTGATCGATAGCCGGGTCGGGTCCGATCCACGGAAGGCGACGGCGGTGCGCACGGTCAATGGATACTGCTCGTCCGCCCGGCCGCTCCGGACGGCAATCGCAATCTGACCATACGAATCGACGTGGAGGAGCCCTTCGCCGGCAGCGACGTCGCCGTATGTGGTACACCACAACAGTGACCGGTCCACGCCGGCGATCGTCATGGTCACCTGGTCTCCCGGCTCCAGACCGAGCGACCTCAGATCTGCGGGGCTTGCGTTGGTCTGCGCATTGCCGAAGTGGTCGACCCACAGCACCTCGCCCAGCATCCCACCGGCCCCGTCGGGTTCGACGAGCGGAATCATCATCGGAGAGACGGTTGCCGGATCGACGACAGGACCGAGATCCTCGATCTCAGCGTCGCCGGCAGCGAGCACGGCCGCGGCCGGTCCGAACACGTCGCGCCCGTGGAACGTTTCGCCTTCCGCAGGCAGACGGAACCGCGGATCCTCGATCGACACAATCAGATCGGCGCCGCCCACGATGGCGACGGCCGGGGCGAGCAATCCGTTGTCCGGACCAACGAAGAAACCCCACGGTGTGCGAGCGGCGATCGCTCGTCGATTCGTGCCAACGCCCGGGTCCACGACGGCGAGCGCGACGCCCTCCGGCAGATACTGAATCGACCGCATGAGCGCCAACGCCGCACCGTGTACATCACCGGCGGCAAAGTCATGACCGACGTCGATCACCTGTGCACCGGGAGCGATCCGAGCGATCACACCATGAACGACGCCGACAAATTCGTCAGTACGCCCGAAATCGGAGAGAAAGGAGATAGGAAGCGTCATGCCCGGAGCGTAGTGACGGAGCGCGGAGTTCAGGAGCTGAGGGATTCCTCCCCTTCAGGGGGAGGTGGCCCGAGCGCAGCGAGGCACGGAGGGGGTCTCTCGGCCTCCGCGACCTCGAGTGCCGTTCCCGCTTGGCGCCTTGCGGTTCTCCCTGCCATCTCCAGGCTCGCGAGAGACCCTTTCGTCAGCGCCCTGGGGGCCGCTGCCACCTTCCCCGGTCGTCACGCCTAGGGGGAAGGAATAGGACGCGGCCACCACCCTGCACGCGTCACGGCTCCCGGCAACTCCCGCCCGAGTTGGTCCGCGAGCCACCGCGCGGTATCGATCGCCTGGGCCGGATCGATGCCGGTCTCGACGCCCATCCGGTCGAACAGGTAGAGGAGGTCTTCGGTCGCAACGTTCCCGGCGGCGTCTGGAGCGAACGGGCACCCACCCGCACCGCCGACCGACGCGTCGAAGGTGCCGATGCCGGCAGCGTGCGCGGCAACGACGTTGGCAACGGCGGTGTTGCGCGTGTCGTGGAAGTGGCAGCGCAACGGGACGGCAGTGGCTTCGCTGAGGGCACTGATCAACTCGACGACCTGAGCGGGGACCGCCACGCCGATGGTGTCTCCGAGCGCGATCTCGTCTGCGCCGGCGTTCGCTGCCAACTCGGCGAACCGCACCACATCGGCCACCGGCACCTCGCCTTCGAAGGGACATCCAAACGCGACCGCGATCGTCACCGTCGTTCTCCGGTCCCCTGCGTCCGGGATCATCGACGCGATCTCACTCATCGTGACGTCCGGTGAGGTACCAGCATTCACTTCGTTGAAGCTCTTCGACGCTCCGACGACGAAGTTGACCTCATCAATCGAGGTCAGGACCGCCCGATCGAGGCCTCGGCGGTTGAGAACGAGACCGATGTACGAGACGCCGGCTGGACTCGGCCCGAGTGCGGAGACCACCGATTCGGCATCGGCCATCTGGGGTACCCGCGTCGGGTGGACGAATGAGGCGACCTCGATCCGGCGCGACCCGGCGCTGGCCACACGCTCGATGAGGTCGACCTTGACGGCGCTCTCCAGCAGCGCGTCTTCGTTCTGCAATCCGTCCCGGGCACCGACCTCGACGAGGTCTACCCAACTCGCTGCACCGGCGCCAGGGAAGGTTGGTGCTGCGTTCGTCATCGGCCTTTCCCATCGCGACAGAGGATTCCACTCGGAGTATGGCCCAGATCCCACCGCCGTGGTGCAATGGCGGCCACGCCCGTACGATGCCACCCGATGCCCGATCACCGATCACTCATTGTCGTACCCCGTGGAGGCCGCGGCCGATGACCATGCTGATCCCGGATGCGCGGCGCGGTCTGCTCGGCGGTCTGATCGACGATGCGACGCTGCTCTGCGAGTCGGCTCCAGGGGTCGAACGCGCTGTCGAGGCGTACCGGTCGCTGCGGACCGGCGGGCTCGGTTGGATGGCCGGCCGCCTGGTCGTTCCCGCGTCGCTGCTCGAAGACCTTGCCGGGGTGCTGGTTCGAACCATGAAGGCCGGCGATGCTCCGATACCGGTCGTGGCCGTCTTCGACGGGAGCATCGCTTCGGATGCGTCGAGGGCATCGACGTTCCACGCAACGATGGACCCGGCAGCCCGGATCGAGATCGTGCGCCTGGCTCCCGGAGACGGCGACACCGCTCCTGCCGTCGTGCAGGCGGCACGTGCGACCCGCGGGATCCACCACGGCGTGGTACCGATGATCCCCGTGTCGCCGGCAGCAGACGCCGCCCCAATCATTGCCGCCGCCGGCGCGGCGAAAGCCGCGGCCCTGCACTCTGTGGGTGCGGTCCTGGGACTCCCCCCCGAATCCACCGACGCCGCCCATCTCGCCTCCTCGATCCGCGCGTGCGTAGCCGCCCCAGTTCCGTTCACGATCCAGGCGGAGCGGTTCGCCGGATCCACCCTGATCGATCCGTCGACCGGATGCATCACCGTCGGAGTGATGAACCTGCTGGCGGCGGTGCTCGACACCGGCGCCACACCTGCCGAAACAGTCTCAATCCTGTCCGATGACGATCCCGGCGTTCATACGATCAGTTTCGCCGGCATCGCGAGGCGCGGGGAGTCCCTCCGCGCCGGTCGGTCGATCGGCACCGATCGGAATCCCCTCCTGTCCCTCTCGGCACTCGAACCGGCCGCCACCATTGAGGCCATGGGCAGCCTCGACCTCTCGGCGTAGGCCGCGTCGGACCGGGCGGTCCTCGGCCGTGTCGCACACACGACTAGCCTGTCCGTCGATGCCCACGCTTCGATTGTTCGCACGCTTCAGAGAGATCGCCGGCACCGACGAGATTGCCGTCGACGAAGGAACGGTTGGGGAGATACTCGACCGTGCCTCCGCGTCCTACGGACCCGCGTTCGCCAACGGACTCAAGACCGCCGGCGTCTGGGTGAACGGTGACCCCGTCGATCGCGACGCCGCCGTCGGCGCCAATGATGAGATGGCGATCATCCCACCGGTCTCTGGCGGAACGTACGCCGCTCCAAGCCCCCAGCGGGCTGTAGCGGCCGATCCCGCCGAGAGCATTCTCGCCGTGATCGTCCTCGCGGCACTGCTTGTCTCGGCATGGGTCCCGCTCGAGTGGTTCGTCGTGATCACCGTCGGCGCCGCCCTCGCGTGGCTCTGGGACCTCGCCGATACTGACGCGACACGCGCCGGCTCGATCAACCTCTACGCGACCCTGTTCGCCCCGCCGATCGCGGCAGCGGCGACCTACGCGTGGGGATACGAGGGATTTGCCGGTGGTTTCGCCGCCGCCATTGCCATCGCGATCTTCTGGCCGATCTTCGAATCCCGGTGGAGAGGCGTCGAGTCGATTGCCATGACGGCGTCGGTGTCGATGATCGCTGCCGCCGGGGCGGGCGCACTCGTCATGCTCCGCATGATGTCGACCTCGATCGCCCTCTCCTATCTGCTGATCGTCGCCCTCGCCATCATCGCCGCACTCGTGACCTCGATCTACGGCGGCCAGACGATTGACCCCAACGTTGGCACGCTCGTCGGAGCCCTCATCGCAGGATTGCTCGCAGGATTGCTCACCGACGACATCGATATCGCAGCCGGCCTCGTGGCTGCAGTCGCTGTCGCTTCCGGACTGATCGCCGGTCGCGTTCTGGGATCGATGATCCGCACCGGGACGATCGTGCACACTATTCGTCTGCCTGGACAGCTCAGCCCCCTTGACGGATTGTGGCTTGCCGCTCCCCTCTTCTGGCTCGCCCTCATCGCTCTCGGCTGATCAAGGGACTGTCCGTTCCCGGAACCGCGCACTAGCCTGGCATCTCTATGTCAATGCATCGCGGCTATCGCGGCTTGATTCTCCTCCTCATCGTCGCCTTGTTGGCGGTCGTCCCGATCGGCGCGTCCGCGCAGACCGAACGTGACGTCGACCGCGCCGAGGATCAGGTCGAACGGGCCGAGAGCGCCACGTCGGCCGCCTACACGAAGTGGAAAGCAGCACAGGACGAACTCGAAGAGGCGCTGCTCGAACTCGACAGGGTGACCAGCCAGCTCGACAACCTGATCTACACCATCGGCCTCCTCGAGAGCAAGATCTCCACGTACGAGGGGGACGTCGAGGGCCTCAGGGAGACGGCGCAGGAACTCGTCCTGGAGGCCTACACGTCGGGAGGCCGCGGGCTGGTCACGGCTGCGTTCGAGGCGGGTTCGATCCAGGATCTGCTCACCTCTCAGCAGTTGATGGATCGTGCCGCGTCGCGCGACATTGCCGACCTCGACCGACTCCAGGCCGTGTCCCGCGAGATGGGTCGCCTCAAGCTCGAACTGATCGACAGCAGGGCCGAGGTCGAGGTGCTCGAGGCGAAGGCCGCCGAACTCGTCGACCGCCAGGCGGCGCTCTCCGACGAGGCGAAAGACACCTACAACAACGCTTCGGCAGCCGAGCAACGGGCCATCGACAACCTCGCAAGGGAACGGCACGAGCTCCAGGCGGCCATCGCCCTCAAGAAGGCTCGCGACGTGGCGGCAGCGAACGCGAAGTCCGGAACGGCCGCCGGTCTCCCGCCGGCCGCGACGCCCGGCTTCTACTGCCCGGTCCAGGGCGGCGCATCGTTCATCGACTCGTGGGGATTCCCGCGATCCGGCGGCCGCAGGCACAAGGGAGTCGACATGTTCAACTCCCGAAACACTCCACTCGTCGCCGTGGTCGACGGCAAGGTGAAGTTCTCGTCGAACAGCCTCGGCGGGCTCTCCACACATCTCTATGCAGGCGGCACCACCTACTACTACACCCACCTCGAGAAGCATCCGACGAACATCTCTTCAGGTCAGAACGTCAAGGCAGGGACCGTCATCGGCTACCTCGGGAATAGCGGAAACGCCCGCTACACGTCGCCGCATCTGCACTTCGAGATTCGGCCGAACAACGTCGCGATCAATCCGTACCCAACCGTGCGCCACTACTGTCCCTGACGCGAAACACATACGGGGAGCCGCACACGTGGAACGTCGCAGGAGACGCATCGACCTGATTTCCGATCCGGCGTACGTCCAGGATCTTGGATCGATCTCTATGGACGAACTGAGAAGACGCCGGATCGTTCTCGATGATCTCGACACCGAATTCTCGTTCTACCGGAGAATGCTCCACGGGCGCATGGACCTTCTCTCGTTCGAGATTCGGAGACGCTCCGGTGAGGAGACCCGTTCCCTGATCGAGGCACTCCCACAGATTCTCGCCTCCGGAATCGACGGGCCGAGCCGCAACACGATCCCCAGAGATCTCCCGTTGACGCTGCCGGATCTCGGCGGCAACGGCAACCGGTCCATCGACCGGGTGCTGGGCGATGATTTCCTCGCACACCTCCCGAGCCTCGAGGACGACGAACTCGAGGACATCCAATCCGCGCTCACCGAAGCCGAGCGCGAGATTTCGAGCAAGCGCCGCTCGGTGTACGACGTCCACGACCAGATCAGCGCGGAGATCACGCGGCGCTACCGCGAAGGTCTCGTAGACGCGACCGACCTCTTCGACGAGCAGTAGCCGCTTTGCGGTTCCTGACGGTCCGTACCGGACTCCCCGAGTCAATCCACGATGTCGCGGTGTGCGCTGTCGATTCCGCCGGCCACGAGCTCTACCGTTCCGGAGACCCCGACCGACCGCTGTTCTACCGCTCAGCCGTCAAGCCGATCCAGGCGACGGTCGCCCTGGAAGCCGGGATCGACCTTCCGCCGGAGTACATCGCTGTCGCCAGTTCGAGCCACAGCGGCTGGCCGGCGCATCTGGCGATCGTGCGGTCGATACTCGACAGCGCCGGGCTCGACGAGAGCGCACTCCGGTGCCCCGCCGTCTGGCCGCTCTCGCAGGGGGCGAGGGATCTCCAGGTTCGAAGAGGTGTCGACACCCCCAAGCGCATCTTCCACAACTGCTCTGGCAAGCACGCCGCAATGCTTGCGGCGTGTGTCGCTCAGGCGTGGCCAATCGAGACCTATCTCGAACCAACGCACCCGTTGCAGCGACGCATCGTCAAACTCATCGCGGAGGCGACGGGCATGAGTCCGGAACCGGTGGGCATCGACGGGTGTGGCGCCCCCACACTGCGCGGATCCGTCCGTGGCCTCGCACACGCCTTCGCCCACCTGAGCACCGATGATCGATTCGGACGTGCAGCCGACGCCGTCTCCCGCTTCCCTGCACTCGTCGCAGACAACGCACGAGCGGACGGCCACCTTGCCCGTTGGTGGGGAGGGCCGGTCAAGGTCGGAGCTGAGGGACAGGTCGGGATCGGTCGTCACGGTATCGGCATCGCCGCCAAGGCCAGGGCTGGTGGAAGCGACGTCGCCGTGGCCGCCGTGATCGCCGCCGCCGACGACCTGGGCCTGCTGCCGGGCGCGATGCGGTCGGGTCTTGCCGCCGAGGCGTCACCCCCGGTCCTCGGCGGTGGCGTCCCCGTCGGCCACCTCACCAGGGAGTAGCCGGTGGACGCTGACTTCGCACCTACCTGGGATTTCCCTGCCCCCGCGCTCCGACCGATGGCTCCGTTCACGGGGCCGTTCCCGCTCCCCTCCTTCCTCGGTGCCTGGGCCTCGGAGGCGGCGCCGGCGGGTGCCGAGACGCTTGTCGCCTACTCCTCTGATGGGGCGTTGCCGATCTGGGTCGACGGAGCCACGATCCGGCTCCAGGGCGAAGCGGACCTCACGGACTATCACTCGCCACTTGGGGACTCGATCGACGCCTGCATCGCTCTGACTGCTCGACGATACGCCGGGCACCGCTTCTCGTTCGACAGCCTGCCGACCGAGGCCATCGCACCGCTCGAACGATCGCTCGAACGCCAGTCGGCGATGTTCACGACCAACAGGCAGGGCCCTGCACTCGCGGTCGACCTGCCGGACGACTACGAATCATGGCTCTCCTCGCTCGCGAGGAAGCACCGTCACGAAGTGCGCCGGAAGCAGCGACGGTTCATGAACCTCATTGGGGAGGCAGACTACGAGCGCAGGGACGATCCGGAAGCGTTCGCCGCCTTCGTCGGCATGCACCGCAGAGCCGATGGCGAGAAGGGTACGTTCATGACCGAACGGGCGGAGGGGTTCTTCCAGACACTGCTCACCGGCGCTGCGGCAACCATCGACCTCTTGAGCGTCGACGGACGTCCGGCCGCGGCGGCCTTTGGCTTCGCAGCCGACGACGCCTACTACCTCTACAACTCGGCATACGAACCGGAGCTCATCGGTGCCGCTCCCGGCATCGTGCTCCTGGCATCGATGATCAAACACTCGATCGCAGACGGCCTGTCGAGATTCGACTTCCTCAAGGGCGATGAGCGCTACAAGTACCACCTCGGCGGCGTCGAGCGTCCTCTGTCGGTGATCGAAGGATCGTTTGCATGATCAGGCGCGTCGCCTACCTCGCCATGCACACTTCGCCGCTCCTGCAACCCGGGGTGGGGAGTGCCGGCGGAATGAACGTGTACGTCAACGAGCTTGCGTGCACGATGGCGGCTCGCGGTGTCGACGCGCATGTGTTCACCAGGCGGACCGACCCGAACCAACCGGGCACGGTCGAAGTCCGCAACGGCTACCGGGTTGTCCACATCGACGCGGGCCCTCCCGAACCGCTGCCGATCGAAGCGTTGGTCTCCCACGTCGCCGAGTTCGGAGAAGGTGTTGTCTCAGCGACCGGTGCTGGGAGCTTCGATGTCGTGCACTCTCACTACTGGCTCTCTG
>Ga0316191_10001458_pt1 | contig 16682 bp, 16 predicted proteins | sample Eddworburr2cm_MG_FD_204928 | JGI IMG/M metagenome (GOLD analysis project Ga0316191, IMG submission 204928) | Coastal sediment microbial communities from Maine, United States - Eddy worm burrow 2 cm | ecosystem: Environmental > Aquatic > Marine > Coastal > Sediment | place: USA: Maine...
TATGGGTCACGGCGGCGCCTATTACTGGAAAGGCAAGACTGAGGCGGCCCAGTTTTTTGCTGCCACCCCGTTCGGGATGAACGCACAGGAACGCAATGCCTGGATGTTTTATGGCGGTGGTGAAGACTTGTGGCGCGAGCTCTATGCGCCGTTCAATCTGGTGCCTGCAGCGGCTGGCAACACCGGCATCCAGATGGGCGGATGGTTCAAGAAGGAGATTCGCACGCTGGATGATCTTCAGGGGCTGAAGATGCGAATCCCGGGCCTCGGCGGCGAAGTCCTTCGTCGCGCGGGGGGTACGCCGGTGAACTTGCCCGGAGGCGAGATATTCACTGCGCTGCAGACCGGTAGCATCGATGCTACCGAATGGGTCGGGCCGTACAACGATCTGGCCTTCGGCCTCTATCAGGCGGCCAAGAACTACTACTACCCGGGCTGGCACGAGCCAGGCACGACGCTGGAGGCGATTTTCAACAAACAGTCGCTGGAGGCCTTGCCGGAGGATCTCAAGGCGATCGTGTTTATGGCCTGCCGTGCCGTCAATGCCAACATGCTGGCCGAGTACACCGCGCGTAATCAGGCTGCTCTGGAGACGCTGGTCAATGATCATGGCGTAAAACTGCGCCGTTTCCCGGATGATGTGCTCAGGCGCCTGAAGGAGCTGTCTGATGAAGTGTTGGCGGAGATCGCCACACAGGATCCGCTGGCCCGCAAGATTTACGATTCCCAGCTTGCGTTCCTGAATCAGGTACGCAAGTGGCACAACGTCTCCGAACTGGCCTATTTCCAGGCACGGGATCTAAAGGCCTGACGGTCAGGCTGGCGCTGGACCTCGACCTACTCGCTGTTGGCAGTTCGCGCTCCATCGTTCATGGATGGAGGCCACACGGCAATTCGTGAGTCACCTGGTGGCGGGGTGCTCGACGGTGTTAGTGCGCGCCCGGAGCGGAGGCGCCGACACGGAGCGTGCCGGCACCCGATGCGCCGATTCAGTAAACCTGTTGCGGCAGCCAGGTCGCCAATTGTGGCCAGAAGGCGAGGATCACGATGGCCAGCACCTGGATCGCGACAAAGGGCGCGACGCCGCGATATATGTCTCCCGTGCTGACGCTGGCCGGCGCCACTCCGCGCAGGTAGAAAAGCGCAAAGCCAAACGGCGGAGTAAGAAATGAAGTCTGCAGGTTGATCGCGATCATTACGCCCAGCCACACCGGATCCAGTCCCATACCCAGGAGTACCGGACCGACGATCGGGACCACCACGAAAGTGATCTCGATGAAGTCCAGCACAAAGCCGAGCAGAAACATCAACAGCATTACCACCAGCATCGCGCCGAATACGCCGCCTGGTATTTCCGACAGGAAGGAGCGCACAAATTCGTCGCCGTGATATCCGCGAAAGACCAGGGAGAACACCGACGCGCCGATCAGGATCAGGAACACCATGCTGCTCACCCGGGCGGTCCTGTGCACCACCTCGCGCATGCAGGCGATGTCGAGCTGTCCGCGCGCAGCCGCGAGTCCGATGGCGCCTACCGCACCTACCGCCGCCGCCTCCGTCGGCGTTGCCAGCCCGGCGATAATCGAGCCGAGCACTGCCAGGATCAGCATCAACGGCGGTAGCAGCGCTTTCAATACGCGCACACCCAATCCGGCACGCGAGTCCTCAACCGGGTGCGCCGGCATGCTCGCGGGTCTGACGATGGCAACAAACGCCAGCCATGCCAGATACAGCAATACCAGCAGAAGACCGGGGAGGAGGGCGCCGGCAAATAGTTCGCCTACCGATACTGTCTCCGGCGAGAAATTTCCCTGCTTGAGCTGAGCCTGCTGGTAGGCGGTGGACAGCACATCACCGAGCAGCACCAGGATGATAGATGGCGGGATGATCTGTCCCAGGGTGCCGGCGGCACAGATGGTGCCGGTGGCGACAGTCGGCGCGTAGCCGCGTTTTAGCATCGTGGGTAAGGACAACAAGCCCATGGTCACGACCGTGGCGCCAACGATCCCGGTGCTGGCGGCTAACAACATGCCAACCAGGGTCACCGACATGGCGAGGCCGCCGCGCATTGCGCCAAACAGGCAGGACAGCGTATCCAGAAGATCCTCGGCCAGGCGCGATCGCTCGAGCATCACGCCCATAAACACGAACAGCGGCACCGCGACCAGCGTGCCGTTGTTCATAATGCCGAACAGGCGACTAGGCAAGGCCTCGAGATAGGCCTCATCGAACACGCCGCTGATGATGCCCAGGGCTGCGAAAGACAAGGCGGTGCCGGCCAGGCTGAAAGCCACCGGAAAACCAGCCAGCAGCACGATGATCACGCAGGCGAACAGCAGTACTGAAATCCATTCCATTGCGGCGATTAGGTCCGCTTGCCCGCCGGCGGCGGCAGCCAGGTGCGCACGGCCAGCGCCATGCCCTGCAATGCCAGCAGAATTGGCGTGATCACGATCAATGTCTTTAGCAAAAACAAGCCGGGCATGCCGCCGGTCTCTCTTGAGGACTCCATGATCCGCCATGAGTCGCCGACATAGTCGAAGCTGGTGTAGAGGATCCAGCCGCAGGTGGGCAATAACAGCAGCAACACCCCCAGCGTATCCACCCAGGCACGGCCGCGGCGCGACAGCTTGCGATAGAAAATGTCGACGCGCACATGTTCGTCCAGAGCCAGGGTGTAGGCCGCGGCCAGCATAAACACCGCCGCGTGCATCCAGACCACCAGTTCCTGCATCCAGATCCAGCCGAGATCAAACAGGTAACGCATGATCACTATGAGCGCGGTCAGAATTACCATGGCCAGGCTCAGCCAGGAAACGGCGCGGCCGAGCCAGCAGACGCAATCGTCTACCCATTGCGCCGCCCGACTCAGTCCTGAGCGGGGGAGATCCTCTATACGGGGCCGACTCACAATTCCTGCATGACCTTGGCTTCGGCCGGCGATGGCCCGAGGCCGCGATCGGCATAGTGATCAAAGATGATGTCCAGCACTGCCTGTGGGTCATCGGTCATGCTGAACAGCGCCAGATCCTGTTCGCGAATGGCACCGCGGGCGAGGAGGGCGCGCTTAAACCAGTCGATCAGCCCGGACCAGAATTCTGTGCCCACCAGCACGATCGGGATCGGTCGGCTCTTCCCGGTTTGTATCAGGGTCAGGATTTCGACGAACTCGTCCAGAGTTCCGAAGCCGCCGGGCATCACGACATAGGCCGAGGCGTACTTGACGAACATCACCTTGCGCGAAAAGAAATGTCGAAAACGCAGCGAGACATCCTGGAAAAGATTTGATTTTTGTTCGCGCGGCAGATTGATGTTGAGACCGACGCTGGGCGAAGCACCTTCATGCGCACCACGGTTGCCGGCTTCCATGATGCCTGGCCCGCCACCGGTGATCACGGTAAAGCCGGCGTCAGACAGGTTGCGCGCGATACGTATGGTTAACTCGTAGTCCGGATGGTCCGAAGCTGTGCGCGCCGAACCGAAAAGACTGACACAGGGCTGCAGTCGCACCAGCAATTCAAAGCCCTGCACGAATTCAGCCATAATCTGAAAAATCCGCCAGGATTCTTTTGTGGTTTCACCCTCGTCGATCAAAGTCTGAAATCCGGCCCGGTTCTTCATCCTCAATCACCCCGCGACTCGCGATCCGAACGCGCTTTGCCTAGCCGGCGCACAAATACCGACATTTCCTTTGCTGCCTGCACATCGCCGCGATGCTCTGCGCTCGCGATACCCTGACGCCAGACCTCCAGAGCCCGCTCCGGGTCGCCGGCCGCCAATGCAGCCTTGCCAAGTTGTCGCCAGGCAGCGGAGTAGTCAGGGTCCAGGGTCACCGCCAATTCCAGGTGCTCTACCGCAGCCGCATGCTCATCTGCTTTCAGGCACTCAGCGCCCAGCGTATAGCGCAACAGTGCACTGTCCTGTCCCCGCGCAAGCATCGCTTCCAGACTACTCTTCAAGCCGGGGTTAAGCCGGCCCTTGGGCCCAGACACGTCTAGCGCCTCCAGAATTCCGGTGTGATCAGCACCAGCAGGGTGAAGATCTCCAGCCGCCCAAGGACCATCGCCAGCACGCAAACCCATTTGGCCGGGCTGTTGATGGTCGCGTAGTTTGAAGCCACTTCGCCGAGCCCGGGTCCAAGATTGTTCAGTGACGCAGCTATCGCGGAAAACGAGGTGACCTGGTCCAGACCGGTAAACATCAAAATAGTCATAAAGACGGCGAACACTGCGATATATGCGGAAAAAAATCCCCACGCGGCCTCCATAACTCTTTGCGGAACTGCGCGGTCGCCCAGCTTCACCGGGATCTCGGCGCTGGGATGTAACAAGCGGAGGAGTTCGCGGTTGCTCTGGCGCACGATCAGCAACCAGCGGATGACCTTCATACCGCCTCCGGTTGAGCCGGCGCAGCCGCCGATAAAACTGGCGAATATCAACAGTACCGGCAGGGGCCCGTGCCAGAGAGAGAAATCAGCCGTGGTGAATCCTGTTGTCGTACCGATAGATACGACCTGGAACACGCCGTCACGCAATGCATCGATCCAGCTCGGATACATGCCTTCGAAATGAAGATAGGTCACTGCGATCAACGACAGGAAGAACAGGATTTGCAGATAAGCCCGAAACTCCGGGTCGTCACCATAACCACCGAAGAGATGACGTGGATTGATTGAGCCGGCGGTCCGTCGCCAGGCTGGGCGCCAGCCACGCATGACCAGCGGCACGCCCAGGCGTATCCGGCTCCAGGCGACAAAATGCAGGGAGAAATTCACGCCGGCGATCAGCATGAAGAAGATGGCGACATACTCCACTGCCGAATGCTCGAAGTAGCCGAGGCTGGCGTCATGAGTAGAGAATCCACCGATCGCGACCGTGCTGAAACTGTGTGCGACCGCGTCGAAGGGATCCATGCCTGCCGCGTAATACGCCAGTCCACACGCAATAGTGATGAACAGATAGATCGCCCACAGCGCTTTGGCTGTTTTAGCGATCCGGGGCGTCAGCTTGGAGTCCTTGACCGGTCCCGGGGTCTCGGCGCGATACAGCTGCATACCGCCGATGCCCAGCATCGGAAGCACGGCCACGGCCAGCACGATGATGCCCATACCGCCGAGCCACTGCAGCATCTGCCGATAGAAGAGGATGGACTTTGGCAGATCGTCGAGTCCGCTGATTACGGTGGCGCCGGTGGTCGTCAGCCCGGAGATGCTCTCGAACACTGCGTCGGTGACGCTCATATCGAGCTGTTCCATCATCAAAAACGGCGCCGAGCCGGCCAGCCCCAGGCCTAACCAGAATGCTGATACGACAAGAAAGCCATCGCGGATCTTCAGGTCGATCCCGGCGGCCTTTTTGCGCACGGGCCCCCACAGCGCGGCGCCAATCAGGAAGATGGATGCGAAGGCCAGCAGGAACGGACGCGCGGCACCGTCGCCAGTAAGCAGAAAATCGACCGATAGAAGGTCGGTCGGGGCGGTGGCCGAGTAGAGGTAGGACACGCCCAACGGCATCAGCATAAAGATACTGAAAGCCATCAACAGGGCACCCAGAATCCGCTGGACCGCAATCAGTCTCATCAGACCAATACGGCTGAGGGCTGGAACAATTTCTCCAGTGCCCGGATGTGTTTCTCGTCGGTCTCTGTGAGGAATAGGATTACGTGATCGCCGGCTTCGATCGTCTGGTCATGGTGGGCCATGATGACGTTGCCTTCGCGCACCAGAGCGGCGATCGTCGTGCCGCCAGGCAGGGGGATGTCTTCAACTGCGCGACCGACGACCCGGGAAGTCTCGGGACTTCCGTGGGCAACCGTTTCCAACGCTTCGGCGGTGCCTTGGCGCAGGGAGTGCACTCGCACCACGTCGCCCCGGCGGACCTTGGTCAGCAGCGCGCCGAGAGTGATCTGCTGCGGGGACACGGCGATATCAATATTCTGCCGTTCGACGATGTCGGTGTAGGAGGGGCGGTTGACCAGCGCGATGACCTTTTTTGCCCCCATCCGCTTGGCCAGCAGGGCTGACAAAATGTTGGCTTCCTCGGCATTGGTAACCGCGCAGAATACATCGGTGGACTCGATGTTCTCCTCCGCCATCAGCTCCTCATCGGTCGCGTCCGCTGGCAGCACAATGGTTTTTGACAGACGCTCGGCGATGAATCGCGCGCGGTCACGATCGCGTTCGATCAGCTTGACCTGATTGGTGTTCTCCAGTCGTTTGGCGAGCTGGAAACCAATGTTGCCGCCACCGGCAATGATGACTTTGCGTATCGGATGTTCGAGTTTGCGCAATTCACTCATCATCACGCGAATATCCTTGCGCGCGGCGATAAAGAAGACGATGTCGTTCTCGCGGATAACGGTGTCGCCTTCCGGCTTGATATTTTCCCGGCTGCCGTCGGCGCGACGTCGATAAATGGCCGCGACCCGGGCATCCGTATGCGGGATGTGGCGGCGTAATTGCCGCAGCTCCTGCCCGACCAGCAGGCCGCCGCGATGCGCGACGACCCCGGCCAGGCGTACCTTGCCATCGGCAAAATTCAGTACCTGTAAGGCGCCGGGATAGTGAATCAGCTGCTCGATATACTCCGTCACCAGCTGTTCGGGGCTAATAATTTCGTCAACCGGAATCGCGTCAGAGGAGAACAATTTGCCGAACGAGGTGAATTCTACCGAGCGGATACGGGCGATCTTGGTCGGCGTGCGAAACAGCGTATATGCAACCTGGCAGGCCAGCATATTGGTTTCATCGCTGTCGGTAAGGGCGATGACGATATCTGCATCATCGCCACCGGCCTGAGTCAGTACCTGGGGATGGGCAGCGTGTCCCTGGACGGTACGGATGTCGAGCCTATCCTGGAGCTCTCGTAGTCGGTCAGCACTGACATCGACCACGGTGACCTCGTTGGCCTCCGAGCGCGACAGGTCGTAGGCCGCGGACGAACCCACCTGTCCAGCACCGAGTATAAGTATGTTCATGCTTCTTTTTCGGGTGCGGAAGTTCCGGTAGCCCCAGACGCGGGCCCAATATTACATGAGTTCGAGGCTGGCGTAGGCCAGTACCAGCCACTTGGTGCCTTCCTGCTCAAAGTTGACCTGCACCCGGGTGTGGTGTCCCTGGCCTTCACAGCCCAGTACCACACCTTCTCCGAAGCGATTATGTCGTACCCGCTGGCCCAGCCGAAAGCCGCCTGCAGCAGGCTCCTCGGCCGGTTGGCGGAACATGGGTCGTGCGGTTTGAATCTGCGGGCGGATCTCCTCGATGAACTCCGTCGGGATTTCGCTGATAAAGCGTGACGGCAGCGAGAAACTCTCGCTGCCGAACAGACGCCGCTGTTCGGCATAAGTCAAATAGAGCTGGCGCATCGCGCGGGTCATGCCGACGTAGCATAGCCGCCGCTCTTCTTCGAGGCCGCCGGCATCCTGCAAGGTCCGTTGATGCGGAAACAGGCCATCCTCGAGACCGCATAAAAACACCGTGGGAAACTCCAGGCCCTTGGCAGAATGCAGTGTCATCAGCTGCACGCAATCTTCCCACTCATCGGCCTGGCCTTCACCGGCTTCCAGCGCGGCATGGCTGAGGAACTCATCCAGCGGTGCCATCTCCGAGTCCGCGGCCGGTTCAAAGCTGCGCGCTGCGCTGACCAGCTCGCGCAAGTTCTCCACCCGACCTTCGCCTTTCTCGCTCTTGTCCTTGCCGTGGTGCTCGATCAGTCCCGATGCGTGAATGACGTGCTCCACTGTTTCGTGCAGTGGCAAATTCGCCGTGTCGCGTGCCATTTGTTCGATCAACTGCAGGAATGCCATCACCGCGCTGCCAGCTCGCTGATTCAGACCGTCAGTCGACACGGCGCCGGCGGCACGCCACAGCGAACAGGCGTTGGCCCGCGCATAACTGCGGACCACGTCCAGGGTCCTGGCACCGATCCCGCGGGTGGGCAGATTGACCACCCGTTCGAAAGACGGGTCGTTGTCCCGGTTGGACACCAGGCGCAGATAGGCGAGGGCGTCCTTGATCTCGGCGCGCTCGAAGAATCGCAAGCCACCATATACCCGATAAGGCATGCCGGCGTTGAGCAGCGCTTCCTCAAACACACGGGATTGCGCGTTGGAGCGGTACAGGATCGCCACCTCACTGCGCGCGCCGCCGCCTTCGACCAGCGAGTGGATGCGGTTGATCACGAAGTCCGCTTCGTCACGCTCGTTGAATGCCGAGTAGATACGTACCGGATCGCCTTCGGGTCCTTCGGTCCACAGCTCCTTGCCCATGCGCGAGTCATTGTTGGCGATCAGTGCGTTGGCCGCACTCAGGATATTCCGCGTAGAGCGGTAATTCTGCTCCAGGCGCACGATACGTGTGCCGGGAAAGTCCTTTGAATAACGATGGATGTTCTCTATACGGGCGCCGCGCCAGCCGTAAATCGATTGATCGTCGTCGCCGACCGCAAACGGATGCCCGGTGTTCCCGGCCAGCAGTCTCAGCCACGCGTACTGGATCGTATTGGTGTCCTGAAACTCATCGATCAACAGATGCTTGAAACGCAAACGATAGTGAGCGAGCAGATCGTCATTGTGCAGCCAAAGCTCATGCGCGCGTAACAGCAGCTCGGCGAAGTCGACCAGACCTGCGCGCTTGCAGGCCTCTTCGTAAGCGGCATAGATTCGCACCAGCTGCTGGCCCTGCTCGTCGCGCCGTGGTTGCACATGGGCCGGCCGCAGACCCTCGTCCTTGCGCGCGTTGATATACCACTGCACTTCCTTGGGCACCCACTGGGTATCGTCCAGATCCAGACCGCGGATGACCCGCTTGATCAGGCGTTGCTGGTCCTCGGAATCGATGATGCTGAAGGTCTGAGGCAAACCGGCCTCGCGCCAGTGATAGCGCAACAGGCGATGGGCCAGCCCATGGAAAGTGCCGACCCAGAGTTGTTCCGCCGGCATCTCCAGCAGTGCCTCGATCCGCTGGCGCATCTCGCTGGCGGCCTTGTTGGTGAACGTGACTGCGAGCACGCTGCGTGGCGACAAGCCTTCCACCTGCACCAGCCAGGCAATACGATGCGCCAGCACCCGGGTCTTGCCGCTGCCCGCACCGGCCAGCACCAGCAACGACGCGTCGTCGGCAGTCACTGCTTCGCGTTGAGCGTCGTTCAGGGGGTCGAGGATACGGGTGACGTCCATCGGCTCTATTGTAACGTTGGGATTGCAGGCGCGGGGCCGGGCACGGACCCACACAGGCAGGGCGTGGAGATCAGGATCCGGATTTCAGGGCCTGGCGCAGACGTAGTCGCCCCATACCGTGCCCTCAAAACGCAATCGTATCGGTTGGCACTCGGACAGATCCGCCAGGGGCAGTTCGCTGGACGGGCAGGCGGCCAGCAGGTCAGGATCCTGGCTCAGGCTGACGAAACCTATCGGCGGCGCTTCGATAGAGGGTTCATCTACCGCGTTTTCGGCCCAGGTCTCCAGCAGTTCGTCACGCAGTTGCCGGGCGCGCGCGCAGGCGGCGCCGTATTCGATAGGCAAGACGCCAGGGGCGGTGCCCAGGTCAGGGTCCTGGGCCAGCGTGGATCCCCGGGGTTGACCCATGTAGACCTCGCTTAAGAGTGTCCATGCCATGCGCTCGGTACGCAGGTCCATTTCCGACTCGTCGATAAAGCGCTTCATTCCGGCCACGGTTTCATCCGACCAGTCATAACCCGCGCCTGGCAATTCCAGACCCTGGCCGATGATTGCGAGCTGGTGCTGCATCATGTCCATCGCTTCGACTGATCCCTCGAGCACCAGCAGGCGGATGCGGTCGTACGCCTCCAAAGGGCGGTCGAGCATCAGTTTTTGCGTGACCGCAAATTCGGCAAGTGCATCGCCGGCTTCCGCCAGTGACCGCAATTCGGCTTCATCCATCGCTACATAGACCTGCCATCGATCGGGTTCGAGCAGGACCACAAGGCCCCGCTCCCGTGCCCATTGATCCCAATCCCGATCGATGCCGAGCTGATCCAGAAGATCCTGGTAGTGGGTCAGGCCATTGATGTCGAATTCCGGAACCGAGGTGTCTTCGTACCGGGATTCGTCGAAAGCTGAGGCAGGGCCCGAAACGCTCCGATCGGGGTGACCATCGCCAGCGGCATTCTCGACTGCGGCGGGCGAGGCGGTATCCCTGATCGGCGCCTCCGCCGGCGCCTCCAGCCGGGTGTAGGCGAATATGGCGGCCCCAGCCAGCGCCGCGGCGCTTATCCACAGGGTCTTGCTCTTCACAGCGGCAGGTAATGATCCACGAGCAGCGCGGCAAACACTCCCATCAGATAAGTGATTGAATATGCGAAGGTCTTCATCGGCAATTCTGGCCGGTCGCTAATCCTCATTGCGATGGCGTAATAGAGAAACACGCCGCCGAAGATCAGTGCGCCGGCAAGGTAGACCAGACCGCTCATCCCGGTCAGATACGGCAACAGCGAGACGATGATCAGCAACACTGTGTAATACAGGATCTGCAGACGGGTGAATTCTACGCCATGAGTCACCGGCATCATCGGGATCGAGACCTTTGCATAGTCGTCTTTGCGCGCGATGGCCAGGGCCCAGAAATGCGGCGGCGTCCAGGTAAAGATGATCAGGAACAGCAGTAACGCGTGAGCGTGCACGTCGCCGGTAATGGCGGTCCAGCCGAGCACCGGTGGTGCAGCGCCGGCGGCGCCGCCGATCACGATGTTTTGTGGCGTGGCGCGTTTCAGCCAGACGGTGTAGACCACGGCATAGCCGATCAGGGATAAGAAGGTCAGCACCGCGGTCAGCACATTGACGAAGCTGGCAAGAACAATCATCGACACCAGCCCCAGTGCAAACGCGAATATCAGCGCTTCGGCTTCGGTCAGCTGGCCAGTTGGCAGGGGACGTCGACGGGTGCGTTTCATCACCGCGTCGATGCGTGCATCAAGCACATGGTTGATGGCCGCGGCTGAAGCAGCGGCCATCGCGATACCAATCGAGCCCAGCAACAGCTTGTCCAGAGGCGGCATCCCCGGCACCGCGAGGAACATGCCGACGATGGCGGTGAACACGATCAGCGAGACCACCTTGAGCTTGCACAGCCCTAGATAGTCAGAGAGTTTGCCGGTCGCGGTCGCGTTCATGGCCTGCAAGGGTAGCTCAGTTCTCATGCCGAACCATCCTGTTCAGATTAACCACCGACAGCAGCAGCAGCGCAGCGACGCCGTTATGCGCCGTGGCCAGGCTCAGCGGCAGCTGGGTGGCGACCATCACCAGACCCAGTGCCAGCTGGGCGATCAGCATTACGGTCAGCCAAGCGGCAGCCCCGGCCAGGCCCGGGTGTCGCCACGCGCGCCAGGCCAGCAGCCCGAGCACGATGGCGGTGATGATGGCGCCAACGCGGTGGGTGAAATGAATCGCAACCCGGGCTGCGTTGTGCAGGATGCCGCCCTCGTAATCGATACCAAGACCATGCCAGGGATCGAATCCGGCGACGAAATCCATCGCCGGCCAGTACTGACCCTGGCAGGTGGGAAGATCGGGACAGGCGAGAGCGGCGTAATTTGTGCTCACCCAGCCGCCAAGCGCAATTTGCACGCCGAGGACGATCAGCCCCGCCATCGCGAATCGACGCAGACCCGGCTCCGCGGGTGGCACCAGCGAAACCGGCCGCCGTGCGAGCCAGAACAGAATAGCCAGAGTGGTCATGCCTCCCAGCAGATGAGACATCACGATCACCGGCTTTAACAGCAAGGTGACGGTCCACATCCCGAGCAGTGCCTGAAATACGATCAGACCCAGCAGGAAGGTCGGCAGCACCCGCGGCTGATCCGGATCACTGCGTCTGCGCCAGCTGATCACCGCCAGGGCCAGCACCAGCAATCCCAGCGTACCGGCCGCATAGCGATGGATCATCTCGCGCCAGGCCTTGCCGCTATCCAGTGGTCGTTCCGGCCAGGCTGCCGCGGTGCCGGGGTCCGCCGGCACGATCAACTCGCCATAACAGCCGGGCCAGTCCGGGCAGCCCAGACCGGCATCGGTGAGGCGCACCCATGCGCCCAAAATCACCACGCACAGACAAAGCACCATGGCCACGCGGGCCAGCTTGTGGAAGGTATTCATATTCGAGTTGCTCAGTCGGTGTGGATCACCCGATCCGGGACAGTTTCAGCAGTTTTTTCAGATCTTCAACCATGCCCTTGGGTTCCTGGTCCAGCGGAAAACGCATCATCAGATTGCCCAGCGGGTCGACCAGCAACAATTCGTCAGTTGCAGCGAGTTCGGCCGGGATAGCTTCGATCACTCGTAGCGCCTCCGGATCAGAGGCTGGCAGCACTCTTAGCGACTCATCCTTCGCCAGATCTGCCTCCGCCGGCGCCTGGCCGCGATAGATATATAAGCGCTCCACGCGGATGCGGTTTCTGCCCAGCACTTCCCGCGCCTGGTGGCTGCGGAACAGCGCCTCGACGCAGCGTTGACCGCAGTCGCCCGTATCGACGTATAGCAGCGTCCAGCGGCCGCGAAGGTCGCCGGCATAACTGTCGTCGGACCCGGCGGCCGGGTTCAATTGCGGCAGGGTCACCGGCGGCTGCACGAGCACGCCATGATTGGTGCCGCCTATCGGTCGCCAGTTCCCACTGTAGTAAAGCGCAACGGCGGCCAGCAGCGGCCCCAGGAACAGCGCCAGCAGCAACGCAGGCTGCCAGCGCCGATACCATCTCTTATCCGTGTTGTCCGTCATTGTCGATCCGTTTCAGATTCACAAGTAAATAAATAATTAGCAGCGTTGCCGCCAGCGCAAACCACTGCACCGCATAACCAATATGGCGTTCCGGGCCCAGCTCCACCGGCTGCCAGCGACGCAGGTAACCGTCAGCCGCATCCGCGTCGAGCAGAATGCTTCGGGCCACCAATGTCTGGCCGAGGCTTTGCGCCAGTTCCTCCATTTGTGGAAATTGCACCACTCGCGGCCAGCTTGCTTCGGTTTGCGGCGCACTGACCAGCGAAATCCCGGGTCGCGGCAGCGGCGCCAGCCGGCCACTGAGTTCCCGCGGCAGTTCATCTACCTCGACCACGGGCAGCTCCGGTCGAGTGAAGTCCTTTTTCACCCAGCCGCGATTGACGATGATCGATGCATCCCAACCCTCAGGTCTGAACGGCGTCAACACCTGATACCCGGCCGCGCCTCCGTCGGTCATGTTGTCGAGCAGGAACTGATGTTGTGTGTCGAAGCGGCCGCGCAGCACGACCTGCTGATAGCGAGGCAGGGTCGGCAGCTCCGCCGCCACCGGGTCCACCACCGCCTCGCTTCCTGCGGCAAAGGCCGTCTGCAACGTTCGCTTCTGCCCGGCCCGGTCCAGCTGCCAGAAGCCCAGACTTACCAGTAGCGGCAACAGCGCGACCACGGCCAGCGTAGGTGCCAGGGAAGGCCGGAATCTGCGATTTCGTGTCCAGGTGGCCACGGTATAATGTCCTCTTTGTCTGCCGGAGCCGATCCCATGGAACTGCTGCAAATCGTCGTCCCGATCATTCTGCTGGGCATCGTCGGCAGTCTCGCCTCAGCCCTGTTCTATCTTGTGCGGGACAATCAGGATTCAAAACGCACCGTGCGTGCCCTGACCGTGCGGGTCGGCCTGTCCGTGTCCTTGTTCGCGTTGCTCCTGATCGCCCACTACATGGGCCTGATCCAGCCGCGTCCTATCGGCTGATCAGCGGCCGAACCGGGCTGCGATCAATTTCGCCCCTGGCGGAATCCAGTGCCGGGGACGCTCACAAAAAAGAAGGGCGCTGCCTGCAGGACAGCGCCCTCGTCGTTTGGCGCTGGCTCAGAGCCAGTACACGAAAACGTAGAGCCCCAGCCAGACCACATCCACAAAGTGCCAGTACCAGGCCACCGCTTCAAAGGCGAAATGGTGAGTCGGAGTGAAGTGGCCCTTGAGGACCCGAACCCAGATCACCACGAGCATCGTCGCCCCGAGCGTAACGTGGGCGCCGTGGAATCCGGTAAGCATGAAGAAGGTAGAACCGTAGATGCCGGTGCCCATGGTGAGGTTCATCTCGTGATAGGCATGGATATATTCGTACGCCTGCAGGCTTACGAACAGAAAGCCGAGAAACCAGGTTGCGAACAGACCCCAGGCCAGCAGCGTGCGTTTGTTGTCCTTCAGCGCGTGGTGGGCGATGGTGATGGTCACACCACTGGTCAGCAGGATCGCGGTATTCAGCGCCGGCAGGCCAAGCGCCGGCATCGCATCGTACTCCCCGCCGAGTGCGCCCGGGCCGTTTGTCGGCCACGAAGTCTCGAATCCGGGATAGAGCAGCAGATTGGTAAAGAAGTTGTTGCCCTCTCCGCCCAGCCATGGCAATGAGAACTGCCGGGCATAAAACAATGCGCCAAAGAACGCGGCGAAAAACATCACCTCGGAGATGATGAACCAGGTCATGCCCATGCGGAACGAGCGGTCGACCTGAGCGTTAAAAGCGCCGTTTTCGCTTTCGCGAATCACGGTGCCGAACCAGCCGCTAATCATAAACAAGACGATCGCGACGCCGGTCCAGGCCAGCCAGGGGCCAATGCCGGCGCCATTCAGCGCAGTCGACACGCCGAGCATCAGCACGAACAGCCCAACCGCACCGATGATCGGCCAGTTGCTGCCGTGCGGAACGTAATAACTCTGTGTGTGCGCCATCTCTAAACCCCAAATCTTATGTTATTGGAAAGTTCCGGCAGACCCCGGATCTGCTGTCACGACCTGATCCTGAAGAAAGAACGTGTATGACAAGGTCACCGTATCTATATGCTCAGGAATTTCCGGATCCAGGAAAAAGATAACCGGCATGTCCTTGCTCTCACCGGCGAGGAAATCCTGGGCGGTAAAACAAAAACACTCGGTCTTCTGCAGGTATCGGGCCATCTGTCCAGGCGCAACGCTGGGCACCGCCTGACCGATCAGATAGTCATTCGATGTGTTTCGCGCGTAGAAACTGGTCTGATACATCTGTCCCGGATGGACCTGCATGCGGCTGACCGTGGGGCGGAATTCCCACGGCGCGCCCTGGTTCACCGAGGCGATGAACTCTATGGTCACCAATCGATCCAGATCGGGCTCCAGCTGTGCCGCGGTGACCTGACCGCCGGTGCGTCCGCCGAGACCCGTGATCTCGCAGAACACGTCATAGATCGGCACCAGCAGATAGCCAAAGCCGAACATTGCAAGGGTCAGCAAAAGCAGCTTGCCAACCAGTGCTTTCGAGTTCGACTTCTGACTCATCGCTAGATGCCCTGACTACGCAGATACTGAACGAAGATAAAGCTGCCATAGACGCCCACCGCCATCACGAACAGCAACACAGCGGTGCGCGTTATCCGTTTTCTGTCGGGCTGGGTGCTGTTGTCCATGGATCGTTACCTGACCACCGGCGGAACGTCGAAGGTGTGGTGCGGAGCCGGCGAAGGCACCGTCCATTCCAGGCCCTCGGCACCGTCCCAGACCTGAGCGGTGGCTTTCTTGCCGCCGCGAGCACATGACCAGATGACATACAGGAAGATCAACTGGGAAGCGCCAAACACGAACGCGCCAATGGACGAAATCGCGTTGAAGTCAGCGAACTGCGTGGCGTAGTCCGGAATCCGCCGTGGCATCCCCGCCAGACCCACAAAGTGCTGCGGGAAAAAGGTGACGTTGACAAAGATTGCCGACAACCAGAAATGGAGCTTGCCCAGCTTCTCGTTGTACATGTGACCGGTCCACTTCGGCAGCCAGTAATACACGCCGGCCATGATCCCGAACACGGCGCCGGGGACCAGCACATAATGGAAATGCGCGACGACGAAATAGGAGTCGTGATACTGCAGGTCAGCGGGCACGATGGCCAGCATCAGTCCGGAGAAGCCGCCGATGGTGAACAGGAACACGAAGGCGATCGCAAACAGCATCGGCGTTTCGAAAGTCATCGATCCCTTCCACATCGTCGCCACCCAGTTGAACACTTTCACGCCGGTGGGCACGGCGATCATCATCGTCGCCAGCATGAAGAACAACTGGCCGGCCAGAGGCATGCCGACGGTAAACATATGGTGCGCCCAGACGATGAACGACAGGAACGCGATGCTGGCGGTGGCGTAGACCATGGCGTTGTAGCCGAATAGCGGTTTGCGGGCGAAGGTCGGGATGATCTGCGACACGATGCCGAAGGCCGGCAGGATCATGATGTAGACCTCGGGGTGGCCGAAGAACCAGAAGATGTGCTGGAACATCACCGGGTCACCGCCGCCTGCCGCCAGGAAGAAGCTGGTGTCAAAGTACTTGTCGGTCAGCAGCATGGTGACCGCCCCGGCCAGCACCGGCATCACCAGGATCAACAGATACGCGGTAATCAGCCAGGTCCACACGAACAGCGGCATCTTCAGCAGGGTCATGCCCGGCGCGCGCATATTCATGATGGTGACGATGATATTGATCGCTCCCAGTACCGATGAAATGCCCATCAGGTGAACGGCGAAAATCAGGAACGGGAACGCATCGCCGGTTTGCAGCACCAGCGGCGGATACATTGTCCAGCCCCCGGCCGGTCCGCCACCGCCGATGCCGAACATGCCGAACACCAGGGGCAGCAGCAGCAGCGTGAACGCAAAAGGCAATATCCAGAAGCTCCAGTTGTTCAGACGCGGTAAGGCCATATCCGGCGCGCCGATCATC